>Ga0080064_1004346_pt1 | contig 18335 bp, 20 predicted proteins | sample Subgrocontami54m_FD_69260 | JGI IMG/M metagenome (GOLD analysis project Ga0080064, IMG submission 69260) | Subsurface groundwater microbial communities from S. Glens Falls, New York, USA - GMW46 contaminated, 5.4 m (SPADES assembly) (version 2) ...
GCAAGAGAGTGTCATTGAAAAACGGGTTGCTATGCTTGCCGATGATACAAGTGGAATGAAGCAATTACTCGGATACAAATGGATACTGGAACAATATGGAGGGGTTAATTAGGGATGGTATGAGAAACAAGCCAGCCCTTCAACGACTGGCTTGTTTGCTTGTGCAGATAAGAAAAAGTGTTCGTTGACAATTGAATAACAGAGAAAAATGATATGAAGATAACCATTCGATACCCCAAACCTGTTCCTCAACCTCCTGAGCCCGAGCATGTACCAGCAATTAAAGAATTGGCGGAAAAGGACCGAGCGACATGCGCAACTTTCGCCTATCCAGTAGGAACTGTTTGTTTATATCACATGCGAATACCCGACTACATGTATTGTTATGTTCCCAAAATGATAAATCGTAACAATCGATTATGTATAGTTCTGGAGATTATCATCCCCCCAACAGATTTTGCTACTGAACAAAAGTTGGACAAGGGTTGTTTAGATGTTGACAAGATTCGGTACAAAGTTGAGTTCATCCAGCAACTACCGTTTTTTACAGACACTCCTATTGTTGAGGTGGAGCATGACGAACTTATCACTGAAGCCGAACTTAAACCAGGAATATCGGTTGTCGGCTCGATCAAAAAAGAACAGGTGTATGAACACGCTGTTCCATACTATGACCCTGGGCCTCGTCAAGTTACTTACGGGCCGTCGGGTTGTGGTTTCTAAACGTCAACAACTACTAAAAGGAAATCTGAAATGGAAATTCACGAAACTATTAGAAAACTGAAAGATGCATATCGAAGACTCTACTGTCAGCGAAAAAAGCGAAAAAGAGGTGGAAAGAGCGCACGGGGGAAAAAAGAACTAAGAGCCCGCCGGCCACACCGGGAATGGGGAGATAACTATAAATGAAAACACCAGAAAAGCACTGGCGGACTCATAAGAAGGCCAAAAAAAGAAAATTGCGGGAAGAAAAAAGACAAAAACGCGTAGAACGACTCGGCTTAAAGAGTTTGCGTCAAAATGGGATACCTCGTACGATTACTCCGCAACAAGAATACCCTCCCCGTGAGGACGAATTCTTGTACTGACAAGCAACTTATACGCCTGCAAAAATCTTCTAATAAATCGAAAACCGCCCCGATGAAAACCGGAGCGGTTTTTTCTTTACTTTCTAAAAACTATCAACTAAAAGCTGGTATCGGTGGGGTCGGGGCCGATGAATTTCGCTTTCCAGATTTTGTGGTGTACGGCTTTCCAGATTTCCTGAATTTCTTCATTTCCCAAAAGGTAGAGCACGAATACCCAGACCAAAAGTCCGCCAAGCCCGGCGAGAAGTCCCTGCAAGAAGACACCGAGCGTCGTGTGCATGTTAAATACGCCGTCCAGCACACCCAAGAGTCCGTACGCGATAAATCCCATAAAGACACTCCCCGCGAGACTGTGCCAAAAGGTTCGGCTCACGGCAAGGTCAAACTTCTCAAAGTGGCGAGTGAAAAATATCCAGAAAATACCTGCACTTACGATACTTCCCACGGAATATGCGAGTGGAAGCGCGAGCATCTCCGTGCCGTGAAGGTCCGATACACGAAGGAGTGACTCCAGAAAATAGCGAAGTATCGGCACGCTCGCAAACAATTTGGAAAAAAGAAAAGCAGAGAGAACGGTCGTTAGCGCACCACCACAGGCAATGAGAAGCGGGGTGCGTGTTTTCCCTGCCGCATAGTAGCACCTGGTAAAGAGGAGGGTTATACTTTGCGCCACGATCGAAATAGCAAAGAGCGCGAGTGCCGCCGCGGTAAGCCGAGTGTCCCCCCAATCAAAGGCTCCGCTCCCCAGCACCGTCCGCACAATTTGTGCCCGCAAAACCACAAAGAGGACAAGTGCAGGCATGGACCAAAACACAATATGTCGCATCGCGGTCGCGAGTGTCGCAATGAAGTTCCCCTTCTCTCCCTTGTTCCACAGTCCCGCAAGGGTTGGAAATGCGGCGAGCGAGTAGCTCGCGCCCACGATAGAAAGTGGAACCGATTGCAGGTTCCAGGAAAGATTAAAAATAGCGATAGAACCCACGCCGAGGAGCGAGCCGAGCGCGGTAAGAAGCAATACCGAAATATTTTGTAACGAAAGCGCGAGTGTTCGGGGAAGCGATACCAGGAGCACTTCCTTAATCACCGACATACTGAAGGAAAGACGAGGTCTCGGAAGCATCCCCGTCCGCGCGATGACCGGAATCTGAATACCCAAATGAAGTACTGCCCCAAGGACGACACCCCACGCCAGCCCGGAAAGTCCAAACATCGGGTACAGGAAAAGTACCCCGACAACAATACCGAAATTGTACAAAATGGGGCTCAAGGCATAGACAAAAAAACGACGCTCAAGCTGGGTAACACTGGCGAAAAGGTTGGAGATGCCCAAAAATATCGGTTGAAGGAGGAGAATGCGCATCAAAAGCACCGTGGTCTGAAGCATACCCGTGGTAAAGCCGGGAAAGAAAGACTTCGTCATTTCCGGTGCAAATATTCCCGCAAGCAGACTCACGACTATCAGAAAGAAAAAGAAGGCGGAAAAAACAGAATCAAGAAACGCACGGGCGTATTCCTTTCCCTCCTGCTGTTTTCGGGAAAGAAAGGGGATAAGCACCGAAAGCGATACCATTGACGAACTCAAGATAAAGATAAGGTCGGGTACGCGAAACGAGGCGTAGTAGACATCCAGGATTTCTCCCGCGCCGAACTGTGACGCGAGCAATCGGTCGCGCAGGAACCCGAGTAGTTGCGAGAGAAGCGCGAAGAAACCCAAGAGATAAGCGGCCTCGTGGAGTCCGCTTATTTCTCGCTCTATGAATTTGAATAGTTTACCCACCATGCGGAGTTCTTTTACACGCTGTTTTCCTTATCACCTTAGAGCCTATCCACTATCTAATGCCTCCCTGAAATGTTCAACATCCGTTGCGAGAATTGCCTATTTCTGCGAACCATAGTGAACTCTGGAGAGCGGAAATAGGCAATTCGGAGCAGGATTTTGGACATTTCGGCAGGCAAGCGTTAGTTTTCTTCATATTTTGCGGTTAGATAGTGGATAGGCTCTTACGCTCAAACCTCGGGAGTTTGAACGTTCTTTTCTTCTACGGGGAGCTTGAGATTTTTCCCGGGGGTCGCGGTTGCCGGCGGAGTGGCGTAAAAGGGATCTTTACTGGCTTCCAAGTTCTTGAGAATTTGCTCTATATCTTTGTTGTCGGGATTCTTCTCCTTGAGATCGGTGAACTGGGCGAGGGCGTCGGCATTCCGGTTTACCTTCGCGTACGAAAGTCCGAGGAAATATTTAGCATTCGCGTAAGTGGGACTATGAGCAATTGACTTCTCCAGCGCGGTTATCGCTCCCGTGTAATTCTTGTCGTTAAAGCGGAGGAGTCCTAGCTGGAAGAGTACCGTCGGGTCGTCGGGAGAAAAGGTTGCCGCCGCTTCGGCAGAAGCGATAGCCCCTTTAATGTTACCCTCCTGCGCCTCTATCTGTGAGAGCAGAAATACCGCCTCGGTATAGTTCGCTTTTTCCTTGAGAGCACTGTTAATACTCTCCCGCGCCTTTACGTTATCACCCTTCGTAACTTCGAGGCGCGCGATCGTGAGGAGAATTGCGGGACTTTTTGGATTAAGCGTCAGTGCGTCAGTATACGCTCTTTTCGCGTTCTCGTAGGCACCGTCAATTTTGAGTGGCACAACCGCCTCAAAGACACGGCCAAGGGTCATCTGATTTTCGTAGTTCGTGGGACCGAGCGCGACCGCTTGTTTTGCGCTTGCAAGGGCGGTGGTGAGCAGTGTCTGGAATGCGCTACGCACCATTTCGGCGGACATCTTCGGGTCGTTCTGACTCACGAGTTTGTTCATACGAATGAGCGCGAGTTCAGTGAGAAAGCGATAGTATATGTCCTGTGGATTAAGCAGGGTGGCACGGGTGATGTGTTTCTCGGCCACATCAAGATTACCCTCCACGTTGAAGCTTATCACCCCCTTTTGGAAAAATACGGAAGCGATATATTTCTGCACGAGAGTGTACCCTAATGCGATGCTTCCCATGAGGAGCAGGATGAGTGCGAGGATAGAGACGAAGCCGACCCGAGGGCTACTCGCAAACAAAATAGTCTTGACGGCCAACATCCGTGTAACGGAGAGCGAAGCGATAAACAGTCCCGTAAAAATAAAGGTCAGCGCGAAGATGGTGAGTGAGGGAATGTACAGAATGGAAAATACCCAGAGAAATAAGGCAATGAAGAATGAGGAGGTGAGGAGGTACCGCGACAACGTATCAGAAATTTCGGATAGTACTGCCCTAAAGCCGGAAATAAGAAACAGCAGAAAAAAGATAAGCCAGGCAAGCGCGCCCAGAATACCCGAAGTAGCGGTAAACGTCGGCACCAGGCCCGATCCATAGGCAAAGTCTATATTCCAAAATACCGTAGTGTTGATACCTTCCGGTTTGTATTTCTGCCACTCCGAAATAAATTTGTTGGGTCCGGCGCCAAGAAGCGGACTAACCTGAAGCGTCTCCTTGACGACCTCCACCGTTGAGCCCCAAGACAGACGCGCTTCGTTTTGGGAAATAGTGAAGACACTTCCCATCTTTTCGCCAATGGTGTTCCCTCCGAGAATAAAGACAACAGAAATAAGAAGTACCACAAGTGAAGGCAGGGGAACTTTCCGAATAAAATGGGGTTCTCCAAAAAGGATTTCGTCTTCCGCGCTTCGTCGCACGGGTGTGTGTGTCTGACCAAACGAGAGAAGGAGCACAAGAAAGATGAGCGAAAACAGTCCAAGTATCAGCCACAGTAGCCAGAAATTGACCAGCATGAGAAAGAAAAGCGAAGTAAGCAATGCAAGCCAAAGAATGACCTTAAAGACGCGCGTCAGCGATATAAGCTCAATCGTGAGAAGGGAAAAAAGCGCGGAAACCCCGAAAAAAATGCCTAGGTCATTGAGTTTCCCCACGGTGTTCGAAACAGTATCGGTAAAAAGTCCGAACGCAAGAAAATCGGGTCCAAACACGAGTCGCAAAATGTGAAAGAGCGCAATGAGCACGAAGGAGGCAAAAAACGCGACATAGCCTTTTATGACATGCTCGCTGGTTCGGAATACCGCGGAGACGAGAAAGGCAAGCGCTCCTCCGATGAGCATGTTCACTGCCGTGCCCACTTCAAAACCTTGACCAAAAAATGAAAAGGCTATATCTCCCGAGAAGAGACTGGAAAGTGCAAAAAGGCCAGCAAAGAGGGCCAGTGCAAGGAGCATCGGAGAACTCGGGATGATAAACCTTCCATCCCAAAGTCTCGCCACAAGCCAAAGCGCGAGAGAGACCAGCGTGAGCAGGGAAAGTATGGTCGCCTTAGTGAAAACAAACGAAAACGAAATTGATGGAATAAAGAATATCGGCAACAGAAAGAGAATCGCGAGAAGAAAAAAGGTAGACGCTCGGTCAGTACCCCGCACGACTGCGTCATCCTGTGTTAAACCAGCCTTCCTTCGCAAAAAAGAGAATAGTGACATACCAATAAAATATGGCGCTGATAAAATAAACGCAGGGTCGCGGTATTCGCGATGGTGCATACCGAAGACATACAACACCCACATCTCTCTTGTGTCCAATTATAGCCGATAACATGAGGAGCGCAATCTTCTGTGTACAAAATAGTTTTTACGCAATATAGTCCCTCGGGGCAAGTCCCAAGGTAATAGAGGAATTCGCTCCGCTCATTCTTCTCGCGCAGCAGAGCTGCGCAGTATTGGACTCTATTAGCTCCTCGGCTCGGAAATGGAAACTCAAAGCAGTTTCCGTTTCTCTCGCTCTACGTCGCTAATAAAGCCCCGTTTCCGGGGCTTTATTATTTCGCGATTTATACCGATAAGCCGAATTCTGTACCTCGGCTTGCGCCGAGGCGACAATCATTTATCTAGCCCCGCAATTACTCGCGGGGTCAAGCGGCACTCCCCAGCTTGCGCCGGGGCACGACCTTGCACTCGGGTAAGAAATTTAGCCGTTTCAGCCTCACCTTACGATGAGGGCGCTCCGCTTGTGCGGAACCTCTAGCCTTTCGGCATTGAGCGTTGCTGTTCGCATCTCGCGTCTTGCGACGGATGGGCGTTACCCACTACCTTTTTACGTCCTTGCTTGCGCAACGAGGTGAGTGTTCGGACTTTCCTCTCCGACCAGAAGTCGAAGCGATTGCCTGGTATAAACCGCTTTCAAGTATACCCCAAAAAGGGTATATTGACAAGACTACTCATTTAAGGTCAAAACTGAACCAACATAAATATCATTCCTTTGCGCAAAGCCTCCCTTAAGTTCAAGAACGTACAGAGCGGGAGCGCCTGGATAGAAAATCTCGGGATAGGTTTCAACCGCGACATTCTCTTTCATATCTACCACGACGAGGGTTTGTGTTCCCTCCGCGTTTATCCGCGTCATACCTGCGTTCTTCCGCGTTGTTGGCGTGAGCCACACAATATCAAGCGGAAACAGCATATCTTGCATCCAGATGCCGTATTGGTCGCTTTCAGAAAATACAAAGAGCATCCCGTGGTCGTCTTCCATCGCTTCCCTACCTCCAAGACCGAGCGCCTGCTCCTCATCGGTACGCGCAACCTCCACAGAAATGATTCTGTCTCCTAGTGAAAGAGTCGGACCGATTGGTTCAGGTGGCAAAAGTGGCGACGAAGAAACATCCCGAGAAGTAATCGGGAGTTCCGTTTGTTTCATCAAAAACAGCAGGAGTACCGCACAGACAATAATCGTCACGACAAGAAGGGCTCTTTTCATTGCGTAAGTGTAGCAAAAAAAGAGGACGCCAAAAAGTCTTTTGGCGCCTCATCGGTTTTGAAGAGGGTGCGATCAGCCCTCCTCATCTTCGCGTGCTTCACTGTTCGCCTCTCGCCCAGCACACAGCTGGATAGAGAGTCCACCCGTTTGTCTACCGGTGTGTCCACAAGGTAGAAAACGCGTTTCTCTATCGATTCCAAAGCAACTGGTTTCTACATTGGAATCTTCCTTCCACACGGGCTCGTCAGAATGAACATTCACGCCGTAAGCATACCATATGAGTTAGCTCATACACATTCATGCGTACAAGGCTATTTGACCTTCGGGTGGAGCACCAGAAAAATCCAAAGCCGAAGCGTGATGAGACTTTGCCAGAACGACCCCAGCCATACCCACGACGGAATACCGAACAGAGAAAAAGAGAAAACGGGCGTTTCCAGATACACCCATTCGCGCAAGCTTGCGCCCGGAAGGGTGAAAGAAAGTGTCGCGAGCGCTATAGTGAGCAAAAAAATAAGCAGGTAGTGCGTGGGGTGTACGATATGGAACCGAAGTTTGATAAGCCCCGCGACAATCCAGAGAGCTATCAGAACCGAGAGGAGAGGGACGGCACGTCCCCACCCTGCTTGCACGGCGCCAAGTACGATACAAGCAACCGTCAAAAGAAAAAGAATGCTTTCACACGTATCAAAAAAGCGATGTTTACGCGTCTGCGGATACTGTTTAAAACGAAGTGGCTCATCCAGAAAGCCCGCAAGAAAGTAGAGTAGTTCAAGTATCGCAAAACTTCCAAAAGGATAGAACACCAGCCACACCCACAAAAGCCACGAACCCTGATACTGCGGATAAAACCACAGATGTGCGTTTAGCCCGTAGGTGTCGGCGAGAAACGAAACTCCCACAACTGCCCCATACCACAAGACGAACACCCACCACTTTTTATGCAGGAGCCATAGCGAGCTGTGCTGTCCATAGTTTAAAAGCCCGAGCGCGCCCCAGAAACACAGGACAAACCCTCCATACCAAAGCGGAAAGCCTTTCAGCCCCACAAACGCCGTGGCAAATGCGAGGGCAAAGAGAGCCAGAATAACAACTCGTGTATACAAAAACCTCTGTCCACTGGAAAGCTTCATCATATAAGTGTAGCAAAGACAGCGGATGTAGGACAACGCGAAGTGGAAAGGTATACTTAAGCGAGAGTTTTTTGACCACACAACCTCCGCGGAAGACTTTCGCGGTCCAAACACCCAACCACAGTGAACTCTTATGCTTATTTTTTATGTTTCCGTACTGACCGCTGTTATTTACGCATCACTTTTTGAGTGGACACTCCATAGATTTGTGATGCACCGCCCGTTCCTTGGTTACTGGTATCCCTATGTTGCACATGCGCTGACGCACCATCGCATCTTTCAGTCGGATAAGCGTTACCATCTGCAAGACGAGAAAGACAAACACACTATCCATATGGCGTGGTGGAACGGACCGGTACTCGTACTACTCTCGTGCATCCCCTTTGACCTTGCCGGCTGGTATCTCGGTACGTGGATAATCCCACTCACTGCGATGGGTACCATCGCCTGTTATTACGGAACCTACGAGTACATTCACTGGTGCATGCACCTCCCGCGAAAGCGAAACATAGAACGCACGGGGGTCTTCTTTAGGCTCAACGGACATCACGTACTGCACCACCGGTACCCTGACAAGAACCTGAACGTGGTGTTACCGTTCGCCGACCTCTGCTTCGGTACACTTCTCCTGCGTTCCAAGATACCCTTTAACCAAGTGCGCGGTGAAATGATTCCCGACCTTCAACCAGGAGAGGCTCAAAAAACGGTTGCACATTCTTGAACGGCTTCCGTTCAGCCACAGACCGAGAGGATACTCTCGGTTTTTTTCTAGACATATTCAAAACCAATGACTCATTGCTATTTGCTTATTCGCGCGAATAAGCAAATAGATGGCGTTGTCCAATTATCGCACCGACTATTACGAGAGTGACGCAGAGACCCGCACACGCCTAAACCAAATAATCCCCGCGCAGAGCGGGTTGGTAATCACGAGACTAGCCAAATAAAAAGAGGTCACCACGGTAAAGTTCGTCAACGCAAGAAGCGCAAAACCCTCCGCAATACCGGCAAAAAGGTACATTTACGGAGTCTCACTGTATGGCTCTTCGTACGATTTACGGAACGTGGGAAGAAACGCCACTAGGTCAATTGCGGAAACGAGGATAATGGAAAGCAGAGCATCGTGCAAAAAGAACCAGACACCTGTCGCACCAAGGGCTCCGACAAAACAGATGGTATCAAACGTCGTGATGTTCTTGGTGCCAAAACGAAGCGATAGCAAAAAAATAAAGGCGCACAGAACGGTACTTGCGACAAGAGAAGCAACCCCCGCCCCCGCGCCACTACTTAGCATAACGGATACCCCTGTCGTTTGAAGCATGGTCCAAATAAGCCAGGAGTAGCTGTGGGGAGTCGTCTTCAGTCTAAAAATATCCACGAGATACGGAATTTTGTTGGCGAGCGTAATCACGGTCGCAAGGCCGGCAAATATAGTTTGTAGTGTCATATTAGTTTATCCCGTATACCCACAGTGGCGGAAGGTTGCGAGGCACAAACGATATCTTTTGTATCGGTAGGTTCGCATAGACGCGCTTCATAAGCGGAGGGTTGTAGGTAAAAAATCGGTAATGGGCGCCATGCGCGGTGTGCGCGTGGAGCGAGGCGAACAACTGCTCCTTCACCTCGTACGGAAGCGAAAACGGAAGTCCCGAAACAATAAGGTCCACCTTTATCATCCCATACTTTGCAAGTACTGTATCCAAAAGATGTGCGCTCGCGTTTTCCACAACGACACGCGTCCCGAATTTTTTTCGAAGGAGCGTTACATAGTCCTGCTCAAGCTCAATCAAAAGTACCTTCGTGCCGGGCTTACAGCGCTTCAGTATTTCCTCGGTAAATACTCCCGTGCCGGGACCAAGCTCCACCACCGTGTGCACCGCCGAAAAATCAATACCCTGGAGCATCGCTTTACTTGCGAAAGTGGAACTCGGAATGAGTGAGGCATTCCGCACCGGGTGGCGTAGGAAGTTCCACGCAAATTGAAGTTTACCGTTCATCATGAGGTGCGTCAGTATGTTTCCTTCCCCACTGCCATTTTGGCTTCTCACCGGTGATGGTGCAGACAATATAAAAACCAAGGGTTACCAGAAGAAATCGGGGCGCGAAGTTTATGAGGGTGTCACTCCCTGAATGTGAACCGAGGTCCACCGACCGGAAAATGGAAACGAGAATAAGGGCATAAAGAAGCATGACAAACCAGCCTTCCCAGGTGACTGGAGTCCACCCCCACCCGTACGTTTTTCGCCTAAACCACAGTCTTTTCTCCATACGCGCAGTATACCACTCCCCGCCTATTTTTTCTTTTTCAAAAAAGTGACTACCCAACGGCGCTTTACGGCCGGGAGCGTCTGTACCGAGAGAATGAACCCGATGGCGGGCACAAACGCGCTCAAGAAAATGTGTGTTGCGCCAATAACATATAAGAGTAGCAACGCAACGATATAGGTTGTTACGGACAGAACAAACTTCCGAAAGAAACTAGTCTCCCACGCCTTATCGGCCTCCACACGGACGTTGCGCTCGGCAATCGCGTGAAGTTCCTGTTCAATTTTGACAATTCGCTCCTCCATCCCGTTAGAGGCAGGTCACGGTCTCCCCATTACTGCCAAAGTTAAAATCTATAACATCGACCTATGTTTAAGCGCTATATCTGATTCTTTCACGTTGACCGTGGCCTCTAACGGGATCCATATCACTTACTTTCTTTTCCCCTTCTTGGTCTCCTTTGACTTGATGAACGAGGCTTCAAACGCCCACTTCGTGGCCTGTGCAAGCTCCTGTTCACTCATCATATCATTCGCGAGTAAAAACTCCTCCTCCTTGAGCACACTGGTGCGGTACATCTCGGGTCCGTCGGTATTGATAGTGATACGCACTCCGTTATCTAAAAAGGTACGGATGATTGTCCGAAGCGTCTCTACATCCTTCACGACGCTGTTGCGCAGGTTTGAGGTGGGACACAGTTCCAGCACAATTCCCTGCTTCACTATTTCTTTCAGGAGCCTCGAGTCGCTCGCGGCAGCAAGTCCGTGTCCGATGCGCTCGGGTTTGATATGACGGACCACATAGCGAAGCTCATCCAGATTTCCTGTTTCGCCGGAGTGTATCGTAAGCCCGAGTCCCGCCTTCCTCGCGCGGGCAAAAAGTGACGCATGGTCTTTCATTGAGAAATCGTCGCGATCGGGACCACAAAGGTCAATACCGACAATGCCGTCGGAGGCATACTTAATCGCCTTTTCAAGTGTAATCGCGTTTTGCGCGGGCGTAAAACTTCGGTCAAGCGCGATAAGGAGCCCGGCGTTCACCCGGGGGTACTCCACCATCGCTCTCCGCATTCCCCAAAGCGCGGCAAGAATAATGAAATCAAGATCACGTTCGCCGGTACGGTTTCGCTTCATCGGGCTAAAGCGGAGTTCCTGAAGCACCAAGTTACATTTGCGATACCCGCCTCCGATAACCGAATGCACCGCTTCCTCAATCGCCTCGGGAGACGACTGAATAAGCTCCGTCAGGTGATAGTACTTCTTGTCCATATCGTCCACACCTTTATTCTTTTCGTTCGCGCCCATCGTGATGAGTTCTTCAAAATCCCAGTAATCTTTGACGGGGAGCCTGATACCTTGCCGATGCGCGATGGTCCACATAATCACGGGGTCAACCGCCGCGCCAAGATGCGTGTGAAGTTCTGCTCGTGGGGTTGTGGTTCGTTGGGACATAGTGTTACGAAATTACCTAATTCATCTAATTACCTAATTTCTAATAAAATTCCCAACGCCAACTTCTGATCTTTTATTTAGCATTTTATTAGGTGAATTAGAAATTAGACAATTAGAAATTGCGAAGCTTACTCCCACTCCACCGTCCCCGGGGGCTTCGAGGTAATGTCATACACTACTCGATTGATACCCGGGACTTCGTTGGTGATGCGGGCAGAAATCTTCGCGAGTGTGTCTGTCGGAATCCTTGCCCAATCTGCGGTCATAAGATCGGGAGTCGTAACAGCACGAAGGATAATCGGGTGCCCGTATGTGCGTCCATCGCCCTGTACCCCGACAGAACGTATGGTGGGAAGTACGACAAAATACTGCTGAATCGTCTGGGCGATGCCTGCGGTAACAAGCTCTTCGTGGAAAATCGCCTCGGCGATACGAAGTGTTTCAAGTCTTTCCTTGGTGACATCCCCTATGATACGCAGGGCAAGGCCAGGACCCGGAAAGGGCTGCCGAGTAACAATCGCTTCCGGGACACCGAGGGTCTTTCCCAATTTTCTCACCTCGTCTTTGTATAAGTCTCGAAGCGGTTCTATGAGTTTGAACTTCACATCTTTCGGAAGTCCGCCAACATTGTGATGCGACTTGATGACCGCCGCCTTGCCTCCCACCGAGACCGACGATTCAACCGCGTCGGTGTAGAGAGTTCCCTGCACTAAAAAGTGTATGGCGGAATTCTTGCCTCCTCCCCTCTTTAGAGGGGAGGATTGAGGTGGGGTGGCCTTGATTTTCGCCGCCTCACGTTCAAACAACCTGATAAAAAGTGCCCCTACGATTTTGCGCTTTTTTTCAGGATCCGTTACGCCTTTGAGCGCTTCTAAAAATTCTTTCTCCGCATCCACCACCCGAAAATCAAGTTGCGGGAGAGTGGCAAACGTTTTTTTGATTTGTTCCGTCTCGCCCTGTCGCATCAGCCCCGTGTCCACATAGATACAGGTGAGTTGCTTCCCGATGGCGCGATGCACAAGGTACGCCGCGACGGTAGAGTCCACTCCACCCGAAAGCGCACAGAGCGCCCTTCCCTTACCTACCTTCACTTTAATCTTTTGCACTTGTGCATCTATCCAGTCCTTGTCCATGCTCCAGCTTCTTTTCGCACCGACGATCTTGAGAAAGTTTTCGATAACCTTCATGCCATTTGGGGTATGGTTGACTTCCGGATGAAATTGGATGCCGTAGATGTCTCGCTTTGTGTCCTCAATCGCGACAATCGGGCAGGTGTCCGATTTTCCAGTGACTACGAACCCTTTTGGGGTCTTAGTTACCTGATCCCCATGTGACATCCACGTCAACTCTCCCGTTTTCTTCCCCTCCTTTCTAAGGAGGGGCTTGGGGGTGGTCGTATTCATCCCCTTAAACAATCTGCTCTCCGACGAAAGCTCCACCTGCATTGGCCCGTATTCTCGTTTACTCCCCGCCTTCACCTCCCCTCCCAGCTGATGGGCCATAAGTTGCATGCCGTAGCAAACGCCAAGTACGGGAATGCCAAGTGTGTACACCTTTGGGTCGGCTTTGAGTGCCGCGGATTCGGAAAGATTTTGCGGCCCGCCGGAAAGAATGATGGCCTTGTATCCTTTGAGCTTCTCGGCGGAAATCTCGGGAGGCAGAAGCTCCGCATAGACATCAAGCTCTCGGATTCTTCGCACGATAAGGTGGCTGTACTGCGAGCCAAAATCCAATACAGCGATTGTGCTTATTTGTGTGTTCTGCTCCATACTAATTAAAACGAATCAACTAATGACACTAATCTGCAATACCTACGAATAAGAGAGGCTCGGATTAGTAGATATTCGTTGCATTCGTTCATTCGCAGATTGGTATTACTTATGACAGTGAATGAGGATGCGACTCCGTCAGGCCCGCCCCCGTTATCTGTATAAACCGCGCCTGTTTCGGCATCTCTTCTATGGTCTTCGCGCCAATGTATCCCATTCCCGATTTAATCCCACCAATCAGTTGCTCTACAATATCCGCGACCGTCCCTCGAAACGGCACCTTCCCCGCCACCCCTTCCGCGACTCGGTGCCTCTCCCCCTCTTTAGAGGGGGAGATTTGAGAGGGAGTGGTGCCTTCCGCGGAGTATCTATCTGTGGCATGTCTCCGCGCTAACGCTTCCTTACTTCCCATTCCCCGATAGGATTTGTATTTAACACCATCTACGGTAATCACTTCCCCTGGCGCTTCTTCCGCTCCCGCAAAGAGTGAGCCAAGCATCACCGACGACGCTCCCGCCGAAAGTGCCTTCACAATATCGCCCGAATACCTAATACCGCCGTCCGCAATGACGGGAATGCCGTACTTTTTCGCCTCCGACACCACATCCATCACTGCCGTAAGTTGAGGCACGCCCACACCACTTACAATGCGCGTCGTGCAGATAGAGCCGGGTCCGATGCCGACCTTCAGCGCATCGGCAATGCCCGCGAAGTCTTTCACCGCCTCTTTCGTCACGATATTCCCCACCACAAGTTGTGCCTTTATCTTTTTCTTCATCTCCTTCGCCGAAGCAATAATCCCCGGTGCGTGAGCGTGCGCGCAGTCAATGAAAATGACACTGGCTCCCGCCTCCGCAAGCGCGACCGCCCGTGCGACATCAAGCGGACCCACCGCCGCGCCAACCGCGACTCCCGCCTGCGCCACCTCCTTCACCATCTTGACCTGCTCTTCAAGTGAGCAATTTCGGTGAAGCACCGCCATACCGCCAAGCTTCCCGAGCGCTATCGCAAACCGCGCGTCCGACACGGTGTCGGATGCGGCGGAGAGGAGAGGCATAGCAAGACGCGCCTTTTTAGAAAGGCGCGTCTCAACAGTAGCATCACGTCGATTCACCGCAGTCCTGCGCGGTTCAAGGAGTACATCATCAAAAGTGAGTCCTAGACGTATCATATACCATCCGTGTGCGCTATTCGTTAAGCGTATCTACTATATATCGCGAGAGTATACCCCCACACCAAACTTTTCACAAGTTAGTGTGGGGGTGTATGCCCCTGCCCTCTTTTTTGCAAAAGCCAGTCAACAGGCGTGTTTTTGCCTAGCCTTTAGCTTTGGGCGCGAGTGCTATCTCAAAAATCTTTTTCACAAAAGATGTTCGTGCGTAAAACGCACGGCTCACAGACCCATGACCGGGGCCTTTTGTGCGAGCCTGTATCCATTTGCCGTCTTTCCCTGTCAAAGCTTCAAAACCTTGCGTGATAAGTTTGTTGCGAATAAAATCATAATCGGCTTTGATTTCTTTTATCAATTCATCATCCTCGGCAAAATCCAAACTCGCTACTTTCAGTAGCTCTCCCGCTTCAGAATTTTTTCCATTCCACTGCACCGCACAAAAAACAATCGTTTTGAGCTTTGCCCAGCAATGACTTTCAAAGAACGAATGGGCTTTCAGTTCTGCGGGGTTAATCATTGTTATCGCCATTGTTTCTTTTGGCACAAGCTCACCTTTTACTGTGCGGAAAGCAACTGACTTTAATTCGTAAGTAAGCCCATTCGGTGCTTTGGAAACATTTGTTTCCAAACCTGCTAAGCGTTCCAAAACAAGCCCTTTCCAGCCCTTGTTTTGTTTTCCTGTTTCGTAGGTCGTAATGCCATGTTCCAAAGCTAATTTCCGCAAATCTTGACCAATGTACTTCTTTAGATTTTTTATCGCAATTGTGCGGGTAATGATTTTCATATTTCCAATATTAATACTTCTTTATCATCTATTTTGTAATCATAACCAAATTGTTCTTTCTCCGCTTTTGTTAATCGTGTAGTATCCAATAAAATTTTATCTGATGGGAACTCCATTTCAATAACATCACCTATTCCTTTTGCGTATCTTTCCGCAATTCGGCGATCATGTGTCCAGCTCGTTACGCCCTTGCTATCGTTGTTGTATGTATTTACTCCCCGATAGAGTTTTATTTTGTTTGGTTTTTTGGGAGTAAAACTTGCAAGAAATTTTATCACTCGCGTGCTTGGATAATTTAGCAGTACATCAAAAGCAGATTGATGAAAATATTTATCCGTCCAATCTATAACATAATTCGGTATATGTGTTACGGTATTCATATCTTTTTAGAAAATTTATTTTGCAAATTGCGATCTAGTTCTTCAAATCGCTTTATTGATACATCCAAAAACTGTTTATCAAGATCAATGCCGATAAATTTTCTACCGAATAAATGTGAGGCAATTCCAGTCGTGGAGCTTCCGGTAAAAGGATCAAGGACAAGATCGCCTTTGTTTGTGCTAGCAAGTACGATTCTTTTCAGTAAATCCTCAGGCTTTTGTGTTGGGTGTTTGCCAAATTTCTTTTCAATTGGCTTTGGAGTTCCCATTGACCACACCGAGCGCATTTGAAGCCCGGGCTTTTTTAATGCGTCCTCCGACCAAGTGCCGTTTTTCATTAGATCATAATTGAAAATATGTTTTGCTTTTTTGTCTTTTCTCGCCCAAACGAGCGTTTCGTGACTTGCGGTAAAAAAACGGCAACTTAAATTCGGGGAAGCATTCGGTTTGAACCATGCAATATCATTGAGAACATGAAATCCTGCGACTTGAAGTGCAAAACCGCATTGATAAATCGAGTGATAAGTTCCACTAACCCAAAGAGTGCCAGACGGTTTTAATACACGCCTGACGGCTTGTATCCATTCAAGATGAAATTCAAAATCTTTTTTCAATCCATTGCTCTTGTCCCAGGCTCCCTTGTTAACGCTCACTTGCCGTCCAGCGTGGACAGTAAAACCTCCATTTGAGAGCAGGTAGGGAGGATCGGCAAAAACCATATCTATGGAGTTCGCCGCTAGTTGATTCAGTAGCGCAATTGAATCTCCATGGTACAGGACAAAATTGTCCTGCTTAAAGTAGGGCTGAATATCAATAGACGAAAGAATCTTGGGTTTTGTGTAGTATGCATCTTTTCTAGGTACCTTACCAAAATCGCCTACACCAACAGTTTGGTCTGTTGCTATCTTTATTGGAGGCAATGCTATTTTAACTTTGTCCTGTAAGGGCATACGCTTCTAGATACGCAATATCTATGGATAAAACTTGCTCTCATTTAATCCACCGACTTTTTGGGAAATGGCGGAGAGAATTGAGTCGCGAACAGTAGCAATGACCTCAATATCCCATTCAATTTTCCTATCCATAGGCAAAAGTTCGTTTATTAACTCAAAAACCCTGTTGTCTACAAAGTCCTGTCGAGCGATATTTCGGAGCGTAGGAACACAGACGGTATGTTTTCGGGGTCGTTTTTCTGCAAGCATCATGCTCACATTCTACCCCCACACCAACTTTGTCGCAAAGTTGGTGTGGGGGTTTACTACGAAAACAAAGAAAAAACCCAAGGCAAAAAGTTGCCCTAATTCTTCATAAAATCCGCCTTGAGCGAAAGGACACCAAGCGCGAGGAAGAGTCCGGCGAGAAGCCAGCTACCGAGAGAGCCCGCCCCTGCACTTCGGAGGTTTGGGTAAACCTCAATGAGCGCAATACCGAAAAAGAGTACAAATACCGCGAGGTTACTAAATGGTGGGACCTTCATATTTTGTATGATACTCCCTTCCACCCCTTATTCAACCTACAGATATTCAACCGACGGAATTGCTATATGCTATAGGCTAATTCGTGCGAATTAGCCTATAGCCCTGTCAGTATGTAGAGCAAATAGAAAGTTACGTCTAGTGGGTGTGCGAAGAGGCATCGCCGTGCGTGTGTCCTTCACCAACACCACCGCATCCACCGCATGAGCCGTGGCCTCCCCAGCATCCGCGCAGGAGCGCGTACTTGCCGGCACCGGTGAGTTTGAGCGCGAGCGTGGAGAAAAAAAGCGAAATGGGACCGATGAGAAACTGTGGCGTGGGAAGTGTTTTGTAAATCGCGACCGCCATCACGATGGCGAGGAGTCCCGAAGCAATCCGCGTAAAGACGCCGAGAAGCACCGCGATACCGCCAATGAGTTCAACCGCAGTTACGAGGTACGCCCAAAACGGAGCAAAACCGAGTGTTCCAAAGAAGCCGACCGTTCCTGGTAGGTCCGCAAACTTCATCCATCCCGTCATAATAAAAATACCGCCAACTCCGATACGCAGTGTCAAAAGTCCCGCGTTCTTATTGTGTCCCCAGCATTTGTGCATGAACATAGTCACTACAGGTTAAAAAATAATAAAAAAACGGAGGGAGCGAGATTCGTCCCGTACAAAGCGGAGACGGCGAGATTTGAACTCGCGAGGGTTTTATCCCTACTCGCTTTCCAAGCGAGCGCACTAGGCCACTATGCGACGTCTCCGCTTTTAACGGGATTGCGATTTGTACTTAAACATTCTGCACAAATTTGACTGTTTAGACAAATCGGGAAAACTCTTGATACCGTTTCCGATATACCACCTTTCCAGGGTGGCCCATTCGACCCCCGCCCGTACCGAACAGTTCGGTACGTTCGGGCGGGGCTCTGGCATCCCTCCAAAATTAACGTACAACCTACAACTTACAACGAAAACAACTATTACTCAACCGTCTCGTTGTAGCTAGTAATAAACGACACCCAAATCCCTCGGGTAGATAGTAATTAAGGTACCGTGTTGCCATGAATATGCAACACAAACAGGGGGTCTTTGACGAAAAGAAGGAAGAGTACTTC
>Ga0080064_1003841_pt1 | contig 18329 bp, 14 predicted proteins | sample Subgrocontami54m_FD_69260 | JGI IMG/M metagenome (GOLD analysis project Ga0080064, IMG submission 69260) | Subsurface groundwater microbial communities from S. Glens Falls, New York, USA - GMW46 contaminated, 5.4 m (SPADES assembly) (version 2) ...
CGGCCGCGCCCCCCCCCCAGCCGCCGGGCTCGCGCCCCCCCCTGCGGCGGGGGGCGCCCCCGGGAGGGCGGCGGGGGGGTAACGCCCGTAAGGGCGTCGCATGTCAAGGTGACCACACCTCGCATCCTGCTGGTCGACGACGACCTCGACCACTGCGACCTGGTCGCCGAGGCCCTCGAGGCCTCGGGGAAGCCGTACCAGATCGACCGCGTCCATCGCGCGGCAGACGCCCTCGCGAAAGACCTCTCCGTCGTCGACCTGGTCCTCCTCGACTACAACCTCCCCGACGCGCTCGGCGTCGAGGTGCTGGAGAAGATGCTCTGGCAGCGCGCCCTGCCGATCGTGATGGTCACGGGCGAGAACTCCACGGACGTCGCGATCGGGGCGATGGGGAAGGGGGCGTTCGACTACATCGTGAAGGCGGGGGACTATCTCCGCACGATCCCGGTGGTCGTCTCGAAGAGCCTGGAGCGGTTCCGCATCCAGGAGGAGAACAAGCGGCTGCAGCGGGAGGTGCTCGACGCGAACCAGCAGCTCAAGGAGCTGAATGCCTCGCTCGAGAGGAAGGTCGAGGAGCGGACCGGGGAGCTGGAGAGCCTGGCGAAGGACCTGGAAAGGAACTACCACGAGTCGCTGAGGATGCTCTGCGCGCTGGTGGAGATGCGGAACCGGGCGCTGGGGAGCCACTCGAAGCGGGTGGCGGCGATGGCGCAGGCGATGATGAAGCACCTGGGGATGCCGCCCGAGGCGGTGGTGAACGCGGAGATCGCGGCGCTGCTCCACGACATCGGGAAGCTGCCGATGCCGGACTCGGTGCTGGGGAAGCTGGAGGAGCATCTCGGGCCCCAGGAGCGGGACCTGGTGCAGCGGCACCCGGCGCTGGGGCAGGCGTGCCTCTACCCGATCGAGCGGCTGCGGGACGTGGGGAAGATCATCCGGGCGCACCACGAACGCTTCGACGGGACGGGCTACCCGGACAAGCTGAAGGGGGAGGCGATTCCGTTCGAGGCGAGGGTGATCGCGGTGGTTAACGACTTCGACCGGGTGGCGCACGCGACCACGCAATCGGCGCTGGGCTCTCGCGGCTCGGCGGTGGCCTTCGTGGTGCAGAACAAGGGGCTGCGCTACGACCCGAACGTGGTGGAGGTGTTCCTCGACTGGCTGAAGAAGCTGAAGGCGGAGGAGAAGCCGTCGCGCGAGGAGGCGGTCCAGGTCTCGAAGCTGAAGCCGGACATGGTCGTCGGCCGGGACGTCTTCACGCAGGAGGGGATCATGGTGCTCTCCTGCGGCACGCGCCTGACCCAGGCGCTCATCGACCAGGTGAAAATGTACTCGACCGCCTCCCCCATCGGCGACGTGTGGGTGAGGTCGTAGCGCGGGCGGGACGCGAAATCCCAGATCCGAAATCCGAGATCCCAACGAAATCCCAGATCCGAACACTGGCAAGCCACTCTGCAGTGGTGGGATCTGGGATTTCGTTGGGATCTCGGATTTGGGATCTGGGATTCCGCGCGCGGCGTCACTTCCCCAAGACCGGACGGTCCTGGAGGCGGTCCTTCGCCTTCGAGAGGCGCACGCGAAAGCCCTCGGCGAGCGCGGGGATGTCCTGCACGCGCATCGTCGTGTCGTGCGCACGGACGTCGTCGTTCTCCCAGCGCTCGTTCCACCAGGAAAAGCCGATGAGCGACTTCCAGCGCTGCGAGAGGAGGTCGTCGAGCGCCGCGCCGGCCCACGCCTCGGGCCTCGCCGCCTTGGAGCCCGCCGTGCAGCCGAACTCCAGCGCGACGATTGGCTTCCCCGGCGCCATCGCCTCGACGCGCTTCACGGCGGGGTCCATCATGTCGCGGAACGAGGAGGCCTCGTCGTCCGAGGGGAGCTGCGGCCCGTAGGCGCTGATCCCCACCCAGTCGACCACGTCGTCGCCGGGGTAGTACTCCTCGAAGCGGTTCCACGCCTCCTCGGGCCCGTCGTTCGCGTTCACGTGGAAGACCCACATCAGGTTGTCCGCGCCCGCGTCGCGCATCGTCTCGACGATGTGCCGGTACGCCGCCGCGAAGCGCTCCGGCCCGTCCGGCCGCTTCGGGTCGCCAAACCCGCCGCACTCCCCGCCCCCATGCCACTTCCCGTTCCACGAGAACCACTCGCCGTTCATCTCCGTCCCCCACTCGACGAGGAGCGGCGTGCCGAAGTGCCTCGCGCCATGCGCCCACGCAACGAGGTCGTTGTCGAACTCCCCCTCGGCGATCTTCTCGACCGTGAACTCGGGCTCCTCGATGTTCTGCTCCGCGCTCGATCGGAGCATGAGGCGGACGAACGGGACCGCGTCGCGGTCGCGGATCCACTCGGCGGTCTTCCGTGGGAACGCGCGCCCCGCGTACCAATTGCTGGAGAAGTAGACCCAGGCGACGCGAGCGCCAACACACTCCTCGTAGGTGTCGACGTCCTTCGGCGTAAGGTCGTCCTCCTCCCCCGAGTTTCCGCCCGGGAAGACGCCGTGGTAGAGGCGCCCGTCGGGCGGAGGGAGGACCTGGCGGGCATCCTCCCCTACGCAGAGCGCAGTCGCGGCCAGCAGGACGAGCAGGGCCTTCATGTCCGAATCCTACACCCCCAGGGCATCGATCGCCGAGGACGGGGTGAGGTCCCCGCCCGCGAGCCTCTCGAGGATCGCGTCCCGCAGTGTCCTCGCGTTCTCGGGGAGCGCCGCGCGGAGCGCCTCCTCGCCCACCTCCCCTGCGTCGAGCGCCGCGCGCAGCTCCTTGCCGGGCACGAGCAGCGCCCCGACGAGGCAGCGGCCCAGGGCCCCCGTCCCCTGGCAGCGGTCGCACCCGCGGTTCTCGGCCGCCTTGAACCGCGTGCGCGAGGGGGCCAGCTTCAAGCGCTCCGCGTCCGAGGACGAGAGGGGCTTCATCGCGCGGCAGTGCGGGCAGGAGAGCCTCACGAGCCGCTGGTCGAGGATGCCGAGGACGTTTTCCGCGAGGAGGCGGGGCGGGACCTTCCCGATGTCGAGCAGGCGGCGAAGCGCCGTGACGGCGTCCGGCGCGTGCATCCCGGAGAGCATCAGGTGCCCGCTCGCCGCCATCTGGAACAGGAGCCGCATCACCTCAGGCGTGCGCAGCTCCGAGACCATCGCCACGTCGAGGTCGTTCCGGAGCATCGCGCGCATCGCCTCCTCGAACCCCATCCGCTCCGTCACGTTCGCCTGGAGCATCCCGTCGAGGTGGACCTCCACCGGGTCCTCGACCGTCATCACCTTGAGGCCGGGGGAGTGGAGGTACTTGAGGAGGCTGTAGAGCACCGTCGTCTTCCCCGATCCCGTCGGGCCGTTGACGAGGAAGACGCCGCGCGGACGGTCCACGGCGCGGAGGACCTGGTCCGAGAGGGCCCTGCCGAAGCCCAGCTCGGAGAACTTGAGCCTCAGCGTCGCGGGGTCGAGGAGGCGGATCGTGAGCGCCTCGCCGAGGTCGGTCGGGTAGGTCGAGACGAAGGTCCCGACCTGCCGCTCCTTGTACGCCGTGAAGCAGCGCCCGTCCTGCGGGAGGTCGGTCGCCTCCACGTCCAGGCCGGCGAGGGCCTTGACGGAGCGGACCAGGTCGCCTGCGGCGGCCTGCGGCAGCGAGGAGGGGACCTCGGCGAGCGCCCCGTTGATCCGCTCGCGGACCTCGAGCCCCTCCGCCCGGGGGATGACGTGGATATCGGTCGCGCCGCGTTCGAGGGCGTGCGTCAGCACGAGCGTCGCGAGGGCCGAACCGTCCTGGGTCTGTGCCATGGCCTCCACCTCCTTGCGTTTCCACCCCATCCCGACGAGGCTGTCGACATAGGCCCGCACGGCCGTGGCGAGCGCCTGGGCGCGCCGCACCTCCGCGGGGTCGGTGCGGCCGAGCAGGCGGTCGACCTCGCTCTTCGGGAACTTCCATCGCCCCCCGACGCGGATCCCCTTCAGGCGCCCGTCGCGCAGCCAGCGGAAGTAGGTCGGCGCCGAGATCCCGAGGGCCGCGCGGACGTCTGCGGGGCCGAGGAGTCGTTGGGGGGCGTTCATGTATCGGAGACTATCATTCTCTCTCATATCAGTCAAGCACAATCTTCTATCACAGCGCAAAGAGATCCTCCCTTCCCCTTCCCATTCCCCTTCCCCTTCCCCTTCCCAGCGCGGCCGAAGTCCTTTGGGAAAGGGAAGGGGAACCTTGCATCACCCACGGGCCGGGCTACAATCGCCCGATTCGGAGCCTGGATCGAGACTGTGAGGACCATGTCCGACACGAGCGCGACAACGACGGTCCTGAAAGACCCGGCCATCCTGGCCAGGGTCGGGAAGACCCCCCTCAGGCGCCTTACGAGGCTCCAGGGGCTGAAGCCCGACGTCGAGATCTGGGCGAAGCTCGAGTGGACGAACCCGGGCGGCTCCGTGAAGGACCGCGCCGCCCTCTCCATCATCGAGGACGCCGAGAAGAGCGGGGCCCTCCGGCCCGGGATGATCCTCCTCGACAGCACCAGCGGGAATACGGGGATCGCCTACGCCCTGATCGGCGCGCTCAAGGGATACGCGGTGGAGCTGGTCATGCCCGCGAACGTCTCCGAGGAGAGGAAGCGGTACGTCCGCGACTACGGCTCCGCCATCCGGTACACCAGCCCGATGGAGGGGTCCGATGGCGCCATCCGCGAGGCCCGCCGGCTCGCCGCGGAGCACCCGGATCGCTACCTCTACCTCGATCAGTACTCGAACCCCGCGAACTGGAAGGCCCACTATCATGGGACCGCGTTCGAGGTCTGGGAGCAGACCGCGGGACGCGTGACGGACCTCGTCGCGGGGCTGGGGACCAGCGGGACGATGATGGGGACGGGGCGGCGCCTGAAAGAACTGAACCCGTCGATCCGCGTCCACGCCGTCCAGCCCGCCGAGCCCGTCCACGGGCTCGAGGGGATGAAGCATATGCCGACGGCGATCGTCCCGCGGATCTACGACGAGGCCTTTCCGGACCGGACGCATTGGGTGGCGACGGAGGCGGCCTACGAGTGCGTAAAGCGCCTGGCGCGCGAGGAGGGGCTGTTCGTCGGGTATTCGAGCGGGGCCGCGCTCGCGGCGGCGCTGGAAATCGCGCAGGGGCTGGAGCGCGGGGTCATCGTGGCGATCTTTCCGGACAGCGGGGAGCGGTATCACAGCACGTGGTTCTATGCGGAGGAGGTCCTCCCGCTCGCCGCGGGGGCCCCGGCGGCGGAGCCGGTCCTGCGCCTGCCCGCGGCCGCGATGCGCGAAGTGGTCGAGGAGGCGGAGAGGACGTATCCGAACGAGGGATGCGGACTGTTCCTGGGGAAGGCGGGGAAGCCGTTCGACGTGGTCCGCCTGGCTGTCGCGAAGAACATGCACCCCGATCGCCACGAGGACCGGTTCACGATCGCGGACAAGGAACAGGTCATGATCCGGAAGGCGGCGAGGAGCGAGGGGCTGGAGGTGCAGGGGGTGTTCCACTCGCATCCCGACCACCCCGCCGTGCCGAGCGCGACGGATGCGCCGTACTTGGAGTTGTGGGAGAGGTGTCCCTTCGTCATCGCGAGCGTGCGGGCAGGCAAGGTGTCCTGCGTGCGGGCGTGGGTACACGACGGGGGGATCAGCGAGGTTCCGGTAGAAGTCGTCTGCTAGGGCATCGGTGGCGTGCTATCCATCGTACTCGTACTCGTGCTCGTACTCGTGCTCGACGGTGCTTCGAAAACAGGATCGAGTACGAGTACGAGCACGAGTACGAGTACGATTGCGTACACCCTACCGCCACGGATTTCCTCTCAAGGCCTGGTCTGAACGGAGGTCCGACATGGCCAATATCGTCGTCCGCGTCCCCGCCCCGCTCCAGAAGATGGTCGGGAACAAGTCCGAGGTCCCCCTCACGGCCCGAACGGTGACCGAGGCCCTCGCCGCCCTCGAGACGGCCCATCCCGGCGTGAAGGACAAGGTCTGCGACGAGAGCGGGAAGGTGCGGAAGTACCTCAACCTCTACGTCAACGACGAGGACATCCGCTTCCTCAAGGGCGAGGGGACGGAGCTGAAGGACGGGGACGAGGTCTCCATCATCCCCGCCATCGCAGGCGGCTGGTAGGAGGACAGTCGATGCCGTTCGACCCGCCCGAACAGTTCAACATCGCCGATCACTTCCTCGACGCCCGCGTCCGCGAGGGGCGAGGCGACCGCGTCGCGATCCGGATGGACGGCCGCACCCTCACCTACCTCGAGGTCCAGCGCCTCGCGCACCGCTTCGGAAACGTCCTCCGCGGGATGGGGGTCGAACCCGAGCAGCGCGTGATCATCGCCCTCCCCGACGGGCCCGAGTACGTCGCCGCCCTCTTCGGGATCCTCGAGATCGGCGCGGTCGTCGTGATGGTCAACCAGCACCTCAAGGCCGAGGAGATCGCCTACTTCTACGAGTACACCCGCGCGAAGGCCGCGATCGTCCACCGAGACACGCACGAGGCCTTCGCGGCCGCGGCCAAGGACGCCCGCCACCTGAAGCACCTCTTCGTCGTCGGCGGGACCACGGAGTCCCCCGTCTCCTTCGAGGCGGCCCTGGCGCGCGTCCCCGACATGCTGGAGACCTTCCCCTCCCACCGCGACGATGCCGCAATCTGGCTCTTCTCGGGCGGGACCACGGGAAAACCCAAGGCCGTCGTCCAGACCCACCTCTCCTTCGCGAACACGACCGAGTGCTACGCGAAGGGCGCCCTGGGGTATCGCGAGGACGACGTGACGCTCTCCGTCCCGAAGCTCTACTTCGGCTACGCGACGGGGTCGAACCTCCTCTTCCCCTTCTCCGTCGGGGCCTCGACGGTCCTCTTCCCCGAGCGCGTCACGGCCGAGGTGCTCTTCGAGCAGATCCGCAGGCATCGTCCGACCATCCTGATCAACGTCCCCACCATGGTGAACCAGATGGTCTCCCACCCCGAGGCGGGAAAGCAGGACCTCTCGTGCCTCAGGTTCGCAACGTCGGCGGGGGAGGCCCTCCCGGTCGAACTCTACAACCGCTGGAAGGCGGCCTTCGGCGTGGAGCTGCTGGACGGGCTGGGGACGGCGGAGATGTGGCACATCTTCCTCTCGAACCGCCCCGGAGACGTGAAGCCCGGCACGCTCGGGAAGGTCGTCCCCGGGTTCGAGGTGAAGGTCTGCGACGACGACGGCCGCGAGCTCCCCGACGGCGAGGTCGGCTGGCTCTGGGTCCGCGGCAACTCGCGCGCGATCGCCTACTGGCAGCAGATGGAGAAGACGCGCTGGGCGTTCCGCGGGGAGTGGTATGTCTCGGGCGACATGATTCGGCGCGACCCCGACGGGACATACGTCTACGGTGGCCGCGGGGACGACATGCTGAAGGTGGGCGGGAAGTGGCTCTCGCCGCAGGAGGTCGAGAACTGCCTCCTCCGGCACCCGCTCGTCACCGACGTCGCCGTGGTCGGGATGGCCGACGCGGCGGGGCTCGTGAAGCCGCGAGCCTACGTCGTCGCCAAGGAGCAGCGCGCGGGCCTCGACGAGGAGCTGAAGAGCTGGGTGAAGGAGAAGCTCGAGCCCTACAAGTACCCGCGCGAGGTGGTCTTCCTCGACGTCCTTCCCCGCACCCACCTCGGCAAGGTCGACCGCGCGAAGCTCAAGCGCGGATAGCCGGCCTTGTCGCCGTCCGCGGGCAGCGATAGACTCAATCCTGGATTCAGCCATGCGCGGAGATCTCCCATGAAGGCCCAGCATCGTCGGATCCAATCGAGTCCGGACGTCGTGCTAGGCAAGCCCGTGATTCGCGGAACGAGGATCACCGTCGAGGCGATTCTGGACAAACTGGCTGCGGACATCCCAATCGAGGAGATCCTGCGCGACTACCCCCGCCTGACGCGGGCCGACGTCCTCGCCGCGATCTCCTACGCCCGTCGCGCGGTCGGGACCGATGAGGTCATTCCCCGTCGAGTCGCGATGAGATGAAGTTCCTCGCCGACGAGAGCATCGAGGCCCCGGTAATCGTGGTGCTTCGCGCTGATGGCCTGGAAGTGACGGCTATCGACGAACTGGCGCCTGGCAGTAAGGACCCGGCGGTCCTCAGGCGCGCGGAGGCAGAGAAGCGCATCCGGTTGACGAACGACAAGGACTTCGCCGATCTGGCGTTTCTTCAACGCACGGCGGCCTCCGGAGTCGTCCTCGTGCGGATGGGGCGTTTCTGATCAGCAGCGAAGGCGAAGCGGTTGCTCGAGGTGATTCACGACCAGGGCGATCGCCTCATCGGCGCAATGACGGTCGTCGAGGCACACGCCATTCGTCGTCGCCCGCTCCCCAAGTGACTACCGCGTCGGCACCGAACTCGGCGGTCATCCGGACGCGGTCGTGCAAGGCCGAGGCGCATTCGAGCTCCGGGCATCGGGGGAGTAGCAGATGGGGCCACGTGGAAGTTCGATCGTCTGTGTGGCAATCGCCGCCGTCTGTGTCCTCGTCCTCCTGGAGGATCCTCCACCCCCGACGGCGATGGGATTGACGGTTCGCCGTGGGGAGGAGGTCTTCCAGAAAGAGGCGATGTGCCTGGCCTGTCACGTCCTTAACGGTCAAGGGGGCCAGAACGGTCCGCCGCTCGATCACGTGGCAACGAAGTGGATCCGTCTCAGGGGCGGTCGTGACGAGGCGAGGATGTTCTTTCACGACCACCTCGTCGATCCGGTGAAGAACCGTGTTTCGACGTGGGGCGTCTGCCCTCCCCAGGTCGTTTCCTATCGGAGCCTCGGAGAGGACAAGATCGCAGACATCTGCGAGTACCTCTTGACCCTCGAGTAGCGGTGCGCTGCGGAACAGGCGCCCCGTGGAAACTGCGGACGGACATCCCAACCCGGGGCTGAGGCAGGCCTCGGCCTGGCTACCTGGCCTCCACGAACTGGAGGCAGACGGAGTTGATTCAGTAGCGCTTCCCCGTCGGCGGCGGCCCGTCGTCGAAGAGGTGGCCGAGGTGCGAGTCGCACTTCGCGCAGACCGCCTCCGGCGAACCCCACTCCGACCGCAGCGCCACCGCGCCCGGGACCGCGTCCCAGAACGACGGCCAGCCGCATGCGTCGTACTTCGTCTCGCTCGCGAAGAGCGGGTTCCCGCAGGCCATGCAGTTGTAGACGCCCTTGCGCGTCTCGTTCAGGAGGTCCCCGCTCCCCGATTGCTCCGTCCCGTTCTGGCGGAGGACGCGGAACTGCTCCGGCGTCAGCCTCGCCTTCCACTCCGCCTCGGTCAGGGTCTTGGGGTCCTTGGTCAGGGCAGGAGCGGGAATCGTGGCGGACTTCGAGGCCATGAGGTCCTCCTGCTTCAGCCGCCAGCAGGCGGCGACGGCCAGGGACAGGAGCATTGAAACGAGGATGATTCTCATCTGATTTCCCAGCCTAATCGGGGTTCGGGCCTGGAGTCAAGCTCGGGGAATGACGAACTCCCGCGCGACTCGTACGAATCATGTGCCCACGCCCGTTCTGTCATGCAGCCATTTCGAGGATTCCCACCATGCGCCCCGTGCTCGCCCTGTCGCTCCTCGCCTCCGTCGCCCTCGCCCAGGACGGGCCGTGGAAGAACGACCTCTCCCTCTGGGAGTCCAAGGACGGCCTGCGCTTCCAGCGGGTCGGCGTCTTCGTGGAGCGCGGCGGAGTGCCCAGCCTGGCGCGCGTCGGCAAGGGGCGCCTCGTCAGCGTCTTCCAGTGGTTCCCGTTCGACCACGAGGAGGCCTTCGACCGCGTCGGCGTGCGCATCTCCGAGGACGACGGCGAGACGTGGAGCGAGCCTGAGGCGATCCGCGTGAAGGGCCTGCCGGAGTCGTACGAGAGGCCCTACGACCCCACGCTCGTGCCGCTCGAAGATGGGCGGGTGCGCGTCTACTTCACCTCGCGCGACATGGAGGGCGACAACGAGCAGGCGACGTACTCGGCCGTGTCCGGGGACGGCGTGGCGTACGAATTCGAGCCCGGGAAGCGGTTCGGCGTCGCCGGCGAGCGCGTGATCGACTGCGCCTGCTGCCTCCACGAGGGTTCCTTCTACTATTATTCCCCCGTGCAAGGGCACGACGGGAAGGGGTACCACGCCGTCTCGAAGGACGGCCTGAGGTTCGAGCGCCGCGACGATGTCAGCGTGGACGGCCGGAGGCCCTGGCTCGGGTGCGTCGTGTCGACAGACGAGGGGATGCGGTTCTACGGGACGGGCGAGGGCGGGTGGACCGCGACGTCGAAGGACGGCGCGACATGGAAGCTCAGCGAGCGGACGCGCACCGACGGCTGCGACCCGGGCGTCGCGCAGACCGAGGACGGGCGCTGGCTCATGGTCTCCACCGGGCCGAGGAACCAGGACGCGACGGCCGAGCCGCCGTTCGACACGAGGCCCAAGGGCAGTGCGCCGGTCGAGGAGGGTCCGCCCGGCGGCCCCGCGTCCATCGCATCGGACGGAGAGAAGCTCTACGTCGTGCGGGGTGATTGGCTCTACGAGCTCGACCCGCTCACGCTCAAGGTGCTGCGGAAGGTCAAGGTGAAGTAGGCGGCGCGTTGGCAGCCTCGGCGCGGCGGGCGGCGCGCGTCTCGTGCTCCGCGATTGCGCTGTCGATCAACGAACGCAGCCGCCCCTTCTCCTCGTCCGTGGCCGTCGGGAGGCCGTGCATCCCGAAGACGTTCCGGTACACCGCGCGCTCCGAGATCGCATCCCCCTCCTCGTATCGCCTCAGCGGCCGCTTCGGCACTTGGATCGCCGGCGCAACGAATCCGGTGTCGTGTGTCAACTTGACCAGCCAGTGCCGCTTCTCCTCCCCCACGACCTCCGCCTTCGCCGGGAACGGCTTCTTCGGCTCGTCGTGCGTGGCCGCCTGCGCCGCCGGGGCCCCCAGGACCGCGCGCGCCTCGTAGGCGTCGATCGCCCCGTCGATCACCGACCGCACGTGCGCCTTCTCCGCCTCATCGATCTCTTGATAGAAGTGCAGGCCGAAGACGTTCCGGTACACGGCCTGCTTCGACAGCGCGTCGGCCGCGTCGTACCGCTCCGCCGCCGCCCGTAGCACCGGGATCGGCCTGGCGACCAGACCGTTCTCGTACGTGACCTTCACCGCGAACGCCTTCGCGTCCGCGCTCACCACCTCCGCCGTCACGGCCCGCGGCTTGTTGGGTTCTTCTCTCATGGGGTACCTCCTGGTCCCCTTCCCCTTCCCGTTCCCCTTCCCTTTCCCAGCATCTCTCACGCGCTGGGAAAGGGAAGGGGAACGGGAAGGGGAAGGGGCTGCCTCGATCAACATTAACAGGCGCCTCCCCGGTCTGGTAGACTATTCCGCCCCACGCAAGGAGAGCACTCGATGGACACCTTCGGAAGCCATTCCACGCTGGCCGTCGGAGGCCGCAACTACACGATCGCCCGCCTCTCCGCCCTCGAGAAGAAGGGGATGAACGTCCGGCGCCTCCCGTGGTCGCTGCGCATCCTCCTCGAGAACCTCCTCCGCCGCGAGGACGGCCTCGCCGTCACCGCCGCCGACATCCAGGCCCTCGTCGCCTGGAAGGCGAAGGCCGAGCCGGACACCGAGATCGCCTTCACGCCGGGCCGCGTCATCCTCCAGGACTTCACCGGCGTCCCCGCCGTCGTCGACCTCGCCGCCATGCGCGACGCGATGAGGAAGACCGGCGGCGACCCGAAGAAGATCAACCCCCTCTGCCCCGTCGAGCTCGTCATCGACCACTCCGTCCAGGTCGACTACTTCGGCCGCGCCGACGCCTTCGCGAAGAACGCCGAGAAGGAGTTCGATCGGAACCAGGAGCGGTACTCCTTCCTCCGCTGGGGCCAGCAGGCCCTCGCCGACTTCAAGGTCGTCCCGCCCGCGACGGGGATCGTCCACCAGGTCAACCTCGAGTACCTCGCCCGCGTCGTGATGACCTCCAACGACGGCGCGTGGGCCTATCCCGACACCGTCATCGGGACCGACTCGCACACGACGATGATCAACGGCCTCGGCGTCCTCGGCTGGGGCGTCGGCGGGATCGAGGCGGAGGCCGCCATGCTCGGCCAGCCCGTCTCGATGCTCATCCCGCACGTCATCGGCTTCCGCGTCCACGGAGAGCTGCGCGAGGGGGTCACGGCGACCGACCTCGTGCTGCGGATCACCGAGCTGCTCAGGAAGAAGGGCGTCGTCGGGAAGTTCGTCGAGTTCTTCGGCCCGGGCCTCGCGGCGCTTCCGCTCGCGGACCGCGCGACGATCTCGAACATGGCGCCCGAGTACGGCGCGACGGCCAGCATCTTCCCCGTCGACGCGCAGACGATCGCCTACCTGGAGCTGACCGGCCGCCAGAAGGAGCAGATCCAGCTCGTCGAGGCCTACATGAAGGAGCAGGGGCTCTTCCTCACCGCGGAGACGCCCGCGCCGGAGTACACCGACGTCGTCGAGCTCGACCTCTCGACGGTCGAGCCCTGCCTCGCGGGCCCGAAGCGGCCGCAGGACCGCGTCAACCTGACCGACGTGAAGAAGAGCTTCGCCCTGGCCCTCCCGGGGATGATGACCGCAAAGGCGCTGCAGGCCGCGAAGGCAACCGACGCCGCCGCCGAGGAGCCGGAGGCGCGGATCGGCCACGGCGCGGTCGTGATCGCCGCGATCACGAGCTGCACGAACACCTCGAACCCCTACGTCATGCTCGCCGCGGGGATCGTCGCGAAGAAGGCCGTCGAGAAGGGCCTCTCGCGGAAGCCCTGGGTGAAGACGAGCCTCGCGCCGGGCTCGAAGGTCGTGACCGACTACCTCCGCGAGGCGGGCCTCGCGCCGTTCCTCGACCAGCTCGGGTTCCAACTCGTTGGATACGGCTGCACGACCTGCATCGGGAACAGCGGGCCGATCCCCGACAAGGTCGCCGACTCGATCGAGGAGAACGACCTCGTCGCCGTGTCGGTCCTTTCGGGGAACCGCAACTTCGAGGGACGCGTGCACAGCCTGGTGCGCGCCAACTACCTCGCGAGCCCCCCGCTCGTGGTGGCCTACTCGCTCGCGGGGCGGATCGACCTCGACCTCACGACCGAACCCCTCGGAACGGGGAAGGACGGGAAGCCGGTCTTCCTGAAGGACATCTGGCCGACGCGGCAGGAGGTGGCCGACACGGTCCGCCGCGTGATGAAGCCGGAGATGTTCCGCTCCCGCTACGCGGACGCCTACGGTGGCGACGAGCGCTGGCGCGCCGTGAAGTCCCCCGCGGGGGACACCTACGCGTGGGACGGGAAGTCGACCTACGTGAAGCACCCGCCGTACTTCGAGGGGATGGGCGCCGAGGCCGGCAAGGCGGCGGACCTCCGCAACGCCCGGGCGCTCGCGGTCCTCGGGGACAGCATCACCACGGACCACATCTCGCCCGCGGGCGAGATCGGCCCCGAGAGCCCCGCGGGGCTGCACCTGCAGTCGCTCGGCGTCGAGCCGACGGACTTCAACTCGTACGGCTCCCGCCGAGGGAACCACGAGGTGATGATGCGCGGGACGTTCGCGAACATCCGCCTGAAGAACGCGATGGTCCCCGGCACCGAGGGGGGGTGGGCGGCGCACCAGCCCGACGGCGCGAAGATGTCGATCTTCGAGGCCTCGACGAAGTACCGCGGGGAGGGGGTGCCGCTCGTCATCCTCGCGGGGAAGGAGTACGGCAGCGGGTCGTCGCGCGACTGGGCGGCGAAGGGCCCGATGCTCCTCGGCGTCCGCGCCGTGATCGCGGAGAGCTACGAGCGGATTCACCGCAGCAACCTCGTCGGGATGGGGATCGCGCCGCTCCAGTTCAAGTTGGGCGAGAGCGTGAAGACGCTCGGCCTGACGGGGAAGGAGTCGTTCGACGTAGTCGGCCTGGCCGCCGCGATCGACGGAGGCTTCAAGAACGGCCGCGACGTCTCGGTCCGCGCGAAGCGCTCGGACGGGACGCAGGTCGAGTTCCCCGCGACGATCCGCATCGACACCCCGCAGGAGGTGCAGTACTACCTCCACGGGGGGATCCTGCGCTACGTCCTGCGGCGCCTGCGCGCCGAGTAGTCTTTCCGCGTCGAGAGGGGCCGCCATGAGACTCGTCCTCCGGGTCATTCTGTCCCTGCTTCCCGCCGTCGCCTTCGCCCAGGAGATCCTCCCGCCGGGACAGAGGCCGGAGCCGCCGGGCGTCCACGCCCTGGTCGGGGCACGCGTGGTGGTAAGTCCCGACCTGGTCCTCGAGGAGGGGACGATCCTCCTGCGCGACGGACGGATCGTCGCCGTGGGGAACGAGGTCGCCATCCCGCCCGACGCGCGCACGTGGGAGATGAAGGGGAAGACGATTTACGCCGGCTTCCTCGAGTCCTACCTCTCGGGGTCCGGGGGCGGCGGGGAGAAGAAGCCCGAGGGGGAGATGGGGGCCGGGCTCGCCCCGTTCGTCGGCGTCAAGGGCGAGGAGAAGGACCGCGGCGCAGCGGGACCGTCCTACGCAAACCCGCGGATCACCCCCGAGCGGCGCGCGGCGCTCCTCTACCAGCCCGACCGGAAGCGCCTCGAGGAGCTGTGGAAGGCCGGCTTCACCGTGGCGAACGTCGCCCCCGAGGAGGGGATCGTCCGCGGGTCGAGCGCCCTCGTCCTCCTCTCCGACGTCGACCCGAATCGCGCCATTCTCCGCGGCGACGTCTTCCAGTGCGTCTGCCTCGACCCGGACGTCGGGAGCAAGGGCCGCCGCGACGACGACTCCGGCTACCCCGACTCCGCGATGGGCGCCATCGCGGCCTTCCGCCAGCTCTGGTTCGACGCCTCGTACTATGCGAGGACCCGCGCCGACTACGAGGCCGACCCGCGGGGGCAGAAGCGCGCGGAGTTCGACCCGGCGCTCGAGGCGATCGGCCGGAAGCTCCCCGTCCTCTTCGAGGTGACCTACTGCCTCGGCGTCGATCAGGCGTCCCACGTCGCGCGGGAGCACGGGATCGACGCCGTCTACGTCGCCAGCGGCCAGGAGTGGCGCCGCCCCGACCTCGCGAAGGCCGCGGGCCGCCCCTTCATCGTCCCTGTCGACTTCCCCGAGGCCGTGAAGCTCCCCGATGACGACGATTGGAACCAGGTCTCGCTCGACCAGCTCCGCGTGTGGGACTGGGCCCCCGAGAATCCCGCCGTGCTCACGCGCGAGAAGCTCGAGATCGCCCTCACGACGCACCGCCTGGGCGACCGGGCGGAGTTCCAGGGGAAGCTCCTCCTCGCGATCGAGCGCGGCCTCGACGAGAAGACCGCCCTCGCGGCGCTGACCACGGTCCCTGCACGACTTCTGGGTGTCGCCGACCGTCTCGGGACAATCGACGCCGGCAAGATGGCGAACCTGACGGTGACCGGCGCGAAGGGGTATTTCGTCGAGGGCGCGCGCGTCGAGGAGGTCTGGGTCGAGGGGCGCCGGTATGTCCCCGAGCCGGGGAAGGAGCCAGAGAAGCCCAAGGACGAGCCGTCGGCGGACGACAAGGCCAAGAAGGCCGAGGAGCAGACGCTCCGCGCGACGCGCGTGGCGAAGTCCCCGCAAGAGGGGCGAGGGCCGATCGAGGCGCCAGGAGCCGTCCTCGTCCGCGGCGCGACGGTCTGGACGAGCGGCGCGGACGGCGTGATCGAGGGCGCGGACGTCCTCTTCGTCGGCGGGGTCGTGCGTGCGGTCGGGAAGGACCTGGCGGCGCCCGACGTCGAGGGGCTGAAGACCATCGAGGCGAAGGGGAAGCACCTGACGCCGGGCCTCGTAGACTGCCACAGCCACAGTTTCATCGTCGGGGGCGTGAACGAGGGGACCGTCCCGTCCAGCGCAATGGTGCGGATCGGGGACGTGATCAACTCCGAGACGGACCACTTCTACCAGCAGCTCGCCGGGGGCCTGACGTGCGCGAACGAGCTGCACGGCTCAGCGAACCCGATCGGAGGGCAGAATTGCGTGGTGAAGCTGCGGGATGGGGAGACGCCGGACGGCCTCAAGCTCGCCGACGCGCCGCCGGGGATCAAGTTCGCGCTCGGCGAGAACGTGAAGCAGTCGAACTGGGGCGAAAAGCAGGTGACGCGGTTCCCCCAGACGCGCATGGGCGTCCGGACCTTCATCGCGAACCGCTTCGCGGCCGCGGAGCGGTACCTCGCAGAGTGGGAGGGGTACTCGCAGGACCACGGGGCGATGCCGCGGAGGGACCTGGAGCTGGAGGCCCTCGGGGAGATCCTGCGCGGGAAGCGGTTCATCCACTGCCACTCGTACCGCCAGGACGAGATTCTGATGCTCGTGCGGCTGATGGACTCGCTCGGCGTGAAGATCGGGACCTTCCAGCACGTCCTGGAGGGGTACAAGGTCGCCGACGAGATCGCCGCGCACGGCGCGGGCGGGTCGTGCTTCACGGACTGGTGGGCGTACAAGTTCGAGGTATACGACGCGATCCCGTATGCGGGGAGCCTGATGGCCGAGCGGGGCGTCTGCACGTCGTTCAATTCGGATTCGAGCGAGGCGGCGCGGAGGATGTACCTCGAGGCCGCGAAGGCCGTGAAGTACGGCGGGACGACCGAGGTGGAGGCGCTGAAGTTCGTCACGATCAACCCGGCGAGGCAGCTCCAAGTCGAGCACCGGATCGGCTCGATCGAGGTCGGGAAGGACGCCGACTTCGCGATCTGGTCGCAGTCCCCCCTCTCGAGCGGGACGGTGTGCGAGCAGACGTGGATCGAGGGGAAGAAGTACTTCGACGTCACGCTCTCTGCGGGGCGGACGGAGGCCCGCGCGCGCGAGCGTCAGGCGCTCCTCGAGAAGGCGAAGAAGCTCGCCGGCGACGGGAAGGGAGAGAAGGGGAAGAAGGAGAAGGGCGGGTTCTTCGAACGGGCCCGCGAGCACGAGTACGACTACGGCTGGGAGGTCGACTGCGAAGGGGCGCGCCGCTTGGGGGAGGGTCGGTAGCATGAAGAAGACAGCATTCCTCATCGGGCTCCTGGCGGCGTCGCTCGCGGCGCGGGCGGAGTCGATCGTCCTTTCGGGGGCGACGATCCACACCGTCTCGGGCGGGACGATCGAAAAGGGCCAGGTCCTGATCGTCGACGGGAAGATTGCGGCGGTGGGCGAGCACGTCGTCGCCGAGAACGCAACGGTCGTCGACCTGACGGGCCAGCACCTCTACCCGGGGCTGATCCTGGCGACCTCGTCGATGGGACTCGCGGAGATTGGCGCGGTCCGTGCGACGCAGGATACGAACGAGGTGGGCGCCTTCGCGCCGGACGTCCAGGCCTGGATCGCCGTGAACCCCGACTCCGAGCTGATCCCGGTCGCGCGGGCGAACGGGATCACGCACGCCCTGACGATCCCGCTGGGCGGGACGGTGACGGGGCACTCCGGGCTGATCCGCCTCGCGGGGTGGACGTACGAGGAGATGACGGTCGCGAAGCCCGTGGCGCTCCACCTCGTGTGGCCCTCGATGGACCTGAACCTCACGCCGCGGAGCCAGTGGAAGTCCAAGGAGGAGTGGAAGTCGCCTGAGGACCAGGCGGAGGCGCGGCGGGCGAAGCTGAAGGAGATCGACGACTTCTTCGAGGAGGCGAGGGCCTACGCGCGGGCGAGACAGGAGGACAAGGTGGTCCCCGCCTGGGAAGCGCTGCTGCCGCTGGTGCGGAACCAGGTCCCCCTGATGATCCACGCGGACGATGTGCGGCAGATCAAGGCGGCCGTGGAGTGGGCGACGGGGAAGGGGTTCCGCATCATCCTGGCGGGGGCGCGGGATGGGCACCTCATCGCGGGGTACCTTGCGGAGAAGAGGGTCCCGGTGATCTACGAGGCGACGATGCAGCAGCCCGCGTTCGACTGGGAGTCGTACGACGTCCACTTCAAGGCGGCGGACGTCCTGCGCCGCGCGGGGGTGAAGGTAGCCTTCTCGAACGGGACGGGGAACTGGGCGGCGGCGGATGCGAGGAACCTCCCGTACCATGCGGCGATGTGCTCGGCCTTCGGGATGCCGCCGGACGAGGCGGTGAGGGCGATCACGCTGAACCCGGCGGAGATCCTGGGCGTGGCGGACCGCCTCGGGTCGATCGAGGTGGGGAAGGAGGCGAGCCTCATCGCGGTGGATGGGGACCTGCTCGACATCCGGGCGAACGTGAAGAGGATGTGGATCGCGGGCAAGGAGACGAGCCTGGAGAGCAGGCATACGAAGTTGTACGAGAAGTACCGCAACCGTCCGAGGTCTGAGAACCGTTGAAAGACGGGGGACTCGCCGGGAGACTTCGGTAGGGGGCTCGGACGGCCGAAATCCCAGATCCGAAATCCCGGATCCCAACGAAATCCCACAACCCAGCGCGGGCTCCGCCCGCAACCCAAACCTTGAGATTCCGTCAGGCTGCCGAGCGTAGCGAGGCAGCCGTTCTTTCTAAGTA
>Ga0080064_1004351_pt1 | contig 18310 bp, 16 predicted proteins | sample Subgrocontami54m_FD_69260 | JGI IMG/M metagenome (GOLD analysis project Ga0080064, IMG submission 69260) | Subsurface groundwater microbial communities from S. Glens Falls, New York, USA - GMW46 contaminated, 5.4 m (SPADES assembly) (version 2) ...
ATAGAGCCTCGCAACGTCCTGCGGCGGAAGCGACGCTACTGCAAGGGCCGCAAACACTGGAAGTCGTTCGCTCACTTCTCAAAGGGCCGCAAGCTGATCGGAAGTTAAGTTGACGGCAATGTGGTTCACCTCGTCGGTCGCCTCTGGATCATCTCTGTCATAACGACGGCCAGCCCACGGAACGCCGAACTGGTTCGCGAGATTCTGGTAGACGGTCTTGACGCGCGCGCCCTCGATGCCTCGCAGTGCATGGATGTCCGTCGAGGGCAGGTCCTCGCCGAGCCGCCACGCGTACATCCTGCGTGCGACGGCGATCCGCTTCTCTGGATCGGCCCACGCCCTCACCTGGGCGCGAGCCAGCGCGCTGTCGTCCTGGCCGAAGGGCATCGAGGCGTAGAATCGCACCCCCCGTTCGCCGACCACCACGAGCCCCGTTCCGTGCCGCGCCATCAGTCGCAGGGCGTCGTGGCTCACCGTCCCCCCGGGCTCCAGGACAATGGTGCTGATCGTCTGGAACGGAATGCCGTAGGCCCCCGCGGCGAGGTGTTCGCTCCCCGCCGTGATGAACTTGAGCGTTCCGTCCTCCACCACGAGGTTCCCACGGCCGAGCCAGATGCAACCGTGCCGATCGGCGTGCGGCACCCGCGCGGTTTCAAGGCCCAGTCGTCCAGAGAGCATGGTGTGCTCCTACGTGTGCGGGTACGGTGACCCGGCTGGCACCACCACGATCGCGCCGAATCCGAACGCCCGGTGCCGTCCAATCCCCTTCTCGATCCGGGCAAGGAACCGGGCGCCATCGTCAACCACCAGATCGCCCTCAAACCTCACGTCGGGGCGCTCCAAGCGCCTCGCCTCTCGCGTCTCCCCGCCGGTCCGACGCGTCAGATGTTCGCGCGAGAACGCCGCAATGGAGATGCGCTCGGCCGTGACGCCGCTCTGGGTGGCGTCACGCAGCCTCTCTGCGAGCCACTGGCGATAGACATCCTCCCGCGAGACCACGACACTCGGTCCGACCTGCAGGCATCTTGCGAGGAAGGCGTCGATCTCCGCGCCGGCTCGGTGTCCTCGGCGACCGCTTGAGAGGCGGACGACCGGACATGCGCGGAGGTGGAAACCGACGCGTCGCCCCTTCTCGAACGTCGGCATCGGTCTGCTTGAGATCCCATCGACGTCGTCGATGACCGATAGCAGGGCCGGATCGGCGAAGTGGCGCGCGTGATCGATCAGGCTGCACGCGTCGGCCCGCGAGTAGCCCCACGCGTCGATGCATCGCCCGCGCCCCCGCAGCACGAAGGGCGCCGGCGCCCGCTCCTGCCACACCTCGCGAAGGACGCAGTGCGCGAGGTAGCCGTCATCGAGGTCCCGGAGCGGGATCCCCCTGCGGCGAGAGACCCGCACGAGCTTCTCCGCGCGGAGCGGCACCTTGACGAGGTGGAGAACGGCGTCACCCACGGGCTTCCTCCGGTGGATCCAAGAGCCCCTCTCGCATCAGCCGTCGCCCGACGTGGATCTGGTTGCGCCAGTCACGTTCGTCGGTCACGGGGATCACGCGGGACTCCCCCGGACAGCCGGGCCCTTCGTCTCCTTCCCACCACCACATGGGGAGTGCGCCCGTATCGCCGCGCGGGACCCGGGGCAGGTCAGACAGTGCACTCGTCGCCGAGGGTGCATCCACGAGTCCGAGCAGGATGGGAGCCGCCGGCACGCAGCACTTGCGCCCCAGAAAGAGGGGCCGGGCGGGCGCCTTGAGAGCGGCCGCGAGGTCGTCGATCGAGGGGGCATCGTCTCCCGACAGCGTGATTGCGACCGTGTGCACGCTATCGGCTCGATAGTGACGGTACCGTATGTGAGTCTCCCTGGAGCTTGCACCGCCGCGGGATGCGATCTCTCCCCTCGTCGTCCAGCCTGCCTGGTCAGGGTCCATCCACGGCAGGCCCAGGTCGACGGTCTGGTAGTCCACCAGGGCTTCCCCCCGGCGATCGACCCTCGCCGCGTACCGAAGGCGCTCCTGAAGCGCATCCAGCTTCGCCCAGTCCCGGTGGTCCCAGCCCAGCGCGTTGCCGAACAGCCCCGTGAGCATGGAGAGCGCCGGAAAGGGCTGCACGACCCCGTTCTGGTCCACCATGGGCGCACCGAAGCTGACGAGCGGTGCGTCGAAGCGCAGCAGCAGGATCCTCATTCGAGCACTCGCTGTTCGGCCCATTTCGCCAGGTCATCCAGGCCCATGGATGCGGCGCCGAAGAGGCCATCGGTGCGGATGCCGGCATGGACGCGCTGCTCGCCCTCGGGCCGGCCGTACATCTTGTCGAAGTCCGTGAGGAACGAGGCGAGCGCCCGGTACGCATTCTGGACGACGTTACCGCGCGCCTCGACGGGCTCGATGAACGCGTTGGCGAGCGTGCGAGGCTGGGCCCTCCCGCTCTCGAGTAGGACCAGGTGGCTGTAGGAGTAGGGGGCCGTGGACCCTCTCTTCGCCCCGGGGCTGACGGTGGCGATGATGTGGACGAGCTTGTCCACAACGCTGCCGGCGAGGGGGCGGTTGTCAGGACCGAGGTTCTTGACCAGGCCCTCGACGTCTACGACGGCGTACCCATAGAAGAGCCCGCTGGTCAGCTCGCTCGCGTTGATGTGGCCCGAGCCGCTCGCCCCCTCCTCGCGTACGAGGTCGTCGATCGCGGAGAAGTAGTCGCTCTCGGTCATCTGGGCGTGGACCGTCATCGCGTGCGCGACGTGGATCGCGGCGTCGGTGCGGGCGAGGATGTCCCCGGTCACCATGCGGCCGAAGAGGGCTGCCCCCAGCCCGGCCTCCAGAGAACCCGGCTTAAGCGCCTCGATGTTCTTCTTGAGTTCCTTCTCGTTCTTCATCCTCTCGTCCAGCAGCTTGCAGACCTTGCCCGCGTCTTCCCCGGCGCTCGCGCAGGCCTCGCGCGCAAGCTGGCACAGGTAATCGAGCTCCGGACGCCCGAGAACCGTCACCTGGGCCGTCTTCACCGCGTCACCCGTAGCGGGCGGAGACGCGGCAGCGCTCGCCGGGGCGTCCGCGTCCTTCGACTTCTTCTTCGCCTGCTTGTCCGCCTTCTCCTGCTTCGCCTCGCTGCCAAGGAGCTTCCCGACGATCTTCTCGGCGGCGGCGCGCACGACGGCCTCGGGATACTCCTTCCGGAGCGGCTCGACGATGTACCTTTCGAAGGAGATCCGCGAGCGGACGGACTCCGGCGCGTCCACGGCCTTCAGGCTGTGATCGCCCTCGAATACCCGCCAGTGCCTCTTCAGGCACTGGGAGGAGATGCGCGTGCGTACGGCGCCGCCGAACGGCATGCGTTTCGCGAAGCCAGCGTCGTCGCGGTTGAGCAACGAAGCGGGGTAGCTTGTCAGCGTGTGGATCTGGAGGAAGCGAGCCGGCATCGTTCGTTCTCCCTGTTGTTAGCCGTGTGTGGATTCCGCCTGATGGAGGGCCCCGTAGTAGTCTCGAGCGATACGTCGTCGGACGCTCTCCTCGTCGCTCCTGCCGGATGATAGCAGCAGGCGCACGGCGTCGGTGAAGTCCGCCGGCGTACCCTTGGCCGCCAGGAACCTCGCGAGCGTCGGCACCTCGTCGACGATCCGTTCGGAGTCAGCGCGCAGGAGGCGAACGAACCGCTGGTCGGAGAACCCCGCTTGGACGAGCGCGGAGCCGAGCCGGACGCCTGGCCGGTGGAACTCGCCGAGGTGCGCGAGGCCGACGACCGCGGCGGCCCAACGGGTCTCGCGCCTGTCCCGCTCCGGCCCGTCGCCCGGGAGGTCGGGATCGAGGACTGCCCCCACGAGCTTGTAGAAGCCGGCCGCGCGGATCTCCCAAGGGTCCATGCGGCGGAGGTCCGCAACGTCTCCCGTCGAGAGAACGCCTTCCCCCCGCATCAGGATGTGGTGGATCCGTTCTACGAGGGACGCGAGCGTAGGCCGAACTGTGGAGGATTCGGACTGCGTCATGGATGGTCTCCTCCCTCGACCGGTCCTCGGCTCGAGGTCCTCTGCGCCAGGGCATCGGGGAAGATCTTGCGAAGGCACCCGCGGAACATGGCCTCCGCCTCTGCGACGCGCCGGTGCCACTGCGCATCGGCGAGCGCGCAGCGGGCGATCGCCTGATCCAGCTCTCTCGCGGCCATCTCGATCAGGCAGGAATCCCACTCGACCTGTGATTCGTGGTCCTCCCGATCCAGGGTGCGGAAGAGCACTTGGAAGAAGTCCTCGTCTACCCTGGCGTCAAAGGAGTCCCTGACGATCGTTTCGCCGAGCGCAAGGGACTTCAGGGCTGGAAAGAGCACGTTGCTGCGCATCTTCTTTGCGCGATCCAGGTGTGTCAAGGCGCGGCGGCCGAGGGCTGTCCGCTCTTCCGCTTTTCCGAGGCGCCTCCTCACCTCACCGGGGAGGACGAGGCTTCGCTCATGGAGTCCCTCCGTCTTCCCCTGTCCGCGAGCGAGCGCGAAGGCCTCCAGAACCACGGGGTCGCCATCTCCCGTCCGTGGGATCTGCGCCGCAGCCGGCTCATAGTCGTCTCCGAACAGGATGTGCGTCAACAGCTCGCAGTGGAAACCCCTGCGGCCCACTGTCAACGCGCCCCCATCGCGTTCCACCGGGATCCAAGGATCGCCGACATCTCCGTTCGCAATGGATGGAAGGCAACGCCGCTGCTTCGTGGTCGTATACGCACACCGGATGCCATCGCCGTCGAAGCACCGAACCCGCCAGCAGACCTCGATGAAGTGCGGAGCCAGGTCCTTCAGGTCGAGGGACGCAGCCCCATCCCAGGGCTCGGTCCAGACGAGAGCAACGCCGCTGTCATTGAATCCGCGCTCAAGCAAATGCGGCCAGCTCTCGAGGAGCACGCCTACGTCGCGAGCGAATCGATCTGCGGGAGAAGAACCTGGCGTCAGCCCTACCCTGGGACGGTTCCCGTACCCCCCTTTCATTCTGGAGATGGGGTTGTAGCCGCGGCCAGGATAGCCCTGCATGGTCTGGAGTGTCGCCAGCGAATACACCCAGAACTCGGGATTGGCTCGTTCGAGACGTGCTTCCTTCACGTCATGGGCCTTGGACGTGACCAGGATGTCCAGCTCGTCGGGTCGTGCCACGGAATGCCACTCGTCCAGGAGTTCCCATCCTTTCGACGCTTCGGGGATCGGGGGTTGAAGGAGGGCTGGGAGCGATAGCTGGTCCGTGATCAAGCACCACGGCTCATGCGCGTCCCCGGTCAGCGTCAGGAGCATCTGGCGCCAGTCCCCCTCCGAGACGCGAACATCGGTACACGCACTGCGGTGCAGGGCGATGGCGGCGAGTTGGGTAAGGAACATGCACCACGGGTGGAACTGATGCGCTTGAACGCGCGGGAAGTCTCCCAGCTCCCCCGAGGCGAGCTTCGCCAGCACACCGGGCAACGTCGTCCTGTCGCGCACCCGGTGGGTGTCGCGCCACGACAGAATGGGCTCATCGAGGAGGTCATATGGCATCGTCGTTTGCCCCCGCGGCTGGACCCGCCGCGTCGCCGTCAGGCCGCAGCCCGAGTCGATCGTACACGAAGCGCCTCTCTCCCCATCGAAAGAAAGTGCGCCCTTCCGCAGACTCCAGGTCCATCGCCTCGGCATCGTCGGGGACTCCGCGGGCCCAGGCTGCGCGGATCGAGAGCTCTCCAACGCGCCTCCCGAAAGGCCCCAGGAATGGCGTTGGGAACTGGACCCGTCGATCGCCTTCGCCCAACCGCGTCTGGATCCGCTCATCGACGCGCGACGGAAAGCAGGTCTCGGAGTAGGGCTTCGTCCGATCGATGAGGTTTAGCTGGGCGAGACGGCGTTGCCCCAGCCACTCGCCGAGGAGGTAGCGCTCGTGCGCTTCGAACCTCCCACCGAGCTTGCGGACGATCTCGCCCAGCACCTTCGAGTGCACACCGCGTTCTACGAGGCTGCGGTTCATCTCCGGGATGCACCAGAGCGCCTCTTGTTCGAGGAGTCGCCAAGCCGCCTCGAGCATGCGGACGTCGTGGTAGACGCTTCCGAGGCCGTGGTGGTTGCGAGCCGTCCCATCGTCACGGAGGAGGACCTCAAGGCCGCGCTCAGCGGGAACAACGACCACCGCTCTCGGACACTCGAAGCCACACGGACGGCTCCGCGCGTGACGATGAAGTCGCCCGACCCGTTGAAGGAGTACGTCGATCGGGCACAGATCGGTGAAGAGGAGGTCGGCGTCGATGTCCAGAGACTGCTGTACCGTCTGCGTGGCGACGATGACGCGGCCACCCTCGCCGCGCTCCTTGCCGAACTGCCGCTCCAGAGCCTCATCCAGGATCTGCCGATCGTCGCGCGAGAACCGGCCGTGGTGAGGCGCGATCACGCCCTCGCAGCGGAACAGCACCTGTGCGTCCGCGCCCGCCAGCTCTTCAAGGGCGCCCTGGGTTGCCAGGCAGTCCGCGACGGTGTTCCGGATGACCAGCACCTTCGCACCTGCCAACGCCGCAGCGAACGCCTGTCGGACGACGCGCTGTGGTGCTTCGAGGTCGGGCGCGATGGAGAGGGCGACCTCGCGGGGCTTCCCCTCGTGCCCGACAGCGGAAAGCTGGGACGCCTCGTCCGCGAAACCGCGATGCGCGACCAGGGGGTATGGCGTCGAGAGCGCCGTCTCAAGCGAAGGGGCGCCCTTCACGCCGGAACCGCGTTGGAGAAGCCGGTGTCTCGTCTCTGCGCCCAGTGTCGCGCTCAAGAGGAGTGCATGGCCGCCGGCCGCTTGATGACGCGCCAGGACGTCCTCCAGGAGGCGCGTCATGTAGGTGTCCGAAGCATGCACCTCGTCCACAACGAGGAGGTGTCGAAGGAGGGCCGTCGCGCGCAGATGCGCATGGCGGACCAGGAGGGACGAGAGGAGTACCTGGTCGATTGTCCCGACAACGATGGCACCGGCCAGGTACCGCTTGGGGGCCTCGGCCGCCCAGCCTCGGTACCGGAGGCGACCCGCGTCGGGCCAAAGGACCTCGAAGCCGGGAAGTCGCTTTGCGACCGCGTCGTCCACCTGAATGTATCCCGGGACAGCGAGCACGACGGCTGGGGGATCCCGAAAGGCCCGGTTCACGGACTCGCACACGCGCCGGTGGATCTGCGTTGCCGCTGTCCGTGTGGGCAGCGCGAAGTACAGTCCATCGACGTCGCCCCGCTCAAAGAGGCGTACGAAGTGGGCGAGCGCGGCCTCCGTTTTGCCGCTACCGGTCTCTGACTCGAAGATCGTTACGGAGCCGGCCGGCGATGTGGGAACCCCGAGCATCGCCCGCTGCGCGGCGATGGCAGGGAAACCGCAGACTCGCGAGAACGGATCCCTCGCGTCGTGATCGCCTCGCCCGGGGAGCGGGAGGTCGATCCCCATCCGTGACAGCACCAGAGGGGCTTGCCTCCGCGCGAACGCCATTCGGTCCTCCCCGTCCGCGGCGAACGGGAAGAACGACGGGTCAGACGCGATCCAGTCGGCAAGCATGACGAGTCCGGCGAAGGCGTGCTCTAACCCCGCTGAAGGGGGCATCGGACTTCCGGGCTCGAATGCGGCCGGGAACCAGCGTCTGCACGCCGCCACGAGAGCCCGCAACCCCTCGATCGGGTCCAGCCCGCCGTGCGGCTGCCATGGGCTCTCCTGATGTGAGCCGGCGGCCGAGTCGATCGATACGGGTTCGCCGTGGTGGGCGAGCGCCGTGACCAACAGGCCGAACGCCGCATCCCCGAAATCGCAGAGGGGCTCCAGGCACGATTGAACGCGCTTGTCGCAAGCGGCGAGCGCTGCAACGGCCGGTAGGACGTGTCCTCCCTCCGTAAGGCCGAGGTCCGGGCGGCCCTTCGCCTGAAAGCAGGTCGTGAACTTCCCGAGGTCGTGCAGCGACCCGAGGACGCACAACCGAACGCACCTCGACGGGTCGAGGCAGTCCAGGTCGGCCAGGCGAGAGAGCCGGGCGCGCCAGAGTGGGATGGCGAGGAGGGCCTCGATCGTGGCGCCGACGTCAGCGCAGTGCGCCAGGAGCGGATGCCACTGGCTGACCGCGCCGCGGGCGTCTCGCGTCAACTTGCCCCAGAAAGTGGTAGGTCTCCCCTCCATGCTCTCGATCCGTCACTCCTGAGGGGCGGAGGCTCGCGATTCTATGGTCCATTTCAGTCCCTTGCGAGCGCTTTCGGATGCTGACCCGCGAGACGGAACTCGCGTAGATGGGCTACTGCACCTCGTCGCCGCCGCAGGGGGGGCGTGCCGCACCCGACCAGATGGAGTTGAGGTCACCGCAGCCCATGCGCCCGCGCGAGCGCCAGCAAGCCGCTTCGGAGGAAGCGGAGACGGTTGCGGAGCGCCTGAAGCACGCGGCGGGAGTCGATGCTCGCGTACTCGTGGACCAGGACGTTGCGGAGATGGATCCACCGGCGCAACGAGTCGGCGAGGGGACGCGGAAGCACTCCCCGCTGCGCGAGGACCGCGATCGCCGCGGGAGCCGTCGCGGGCCGCCCCCAGCCACGGCGCGCGATCAGGTCGTCCCCAAGGTCGACAATCGACTGGACGGCGATTTGGACATTCCTCTCGACAACGTCGCGCGCGCGGCCGTCGGCCTGGTACAGACCGAGCGTCGTGAATTTGCGGGCGTACTCCTGGAGGACCGAGAGAGACTCCTCCCCCCGGGCCAGTCGAGCGGCGAGGTCAGCGCGCAAACGTCCCCTCCCGGATGCGGCGTCTCATGGCGCGGTCGTACCGGCGGAGGCGGATCGCCTCGTCCCAGTACACGACGCGGGCGTGGTGCTCGAAGCGCCGACGCGCCTCGGCGTCCTCCTCGTAGAGCAGTTCGCCCGTGTGCTGCACCAGGAACCGGACCTCCGGGTTCGCGTCCTTGAGGAGCGTTACGTCCACGCCCTCGGTGCCGAGCTCGGCGCAGAGCGCGTCAATCAGGTCGAGGAGCCGATCGATCTCGCGGCGGGCCAGCGGAAGGTCGACGGCGAAGTCGTAGTCGCTGTCGGGACGCGCCCGGCCGCGCGCGCGGCTCCCCCAGAGATAGGCGAAGCGCACGCCAAAGCGGCGGAAGATCGGCTCGAGGCGATCGGCGAGGCGGCTCATGCGGCCATTCTGGACCGCAGCCACCGATGTGTCAATCGGCGCGGTCGGCCTTACTCCCCCTCGTCGCCGCCGCAGGGGAGCGTCCCGCACTCGATCGGGAGCGGGGGGACGGGCTGGGGGAGGCGGTCGGAGTCGACGGCGGGGAGTCCGAGCAGGACACGCTCCTCGGCGAGGAAGGAGTCGAGGAGGTGGCCCACGGCGCGGTACTCCTCCGCCGGCGCGTTCCGCGCGAGGAGGCGGCCGAAGGCTGGGCCCCACTTGCCGAGATGATCGCGGACGAAGGCGGCGAGCACGTCGCGGGAGATCGCCGCTTTCGCAGGGTCGGTCGCGAGGCGCTCCTTCTCGAGGAGGTACGCGGCGAACTCGAGTTCGGGACCGACGTGATCGGCCCCCTCGCCGCGCTGGCTGTCGACACGGAGGCCGAAGGAGCGGTAGAAGCCGGCCACGTCCGCGAGGACGTTGGTCTGCTCGAAGACGGTCGGCTGGCCGTAGTGAGTCTCGTACGGCGGGTAGGCGCCCGCCGCGGTGTGGCCGAAGGTCGAGCGGAAGAGGAACGACCACGTCTCCCGATCGACGCCGTCCCACAGGGCGCGGGCCTCGATCCACGGGCCCTCGGCCTGAGGTAGCGGGGGCAGGGACGCGCCGAGGAAGGGGTCCTGCAGGGCGATCGACAGGAAGCGGTACGTCGCGATGCGGTCCTGGGCGTCCATGCGCGGCTCCAGTCTAGATCGAGTTGAAGTGCTTGGCGTCGCGGACGACGAACGGCTCCTCGACGGTCGTCCGGAACAGCTCCTGGCCGTCCTTCCCGAAGGCGACCACCGTGTCGTTGAAGAGCTCGTGCGTCTTGCCGTCGAGCGTCGTCTCGCCGATCTTGGCCCCCTCCTCGATTGCGTAGGAGAAGATGATCCGCTGGTTCTTGCGGAAGAGCTGCAGCACCGCGAGGAGCTCGCGCGTCGGGTGTGCGTAGTTCTCGATCGCCTGGTCCACGCCCGGCCCGAACATCTGGCGCAGGTACTCGCGGTTGACCCACCGCGGCGGGATGTAGTACCCGTTCGGCTGCGTGCCGAACTGCGGGTACAGGGGCAGCGCCACCTTGGCGACCTTCACCAGGTAGTAGAGCGGGTTCTTCGGGTCCTCCGCCCAGGCCCCGCCCTCGTCGACCTTCACGAGCCCCTGCATGCGGATCTGGCCGATGCAGGCGGTCATGCACCGCGTCTCCATCGGCACGCCGCCGCACTGCGGGTCCTTCCCCTCGATGCGCGGGTAGCACGCAACGCACTTCTCGCTGATCCGCGTGTTCCCGCGGTACATCGTCTTCTTGTAGGGGCAGGCCTCCATGCACTTCCGGTAGCCCCGGCAGCGCGACTGGTCGATCAGGACGATCCCGTCCTCAGGCCGCTTGTAGATCGCCTTCCGCGGGCACGCCGCCAGGCACGCGGGATAGCTGCAGTGGTTGCATATCCGCTGGAGATAGAAGAACCACGTCTTGTGCTCGGGGAGCTTCACCCCCTCGGGGTGGATCTGGTCCTTCACCCCCTTGTACCCCGTCGCCGTGTCCTCGTAGAGGTTGGGCGCGGTCCACTCGAAGTCGGTCGGGAGGTACCCCAGGGCCTCCATGTGCCCGTTCGCGCCGAACTGCTTCTTCGCCGCGTCGAAGACCGTCATCCCGTCAAAGCGGCCGTACGGGGCGGCCTTCTCCTCCTTGGCAGAGGAGTCCCAATTCTGCCCGCCGGGGTTGGTCTGCTCGAGCATCGAGAGGAGCTTCACGTCCCAGTGGTGGGGGTAGCCGCCGTACGGCTTCGTCTCGACGTTGTTCCACCACATGTACTCCTGGCCCTTGGAGAAGGTCCAGGTGGACTTGCACGCCATCGTGCAGGTCTGGCAGGCGATGCACCGGTTCGTGTTGAACACGAACGCGAACTGCCGGTCGGGGTAGTGCGCGTCGTACGTGTACTCCATCTTCCGGCCGAGCTGCCAGTTGTAGACCTCGGACATGGGGTCCTCCTACGTGCGCACGAACGTCCAACGCGACAGGACGCGGTCGATCACGTCCTTCACCCAGGCCTCGCCGTAAGTCACATACAGCCGATTCGTCCCCGCGTAGAGCGGGTTTGCGAACATCCCAAGGAGCCGCTCGCGGTCGAAGCCCATCTGGCCGAACTCCTCGACGAAGCACTCCGCCATGCGCGCATCGGTCCCCGCGTCCGCGGGGACGGACATGGCGACGAACTCCATCGGGTCCTCGGGATCGCATTCGTCCTTGGGCATCGTCGTCTCCATCCGACGCCCTTACGGGCGTCGATCCACCGCGCCCTTACGGGCGCGACTCCAACGCTCGCGGGCGCGACTCCAACGCTCGCGGGCGCGACTCCAGCACGACTAGCCGGGCTTGACCTTGGTCAGATCGCCCGCGAGGTACCGCTTCATCACGTCGTTCTCGTTGTCCGGCGTCATCCCGGTGGCGGCGCCCTGCCAGATCCCGACGGCCCCGAGGCCGCCGTCCTCCGCCTTCTGGATGCGGACGAGCGTCTCCTTCGGGACCGTGTTGATCATGTGGTTGTCCGACTCGCCGCCGAACAGGAACTTCATCTTGCTCTTCGCCTTGTGGAAGAGCGAATCGAGCTGGTGCATCGGCATCAGCCAGCCGCGCGTCAGGCTCTGCTGCGACCCGTACCGCAGGTCGGCCTGGTACCCCGTTCCCTCCGAGAGGGCGCGCCCGTCGGGACGCGTCTCGTGAGCCCGCACGGAACGCTCCGTCGCGATGAACGGGGCGTGCTTGCTCATGACCGCGTTGTAGGGATAGGCCGGGTTGTACTTCACGCGCAGCATGAGCCTCGCGACCTTGTAGAACGGGTCGTTCGGCTTCCACCCCGCGTACGGACGGTCCGTCGGGTTCGCGTCGACGTAGACGTAGTCGCCATCGTTGATCCCGAGGTCGCGCGCCGCCTGCGGGTTCATGTGGAGCTGGTGCTCGCCGACGTACGGCGCCCGCTTGTCGACCCGGTACGGGTCGCCGAAGTTCGAGTCCCAGATCAGGTGCCAGTCGACCGTGCTCCACGACGAGTGGACCCGGTGGCGCGTCTTCGGCGTGATCGCGAAGAACTGGTACCCCTTCTCCCAGAGCGGGTTCTTCGTGTTCTTCGCCTCGCTCCAGGGGAGCTTCACGTTCCGCACCTGCCGGGCATCCGCGTCCATCTCGTCCCACGGGATCCCGTAGTCCTCGGGACGCACATACGGGTTCGAGCTGATGATCACGTTCGGCAGGTACGGCGTCGCCTCCGGCCCCTCGCGGTGGACGATGAAGTTCTCGCCGTACTCGATGATCTCCGGCTCGTCGTTGTACGCCTGCAACCTCCCCGTGGGCGTGAAGAACGGCATCGATTCGTGGATCTGCTCCCAGAACGGGATGCGCGGCGACGTGCGGCTGAGGTAAATGCACGCCCCCGGCTCGCCGTACTTCCCGTCCATGATGTCCTTGTAGGTGTACCCGTGGAGCGTGCAGCTCCCGTCGAGGAGGCGGTCGATGTAGACCTCGGGCCGCCCGTCGAGCGCGAACTTCCAGTAGTCGACGCACCTCGTGTCGCCGATCAGCTCCCCGAGCTTGGCGGCCATCCCCGCCAGGATCATCACGTCGTCCTTGGAGTCGAACAGCGGGTCGATCCCGCCCTTCCAGATCTGGATGAACGGGTTCGAGCAGGAGGCCGTGATCTCGGGGGTCTTCGTCTCGGCCCAGGAGTTCGCGGGGAACGCGAAGTCCGAGTACTCGATCGAGGCGGTCATCTCGATGTCGTTCGACATGATCAGCTCGACCTTCGGGTCGACGTTCTTGATCATCTCGTACGCCCACTTCGCGTTGTTGATCAGGTTGACGTTCGTGAACCACATGACCTTGGTGGGCGAGGGCATGTGGGTTTTGCCCGTGAAGACCTTCCGCCCGAACTTGGGCGTCTCCACGACGAGCGGCTTGTCCTGGTAGTTCCAGTACGCGACGGCCTCCTCGCGGATGTAGGGCTTCACCTTGAGGTCGATCGCCTTCGCCTGGTCGTCGAGGTTGGGCGCGAACGGGTCCTCCCCCACCCAGCCGCCGAACCCGGGGCCGGTGTCGTGGGAGCCCTGGAAGATCGCCGCCTTGTAGTTGCCGGCCCAGGTGTGCGACCCGGCTCCGGGCTTTCCGATGTTCCCCGTGAGGATGAGAGGCAGGTACGTCGCCCGGTTGACCTCAGTGGCGTGGAACCAGTGGTTGATCCCCTCGCCGACGTGGATCGCGACCGGCTTGATCGTCGCGATGTCCTCGGCGAGCTGCGCGATGAGGTCCTTCGGCGCGCGCGTGATCTCCGCCACCGTGTCGAGGTCGTAGTCGGCGAGGTGGATCTTGTACATCTCGAGCAGCGTCTTGACCTCCACCTCCTCGCCCGAGACGAGCTTCAGCTTCCAGGTCCCCTCGAGCGCGGGGTCGATCCCCGCCTGGTCCATGCGGTCCCCGACGTGGTCGCGGCTGATCGCGGCGGGCTTGTCCGTCTTCACGTCCCAGACCACGTAGTCCGGCAGCTTGTCGCGCTGCTCCTGCGTGAGCCCGTGGTGCTCCATGCTCGGGCCGCCCGCGAGGTCGAACGGCTTGTACCCCGGAATCACGTCCTTCGGGTCGAGCCGCTTGAGCGTGTCGGTCCGCACGAGGAGCGGCATGTCGCTGAAGCGCTTCAGGAACGGGACGTCGTACCTCTTCTGGTCGATCAGGAGCTTCGAGACCCCGAGGAAGAGCGCCGTGTCCGAATTCGGACGCACCGGGATCCAGTAGTTGGACTTCGTCGACGGCGGGTTGTACTCGGGGGCGATCGTGACGATCTTCCCTCCCCGCTCCATCAGCTCGATGAACCAGTGCGAGTCGACCAGCTTGTTCTCGACGAGGTTCTTCCCGAGCTGGATGTGCAGGCGCGAGTAGCGGAGGTCGTTGAAGTCGACCTCGGAGGTCTGCAGCCCGTGGACGAACGGGTGGCCCGGGGCCTGGTCGCCGTGCCAGGTGTAGTTGTCCCAGGTGCGTCCCGCCTTCGCCTGGTCGGGACCCACGCCGCGCACGTGCGCGTCCAGGAGGGCGAGGGTGTTCGCGAAGCGGTACATCCCGTACTTACCGATCACGCCGAGGAGGCCCATGCCGCCGCGGAACTTCATCGTCCTCGTCCCGGCGCCCTCCACGGTGTCGACCATCTCGGGCGTGTAGCCCTGGCCGAGGAGCCGCTGCCGGCCCTCGGGGCCGCTGTACTTCGCTGCGATGTGCATCATCCCCTTGACCGCGTACGTGAACGCCTCGTCCCACGTCGCGCGGAGGAAGGTGTCCGAACCGCGGCTGTCGAACTTGTACTTGACCTGGTTGTCGGGCGTCAGCTCCGGGAAGCCGTCGTCCGCCCACTGCTTCCACATCTTGCGGATGATCGGGTAGCGGAGGCGGTACGGGCCATAGACGCGGCGCTGGACCGTGTACCCCTTGAGGCAGGTGCGCGGGCCCCAGTTCGGAGTGGCCGTGTTGCCGTAGAGGTCCTTGTACTTGTGGACGTCGTAGTTCGCCTCGGTCCGCAGGAAGACGCCGTTGCGGACGTACGCGCGCAGGCGGCAGGCGTGCGTGTCGTTCGGCGAGCAGACGAACGTGAAGCTGGAGTCGTAGCGGTACTGGTCGCGGTAGAGTTCCTCCCAGTCGCGGGCGGGGTACTCCGCGAGGGGGTTCTCGACCCCTTCCGCCGGGCGGAGCCAGGAGAGGCTCACGCCGCCGGCGGCGAGCGCCCCTCCGGTCACGGCCGTCGCCTTCAGGAAGTCACGACGAGAGAGGTCCATGTCGTTCTCCTTTTCCCGCATTCGAGACGGGGGCTCGCCTCGGGGCTGAGGCCCCTCGGCTCGCTCGCGCCCTTACGGGCGCGACTCCAAGCTGGACGGGCGCGATTCCAGAGTCAAGGCGGGCGGCATGTTCACCGCCGCGCAGGCATCCACGCACTTTCCGCAGCCGTCGCACGCGGCCGCGTCGATCACCGGCCCCCGGTCCCACGTCAGCACGCCCGGGATCGGGCACCTTGTCTCGCACATCCGGCAGGGCCCCTCGCCCCAGGCGATGCACTGCTCGCGGTTCACCGTGGCCGCCAGCCTCGTCGAGGTCGGCTTCCACGCCGTCACCGAGAGCCGGAAGAAGTCCCGCCGCGTCATCTCACCAGCAGCCGGTGCGGGCCCGGTACAGCTCATCGCACCGGTCGCACAGGCCTTCTTCAGCCTTCCAGGTCGGAAAATCACCCGTCAGTGCGACGCGCGTCCGATCCGCCATGGCCGCCGGATCGCCCCACTTCCACGCGGGGAAGTGGCAGAGCGGGCACGAGTCGCCCGGCATCCTGAGGCTCGTCGCCTCCATCGAGGTCCCAGGCGCGAAGTGCGCGAGCGCGGCCGAGGGGCTCGCCGCGAGCGCCATCAACTGCGCATGCGTCGGGCGCGGGCCGCTCCAGACGGCCTCGAAGCACGCGGCGCGGGCGGTCTCGGGGAGCTTCGCGTAGACGCGGTAGACCTCCGCGCGGCGGTGCGACTCCGCCCCCTCCGGGGCCTTTCCCTCGCGGGCGAGGCGCCCGGTGACGCTCGAGGTCCACAGCGCGCGGTACCGCTCGCGGATCATGCGGCGATCGAACGGGGTCTCCCCCGCCTGCTCCAGCTCGTCGGGGCCGTAGCCGAACGACGGGTCGAGCATGTCCGCGACGTGCGTCCACTCGGACCGCAGGAACGTCTCGAGTGACGCGGGCTCGAGCATGCGCGTCACGCCGACCTCGGTGCGGACCACGCGCTCCGTCCCGGAGACGTGGAGCTCCGTCCCCTCCTGCGCAGGGCGGTTCGCCCGCTGGAACACGGCGCGAGAGACCCCCGGAAAGCGCGGCTCGAACTCGGCCAGGAGGGCGTGCAGGACCTTTGCCGCCCCCGTCTTGGCGAACGATCCGAGGGCGAGGTTCCGGAACGCCCGGTCGCGCTCCAGCGGCGAGGCGATGCGGTACACCTCTTCGCTCTCGTGACGCCACTCGGGCACGCGGCCCGCGCGCTCCTCCGCGAGGACGCGTCCCAGCACGATTTCCTCGCAGAGCCCGGATTCCAGCTCGATGGGGATTGGCACGAGGCGCTCCCTTACGGGTCGAACGACATCTTGCACCAGCCCGAGACCGACTTCTGGCCATTGCGGTCCTCGAGCGCCCCGTCCCACACCGCGAATGCCGTGTGGCCGACGGTCCCGGGCGTGAATCCGACGTCCTCGGGCACCGGGGCCGCCATTGCCCGCGAGAAGCACATCCGCCACGTGCCGTTCCGCCAGCCACCGGAGGCCTTCACGATCTGGCGCTCCTTTCCGGCGGTCTCCAGCGTTCCGAATCCCCTCGCCTGCATTGCGGCGGACGGGTCGAGGCGGACCGGGTTCGAGATCGGGTTCCCCGCGCCCCAGCCGCTCATGAAGGCCGGGTCGTGCCGCGACGTCGGCAGCACGTTTCCCGCGGTGTCCCGGTAGTCCGGGAACTGCATCGGGTACCAGTCCGCCACCATCGCCGGGAAGACGGCCTCCATGTCGACGAAGAGGAGCTGGTCCCTGAGCGTGTCGCCGCGGCAATTCCAGATGATGCACGGGCGGGTCGACTCCCCCATCCCCAGGAACGGCGGGTCGGGGAGGAGGGAGAACATCACCGCCCCCGCGTCGACGAAGTGCTTCGTCATGACCGCTTCCGCGTTCAGCGTCGGGTCGTCCCACTCCATGAGGACCGCCACGGTCTTCCCATCGTGGACGGCGCGGACGCGGACGTGGGACGGGTTGTTCCCCTTCTGCCAGAGCGGGAAGAGCGAGAACGACGCGGAGGGGACATCCTCCCACATCTTCCCCCACGCGTCCCCGACCGGGATCGGCTCGGCGCGGCGGGCGACGTGGAGCGTCCCGTCCGCGGGGGCGGTCCAGGGCTTCGCGTCGGGTCGGCGGAGCGACTGGACGTAGTGGACGAGGTCCCATCGCTCCGCGTCGGAGACCTGCGAGAACGCCGGCATCGGCGTCCCCGGCATCCCGACGGTGAATCGATAGTAAAGGTCCGCGTCCGTCCCGCCGCCGCGGAAGACGCCGGTCGTGAAGTCGCGGGGCACTGCCGGGAAGCCCCAGCTATCGGTCTGTCCCACCGCCGACGGGCCGTCGCCCTTGCCCGTCTGGCCGTGGCAGTTGAAGCACTCCAGCTTCTTGTAGACATCCTTCCCCCGCGCGATCGCCTCGGGGGAGGACGGGGGGGCCACTCCGATGTCCTGCGCGGGCGGCTGGCCGCGATCGACGAAGTGGTTGATCGTCTCGCCGGCGTCCTCGTCGGTCCACACGGACAGCGCCTTCACGCGGTCGACGAGCGCGCGGCGGTCGGCCTCGGAGAGCCAGGCGAACGAGGGCATGCCCGAGCCCGGCATCCCGTTGGAGATGGTGCGGAGGAGGTCGTCGTCAGTCGGCAACTGCCCGCTGGGCGTCGTGTGGAGCTTGAACAGCCCCTTCGTGTAGTTCCGCGGGCGCGGGTAGAGGTACTTGGACGCCGGCCCGTTGCCATCCCCCTTCTCGCCGTGGCACGGCGCGCAGTGGCGTAGGTAGAGCCCCTCGCCGGGCGTCGGCTCGCCCGCGGTCGCCGTGGACGGCGCGGGGCCGTGCGGGCAGACCAGGAGGTACAGGCCGCCGACGAGGACGGCGGTCGAAACGAGCATCCCGACGATCTTCCGCGACATGCGGCCTCCTCGGGCAGATAGGACCGGTCTTATCCTGGACGTGGTAACGCTGTTACGACAGGTCTAGCGCAATCGCCTTGCCACTGGAATGGCGCCCGGAAAAGGCGAGAGGAAGAGGGGCAATCTGGCCCGGAAACGGATGTTGGGTCCTGTCCGTCCGCGGACACACCTGACAGGCTTGTCATGTGCCGTTCAAGGAAACGAATTCCGTTCCTTTGGAAACGGTTCGTCCCGTTCAGAAGCGACGGCCGAAGCGGAAGTAGACTGCCCGGAACCGGGCCTTCTCCCAGTACGTCCTCCGGTCGGGGCCTTCCGTACTGGTCAACGCCGTCGGTCGCGGGGTGGCCACTCAGGGGGGGGGGGGGGGGGGGGGGGGGGGGGGGGGGGCCGCCGCCCCCCCCGGGGGGGGCCCCCCGGGCGGGGAGAGCACCCCCGCCGGCGTGCGCCCCCCCGCGCACCTCACAGTTGTTGCGGC
>Ga0080064_1004352_pt1 | contig 18306 bp, 15 predicted proteins | sample Subgrocontami54m_FD_69260 | JGI IMG/M metagenome (GOLD analysis project Ga0080064, IMG submission 69260) | Subsurface groundwater microbial communities from S. Glens Falls, New York, USA - GMW46 contaminated, 5.4 m (SPADES assembly) (version 2) ...
TGCGTTCCTCACACAGCACCTGCATGCCGATCGCTGACGGCGGTCGACCCGTTCGGCCCTCGTCCTCCCCCGGCGCACCTCCCGCTGTAATCCCGCCCGTTCCAGCCGTGCGATAGCGGCCTGTCGCGTCCAGTGTGTTCGCGCGACGAGGACGGGTGCCCACCAACGCTTTTCCGCGCGATCGTGCACGTCTCACCTGCGGTGGGTGAAGCACGTGTCGCGCCCCGGGGGCGTGCAACCGATGCGAATCGTGCTTGCGGACATCAAGGGGGGCGACGGTTTTCTGAGCAAGGATACCGTCGTCGGCGGCTACGGCTCGAGGCTGAAGCCGTTTTCGAAAGTGACGCGCGTGATCGCGCGCTTGAAGAGCGGCTTCCACGAGATGCCGAGTGTGCAACTCGCGTATGCCGCGGCATTGGCGGCGCGTGCGGGCCACGAAGTGGTTGCGTCCTCCGGCGAGCTCGTGGATGGCGACCTGGCCATCGTGCTGTCGTCGCTGATCGATTACCGCCGCGAAACCGCCTGGGCGCGCGCGATGCGGGCGCGCGGGGCGCGGGTCGGATTCATCGGTCTCACCTCGCAGAAACTGCCGCACCTGTTCGAGGACTCCGCTGATTTCATCGTCGACGGTGAACCGGAGTCCGCGCTGCTGCGGCTCGTCGGCGGCGCGACCTTGAGCGGAATGGCCCCAAGCCCGCAGATCCACCACCCCGACCCGCTGCCGTTTCCGTTCTGGGATCCCCTCCCCCCCCGTCCCGCGCAGTGACTATCTGGCGTAGTCCGGCCCCGCCTCTCGCACCTTCCTCAGGGTGAGAAGCACATCCGCCGCCGTCCCCATCTCCGGGCGTCCCGACTGCGCGACGAGCGGCGCCAGCCGGTCGAGCATCCGGTCCAGGTAACGGACCGTCGCATCCGGATCCTGCACGGCGATCGCCGCCCGGGTCAGGCAGGAGAGGAGGTCCACTTCGCCGTCTGGCGCGGTGGCACCACGCCCCGCCCGCGCCGCCGCAGCGCGGGCGTCGCCGAGGACGGTCCGCGCCTGACGAAGCGCGGCGCGCGCCGGCGCCGGATCGGCGGCCAGGGCATCCATGGCATCGCCGCACTCCTTCAGCATCCGTTCCATTGGATTCAGCGCTGGCGACACGGACGCGTCCGGTGGCGCGACCTGCGCCAGCACCGACGCCGACGCCGTATCGCCCAGCAACCGCCAACCTTCCGCCAGCGCTTGCGTCGTCCATCCGTAGCCGTGGGGCGTGGCCGCCTGGAATGCAGCGCCTTCACGGTAGCGGCGCGCCACCTCAAAGCCCGATGCACCGCGACGCATCAGCTTGTCGGTGGCGAAGGCCCGCAGGACCCGGAATCGCGTGGTGTCGCGAACCTCGGCGAGGTAGCGCAGGATCGGCGCGACATCGGAGGTGTAGACGAAGCCGTCGGAGCGCGTGAGACGCGACGGAGAGCTCGACACGCCTGCCACGTGGCGGAGATACGCCTCCGTCCGCAGGACACGTTCCATCGACGGGTCGAGTGCGCGCTGCATGCGGGCGGGCGGCGCCGAGGCGCAGCCCGCGACGATGAGGAGCACGCCCAGCACGGCGGCGAGTGATCGCGCGCGGGAGACCGAGCACGGGCGCAGCATCCTGAGCGTGCATCGCGTCATGACAGCTCCACCAGCACGGCACCCTTCTCCACCGCCTGGCCGGGCTGCACCAGCACGGCCTTCACGGTGCCCGCTGTCGGCGCACGCAATTCGTTCTCCATCTTCATGGCTTCCATGCTAATCACACCCTGCCCCTGCGTCACCGTGTCGCCGACCTGGACATGCACCCGCACGATCATGCCCGGCATGGGCGCCGTCACCGGCTGCGGGCCGGCGTGCGCGTCGCGCGCGGCGGTGAGGTCACGAATCGCGCGCGTGCGCTCGTCGAGCGCTTCGGCCTCGAACCGCCAGCCGTCGAGGCGCAGCGTGTAGCGGCCGCGATCGGGATGCCGCCGCGCCACCACGCGGTGCACGCGCGCTCCGATGCCGACGAGATGCACCGGCGTCCCCTCGACGTCGGCGAGGTGCACGGCGTGCGCGACGCCGCCAACGCGCGCCGTCTCGCCGTCGAGCTCCACCTCCAGCCGCTCGCCGCCGATGTCCACGATGTACTTCAATCGCCCTCCGGCACCAGTTCGCACACCGTTTCCACGTGCGCCGTCTGGGGAAACATGTCATAACAGTCTAGCGTCGCAACGCGCCATCCGGGCAGCCGCTGCACGTCACGGGCAAGCGTGGCGGGATCGCAGCTCACATAGATGATGGCGCGCAGCCCCGGTGCAGCGGCGGCGAGCGCGGTCGTGACGGCCGCCTCCACACCGGTGCGCGGCGGGTTCAGGAGCACGACGTCGGCGGGCAACAGGTCGGCGAGCACGTCTTCCACCTTCGCCGCCATCGCGCGCGACGGGGCGGCGAGGCGCGCTGCGCAGGCGGCGCTCGCATCGGCATCGAATTCGACGGCCGTCACCTGCACGCCACGCCCGGCCAGCGCAATCGCCGCGTCGCCGGTGCCGGCGTAGGCGTCGATCACGCGCGTCGGCATGTGCGCCATCACGAGCGCTTCGACGCGCGCCGCGAGTGTGGCCGCGACGGCGGCGTTCACCTGCACGAACGAGGCGCCGGCATCCGGCCGGTCGCGGCGGTCGATCAGCAGCCGTCGGCGGCCAACGTCGTTCACCCACCACGTCGCCGACACGGTGGTGCAGGCGGCAGCAAAGGCCTTTCCTTCCGGCCACTGCATCCCGCCCTCGATCACGAGCAGCAGGTCGTCGCCGTCGCGTCGAATGGACGCGCGCAGCGACGGTGCCGGCGGCAGCAGGTGCCCGCCCTGCGCCATCACCTCGCCGAACGCCGCGACGATGCGTTCGTCGGTGATGTGACAGTCGTCAAGCGAGAAGATCTCGTCGGGCGCGCCGGCGCGGTGCAATCCCGCGCGCCAGCCCTCCCCCACGCGTCGCAGCGCCAGGGTGAGCTTGCGCCGGTACCGCCACGGCTCCCCTGCCCCCTGCACCACCGGCAGCGGTACGACACGCTTGCCGATGCGCGCAAACGCATCCTGCACCATCTGCGCCTTGGCGGCGCGCTGCGCGTCGAGTGACAGGTGCTGCAGCTGGCATCCGCCGCATCGGTCGCGTTCGTAGTGCGGACAGATGGGCGCGACGCGCCCAGGCCCCGGCTGTTCGATCGCGACCAGTGCGCCGCGTGCGAACCGCCCCTTGGCGCGCAGCCGCACGCGCACCCGGTCGCCCGGCGCCGTGCGCGGCACGAACACCACCATCCCCTCGTGACGCGCCACACCGTCACCGCCGGCGGCGATGGAGGTGATGTCCAGTGTCGCGAGGTCGGCGTTCACTCGCCGCGCAGTCCCTGCTGCCGCGCGAGCCGGGCCCACGGCTGGTGCTCCGGCAACAGCCCGGTCGCGATGCCGTCGCGCGCCGCACCGTCGCGCGGTGCGCCATGGCGCGCGCTGCTGTCGCGCGATGTGGCGCCGTTCGCGGTGCCGGCCGCCATCGGCAGCCGCCGCAGTCGGTCGCGCTCGGCGAGCAGCGCCGCGGCGATGGCCGCCGCCTCCACCTGCTCGCGCGGCGCCGGAGCGCCCACCAGCGAGTCCAGCCGGCGTTCCAGCCACTGGATGTCGATCGCGCCGCGGCGGAACTCGTCGTCCTCCATCACCCGCAAATGAAATTCGCGCGACGTCTCCAGGCCATCGATGGTGAGTTCATCCAGCGCGCGATGCATGCGCGCGATGGCCTCGGCGCGCGTCGGCGCCCAGACGATGAGCTTGGCGAGCATCGCGTCATAGAAGAGGCTGATCTCGCTCCCCACGCCGATGGCGCCGTCCCAGCGAACGCCTGGCCCGCCCGGCAGTCGCAGATACGACACCCGCCCCGCGCTCGGCAGGAACCCGTTCGCCGCGTCCTCGCTCGTGATGCGGCACTCCATCGCCCATCCGCGCGGGTCGATGTGCGACGTGAAGGGGAGCCGCTCGCCCGCGGCAATGCGCAATTGCCACTGCACCAGGTCGATGCCGGTGACGAGCTCCGTCACCGGGTGCTCCACCTGGATGCGCGTGTTCATCTCGAGGAAGTAGAACTGGCCGTCCGGCGCGAGCAGGAACTCGCACGTGCCGGCATTCTGGTAGCCGGCCGCCTTCGCCACGCGCACCGCTGCGGCGCCCATCGCCCGCCGCAGCTCGGCGTTCACGGCGACGCTCGGCGCTTCCTCGATCATCTTCTGGTGCCGCCGCTGCACCGAGCACTCGCGTTCGCCCAGCGAGACGCAGCGGCCGTGCGTGTCGGCGAGCACCTGGATCTCCACGTGGCGCGGCCCGTCGATGTACTTCTCCACGTACACCGCGTCATCGCCGAAGGCATTCTGCGCCTCTCGGCGCGCCGCCTCGAGCGACGACGCGAGGGCCGACGCCTCGCGTACGACGCGCATCCCCTTGCCGCCGCCCCCCGCCGCCGCCTTCAGCAGCACGGGATACCCGAAGCGCGCGGCAATCTCCGCCGCCTCCGCCGCGTCACGCAGCGCCGCGGTGGTGCCCGGCACGACCGGCACGTCGTGCGCGAGTGCGAGGGTGCGCGCCGCGGTCTTGGAGCCCATCGCCGCAATCGCCTCTGCCGGAGGTCCCACCCAGACGAGCCCCGCGTCGCGCACCGCGCGCGCGAACCACTCGCGCTCCGAGAGAAATCCATACCCCGGATGCACCGCATCGGCGCCGACCTGCTTCGCCGCCTCGATGATCAGGTCGCCGCGCAGGTAGCTCTCGGCGGAGGGCGGCGGCCCCAGTCGCACCGCCTCGTCGGCCTCGCGCACGTGCGGCGCGCGGGCATCGGCGTCGGAGTACACCGCCACGGACTGCAGGCCGAGCTCACGGCAGGCACGGACGATCCGCAGCGCAATCTCGCCGCGGTTTGCGATCAGGACCTTCTTCACAGCGGGATGTTCCCGTGCTTCTTGGCCGGGTTGCGGTCGCGCTTGCCCTGCAGCGTCTCCAGCGCGTCAATGAGTCGCAGGCGCGTGTCGCGCGGGTCGATGATGTCGTCCACATAGCCGCGGCTCGCCGCCACATATGGATTGGCGAACTTCTCGGTGTACTCGGCCACGCGCTGTTCCATCGCCTTCGCCGGGTCGTCGCTCTCGGCGATCTCCTTCTTGAACAGGATCTCCACCGCCCCCTTCGGCCCCATCACCGCGATCTCCGCCGTGGGCCACGCCACGTTGAAGTCGCCGCGGATGTGCTTGGAGCTCATCACGTCGTACGCCCCGCCGTACGCCTTGCGCGTGATCACGGTGAGCTTGGGGACGGTCGCCTCGCAGTACGCGTACAGCAGCTTGGCGCCGTGCCGGATGATGCCGCCGTGTTCCTGCGCCACGCCCGGCAGGAAGCCCGGCACGTCCTCAAACGTCACGATGGGAATGTTGAACGCGTCGCAGAAGCGGATGAAGCGCGCCGCCTTGGTGCTGGCGTTGATGTCGAGCACGCCGGCCAGCACGGCCGGCTGGTTGGCGACAATCCCCACCGAGAAGCCGCCGAGGTGCGCGAAGCCGCAGAGAATGTTGCCGGCGAAGTCCTTGTGCACCTCGAGGAACTCGCCGTCGTCCACGACGCGGCGCAGCACGTCGTGCATGTCGTACGGCTTGTGCGGATGGTCCGGCACGACGTCGAGCAGCGCCTCGTCGCGCCGGTCGCGCGGGTCCGTGGATGCGCCGCGCGGCGGCGGCTCCGCGTTGTTGGATGGGAGGAAGCGCAGCAGGTCGCGAATGCCGTGCAGCGTGGCCAGTTCGCTGTCGCACGTGAAGTGCGACACGCCCGACGTGGCGCCGTGGGTATCGGCGCCGCCGAGCATCTCCATGGTCACGTCCTCGTGCGTCACCGTCTTCACGACGTTCGGGCCCGTCACGAACATGTAGCTCGTGTGGCGCGTCATGAACACGAAGTCGGTGATGGCGGGCGAGTACACCGCGCCGCCCGCGCATGGGCCAAGGATGGCCGAGATCTGCGGGACCACGCCCGAGGCGAGCGTGTTGCGCAGGAAAATCTCCGCGTAGCCGCCGAGCGAGACCACGCCTTCCTGGATGCGCGCACCACCCGAGTCGTTGAGCCCGATCACGGGCGCGCCGTTGCGCATCGCCAGGTCCATCACCTTGCAGATCTTCTCGGCGACCGCCTCGCTCAGCGAGCCGCCGAAGATCGTGAAATCCTGGGAGAAGACATAGACGAGACGACCATCGATGCGGCCGGAGCCGGTGACGACGCCGTCGCCGAAGTAGTGCTGCTCATCGAGGCCGAAATCGCGCGAGCGGTGCTCGACGAACCGGTCGAGTTCGACGAACGATCCGTCGTCGAGCAGGAGGTCGAGGCGCTCGCGCGCCGACAGCTTGCCCTTGTCGTGCTGGGCCTTGAGGCGGGCTTCGCCTCCGCCCAGTTCCGCCTCGGCGCGCCGGCGCTCGAGGAGGTCGAGTTTATCGCGCATGCTCATGCGATAAAGCAAACGTGGCGGGGGGTTGGCCGAAAGGCCACGCACTACGGTGCACGGGCAAGGTGGGGTGCAGGGGCACGGGCAGGGTGGGGTGCACGGAAACAGTGGGGTGCATGGGCACGGTGGGGTGCCCTAAGCGGAAGAGCGAGAATGTCGATTGCATTGGATGGGGAGAGCTTGAGGGAGCTGGCCCGCCCCCGCCCCGTGCACCCCACTGTGCCCGTGCCCCTGCACCCCACCCTGCACTCTTCCCGTCAAACCGGAATCGCGGTCCGCTACGGAGCAGCCCCCCGCTCAAACCCGATCCCGTCGATGAGCACGCTCCCCGACTCCGTGCGATCGAAGACAAACCGCACGGCGCGAACCCTGGCGGCATCAAAGCCTGGCATCGCCTGGGCGAACTGCGCCAGCGGCACTGCGTAGCGCGTGGGGACCTGATCGTAGTCACGCGAACTCGCGCCGAACCGCCGCTCCGTGCGCGCCCACTTGTAGAGGCGGATCGTGAGCGGCGGCGGGAGTGGCGAGAGCTCGGAGAGGGCCACCGACGCCTTCACACCATCCACCGTCTCGACCTCGATGCGAAAGTCGAGCGAGATCACCGAGTCCTTGTCCGCCTTCGCCTTGGCCTTGGCAGCCGCCGTGGCGGCCGCCTTGCCCGCGGCGGCCGAATCGGATGCGCCCGCGGCCTTGGCTTTCGCCTTCGCCTGCTTCGCGCTGTCCACCGCCGCGCGCGCGGCGGAGTCGGCGCCGCCGCCGCGCAGCCATTTGGGCAGCCACCCGAATCGCGGCGCGCGCGGCATCGCACCCGTGCCCGGCGCGGTATCGGCCGCCGCGAGCGCCCTCGGCTTGTCCGACTCGCCCTGCACCTCGAACACGAGGCTGCTGCGGCCATCCACGCCGAGCGAGGTCGCCACGGAGTCGGACCAGCGGAGGCCGTACGCCGCAGGTGCCTCGCCGGTGCGCGGCTTCGTCCATCCCACGCGCACGGCGTGGTTCTCGTACGACGCGTTCCCGCGCGAGCGCATGTTGAGCCCCAGCTCGCGCCACGCGGAGAGCCGCGTCCCTTCGATCCTCACCCCCGGCACCGTCCCCGTGGTGACGTCCACATCTTCCTCGAAGGCGGCGAGCCGCCGCGTGCTGGGATCCTCGTAGCGCGTGAGGTAGATAGTGCGCGGCAGCCACGAGCCGCCGCTGCGCGCATCGCGGAACAGCGGTTCGTACGCGCGCGCGTCTTGCAGCGTGAGGTCGAGAAAGGCGCTGATGAACACCTTGCCCGCCCGTCGCTGCTCTTCACCGCTCAGCAGGTTCTTCTTGGCCAGCAGGAGGCCGAGCTCCGGCCCCACATTGCTCGAGCCCCACACCGTGTTGAACTGCCCGTGATTCGCCCGGTAGATATAGATGGCCGACTTGCGCCACGTCCCATGGCCGGTGAAGCGGATGCGCTGGAACTGCCGCTGGCCCATGAAGGTGGACACGTCCGAGTCGTGCGCGCCGTGCAGCACCAAATAGTTGATGTCGCTAAGCGGCGTCCCCTGATCGGCGGGGCGATACTGCCCGTCCACCGGCGCGATGGCCACGAGCGTGCGAATATCGAAACGGAAATTGAAGGTCACTCGCGCATCGTCCGGGTAGCGCGGCAGCTTGTTGAAGGCGGCGGCCACCGCCACCGCCTCCCCGCCGCGCGAGTGCCCCATGAGCGCGATGCGCGACAGGTCCACCTTCCGGAACAGCGGCGACGCGCTGTCGGCATTGAAGCGGCGCCACGCCACAAGATGCTGCAGCAGCATCCACCCGCGCGCGTCGTTCTCCGTGCGCAGGTTGCCGTTGAGGAAATTCTCGTCCACCGACGCCATGATGTAGCCGCGGCTGGCGAGCAGTTCGCCGAGGTAGGCGTAGCCCGGGTCGGAGAACTCCTTCATGCCGTGATTGCCGTGCACAATGAGCACGAGCGGAAACGGCCCCGGTCCTTCGGGATACCAGACGCGGCCGTTCACCGGCAGCCGCTTGGCGTCGAAGCCCCAGTACTTCCAGCGCTCCTTCAGCAGCTTGGGATCGGCGCCGCGAATGAAGGGCGTGCCATTCACGACGCCCGTACGCAGCGTGACCGAGTCGCGATAGACGGCGCGGCGCTTGTCGGTGCCGCTTCCATAGTAGAGGCGCCGCACCGCGAATGAGCCCGGCGTGGACGGATCGGACGCGTGCACGTCAACCGTCGGCGGCGGCGCGAAGCGCGAGGGATCGACGAGGCGGGAGGGCTGATAGCAAGCGGCCGCGCTGAGCGCGGCAAGCAGGAATGGACGGCGCATGGCTGAACAGACTATCCGGGGAGCGAGGGACGAGGCAAGGGACGGGTGCGGGGTGCTGGGGCTTGGTGCGGAGGGACGAGTGTGGTGCGGAGGGTGGGGGACGGGACTCGTTCCTCCTGCCTCCGTCCTCCACCCGTCCCCCCGCACCAAGCCCCCGCACCCCGCACCCGTCCCCCGAAACGACGAACCCCCCGGCATGCGCCGGGGGGTTCGTCGTTTCTCCGCACGTCTTACGCTTCGTCGATCTCTTCAATAACCGCCGACAGATCCGCCGGCACTTCGGGAATCGCGTCGCCTTCCTCGGTGTGCACCTTGGACGGCTCGGCCGGGCGCTCCTGCCCTTCCGGAATGTTCGTCACGGACAGGACGATGCGGCGATGGATCGGGTCGACCTCGAGCACGCGCAGGTCGAGCGCCATCTTCTCCCACGCCACTTCCGCGGGGCTCTGGATCGTCGAGCCGGTGAGGTTCAGCTGCGAGATCGGCACAAAGCCTTCGATGTCGTTGCCGACATCCACGACCACGCCCTTCTCCATCAGGCGCACCACGTGGCCCTTGAGCTCGGTGCCGACCGTGTAGGTCTCGCCGATCTTCAGCCACGGATCTTCCTCGGCCTGCTTGAGGCCGAGCGAGATGCGCTTGTTGTCGCTGTCGATGTTGAGGATCACCACGTCCACCGCGTCGCCCTTCTTGACCACTTCCGACGGGTGCTGGACGCGCTTGGTCCACGACATGTCCGAGATGTGGATCAGGCCGTCAATGCCCGGCTCGATCTCGACGAAGGCGCCGAACGACGTGAGGTTGCGCACCTTGCCGTTGATGCGCGTGCCCACCGGGTACTTGAGCGGCAGCACCATCCACGGATCCTGCTCGGTCTGCTTCATGCCGAGCGAGATCTTCTCCTCGTTCGGATCGACCTTGAGCACCACCGCCTCGATGGCCTCGCCGATGCTGACGAGCTTCGACGGATGGCGGACGTTGCGCGTCCAGCTCATCTCGCTGATGTGCACGAGGCCTTCGATGCCCGGCTCGAGCTCGATGAAGGCGCCGTAGTTGGTGATGCTGACCACCTTGCCCGAGACGCGCGTGCCCACCGGGTACTTGGCAGCGACGTCCTTCCACGGATACGCCTGGAGCTGCTTGAGGCCGAGCGAGATGCGCTCGCGCTCCCAGTCGATGTCGAGCACCTTGATCTCGAGCTCGGCGCCAATGGCGACCATCTCGCTCGGGTGCTGGATGCGGCCCCACGACATGTCGGTGATGTGGAGCAGGCCGTCCACGCCGCCGAGGTCGATGAAGGCGCCGAAGTCCGTGATGTTCTTGACCACGCCCTTCCGCACCTGGTCCTTCTGGAGCTCCTTCATCAGCTTCTCGCGCTTGCCGGCGCGCTCGGTCTCGAGGATCACGCGGCGCGAGACGACGATGTTGCGGCGGCGCTTGTTGAGCTTGATGATCTTGAACTCGTACTTCTGGCCGAGCAGCTCGTCGATGTTCGGGACGCGGCGGAGCGCGATCTGCGACCCCGGGAGGAACGCGTCGACGCCCATGAGGTCGACGACCACGCCGCCCTTGATCTTCTTGACGAGGACGCCCTCGACCGGCTGGTCGGACTCGTACGCGACGCGGATCTTCTCCCACACGCGCATGAAGTCGGCCTTCTTCTTCGACAGGACGACCGAGCCTTCCTGGTCCTCGAGGTGCTCGAGCAGGACTTCGACTTCGTCGCCGACCTTGAGCTCCGGCATGTCCTTGAACTCTTCGAGCGGAATCGAGCCTTCCGACTTGAAGCCGATGTCGAGCACGACGAGGTTGTCGCGGATCTCGAGCACCACGGACTTGACGATCTCGCCCTCTTCAATGGAGGCGAGCGTCCCGTTGTACAGGTCCATCATCGCTTCGTAGTCGGAGGACGTGTACTCGTCTTCCTCGTAGAGCTCGGGACGGCGGTTCGCGAGCGGGCGCAGGACGGCCTTCTGGGCCATGCGCTTCTCACGCTCGATCATCTGCGGCGTGGCTTCCGGAATTGTGGGGGTGGTCATAGGTGTCGCTTGGACGCGGATGTGTGCGGCTCGCCGCGCGCGAGGATGCGGGTTGTGGTGTCCCGGAAGACGAGAGCACGGTGGCCGTCGAGGTCCCGGGGCCCGCCATTCGGCGGGAGCTAGATAATATGTGCGATTCCTCCTCTAATAGGAAGGGGAGGGGGCACAGTGCGGTGCATGGGCACAGTGGGGTGCATGGGCCCAGGCACGGTGGGGTGCATGGGCCACGGGAGGTGCGGGGGGAGGGGAACGCCGTGCCTATGCACCCCACCCTGCACCGTTACCGCACACCCTCAGCCAGCGCCACAATCCGCTCCACCTGCTCCTCCTGCGTGATGCCCGTGGTATCAATCCACACCGCATCCGCCGCTGGCTGAGTCTGCTCGCGGTCCTTCTTGTCGCGCGCCTCGAGTTCCGCCGCTTCCGCCTCCAACTCCGCGGCACCCGGCGCTCGCCCGGTCCGCTGCAGGATGCGACGCCGCGCCCGTTCGGCGGGTTCCGCCACCAGCCACACCTTGAGGCGGGCATCGGGAAAGACCGCCGTCCCCATGTCGCGGCCGTCCACCACGATCTCGTGCGCCGCCGCGGTGGCCCGCACCAGCGCGTTCACCCATGCGCGCACGAGCGGCATCTTCGCCACCAGGCTCACCGTGCCGGTCACGGCGTCGCCACGGATCTCCGCTTCGCAGTCGTCGCCGTCGAGCCGCGGCTGGAAGCTCGTGGCGCCCGGCGCCAGCGCCACGCGCTCCGCCGCGTCGAGCATCGACTGCTCCGTCCACAGTTCGGGGGCGTCGCCGCCGCGCAGGCGGGCCGCCGTCACGCTCCGGTAGATCATCCCGCTGTCGAGGTGCCGCATCTGCAGGCGCGCCGCCACCATCTGCGCGGTGCTCGACTTGCCCGACGCCGCCGGCCCGTCAATCGTGACCACCAGAGGCGGCTGCTTAGCTGCCGACACGCACCAGCTCCTCCCAGAACGTGGGAAACGAGACCGCGGCGCAGGCCGGGTCATCGATCACGATCTCGCTCCCCGGGATCGCGCCCAGCACGCCGAACGCCATCGCAATGCGATGGTCGCCGTGCGTCGCCACACGCCCGGCGAAGGGGCGGCGGCCGCTGCCCCGCACCACGAAGCCGTCCGGCAGCTCCTCCGCCACGGCGCCCACCGCGCGCAGGTTCTCCACGATCGCCGTGATGCGATCACTCTCCTTGACGCGCAGTTCGCCCGCGCCGGTCACGCGCGTCTCGCCCTCGGCGCAGGCGGCGACACAGGCCAGCACCGGCAGTTCGTCCACCAGCGACGGCACCTCGCCGCCCTCGATGACAGCGCCGCGCAGGGCGCCGGGTCCCACGACGATGCGCGCCACCTCCTCGCCGCCCTCGGTGCGCCGATCCTCGTACGCGAGCGTCGCGCCCATGCGGCGCAGTACGCGGAACGCGCCGGCCCGCGTCGGGTTGATGCAGACGTCGTCGAGCGCAAGCTGTCCGCTGTCGGCGATGGCGGCGAGCGCGGCAAAGAACGCCGCGGACGACGGGTCCGCGGGCACCAGCTGGTCGCCGGCGTCAAGCCGTCCCGTGGGGACGAGCGCGACGACGCCTTCCTCGACGCGCAGGTCCACGCCGCGTCCGGCAAACATGCGCTCCGTGTGATCGCGCGTCGGGGTATGTTCGTGCACCTCCACCGGCACGTCGGCCACGAGCCCGGCGAGGAGGAGGGCGCTCTTCACCTGCGCGCTCGCGTGCTCCATGTGCCAGGTCAGTCCCTGCAGGCGCCCGCCGTGCACCGTCATGGGCAGGCCTTCACCCGCGCCTTCAAAGGCGAAGCGCGCGCCCATCTGCGTGAGCGGCCGCGCCACGCGTCCCATGGGACGCCGGCTCAGGCTCGCATCGCCGACGAACCGGCCGGCGAACGGCGACCCGGCCACGATGCCGGCGAGGAGGCGCGCCGACGTTCCGCTGTTGCCGCAGTCGAGATCGGCGCTCGGCGCGCGCAGGCCGTGCAGGCCGCCGCCGCGGATCACCAGTTCCGCGCCGAGGGCGGGCACCGCCGCGCCCAGCGCACGCAGGACGCCGGCCGTGCTCTGCACGTCCAGCGACTGCAGCACGCCGCGCACGCGCGACGCGCCGTCGCCGAGGGCGCCCAGCATGAGCGCGCGATGTGAGATCGACTTGTCGCCCGGGACGCGGACGACGCCGTCTACGCGCATGCGTCCGCTCCGGCGGCGCGGGCGAGGCGCATCGCAGCCGGCCGTCGGGAGCACGGCGTCACCGCCGCGAACCCTCGGGAGAACTGCCTCACCGCAGCCAGCCTTCGAGCGCCGTCGCCACGTCGGTCTTGTCGTCGCGGTACTTCACGATGACCGGCGTTTGCAGCGAAAGCCCCTGCTCCCTGCCCCATCCATGGGCCACCTGCCGCGCTCCCGGTACCACCACCGCGCCGGCCGGGATCTGCAGAACGCCGCCCGGTTCCGCGCGCAGCACCCGTTCGTGCACGAGATCGAACACCGGCGTGCCGCGCGTGAGCACGACCCCGGCGGCGAGCACGGCGCGGGCGCGCACCACGGTTCCTTCGTAGACGCCGCAGTTGCCGCCAACCACCACGTCGTCCTCGATGACGACGGGCGAGGCATTCACCGGTTCGAGCACGCCGCCGATCTGCGCCGCGGCGCTGATGTGCACGCGTTCGCCCACCTGCGCACACGACCCGATGAGCGCGTGCGAGTCGATCATGGTGCCGGCGCCCACGTAGGCGCCGACGTTGATGAACATCGGGGGCATGCACACTACCCCGCGCGCAACGAAGGCCCCGCGACGAATGGACGACCCGCCCGGCACCACCCGAATGCCATCATCGAGCGTCAGCGCGCGCGTCGGATACGTGTGCTTGTCGAAGAAGGTGAACGGGCGGCTCACGCGCGCGTCGCCCAGCACCGACTGGTCAATCATGCGCCCGACGCGAAATCCGGCGAGGATGCCTCGCTTGACCCACGGGACGGCGGTCCACTCGTCGTGATCGCCGCGCACCGCAGCGCGCACCTGCCCCTGCTCGAGCGCCGTCAGCAGGAGGTCGATGGCCTCTTCGGCGTCCGCCGGCATCGGGGCGTGGTTGGGAATGGCGTACAACGCCTCGACGCGGCGTTCGAGCGCGACGAAATCCACGGTGGCGATCACGGCGCGACGACTCCGGCGCCGGCGAGCGCGTCGCGCACGACCCGCTCGTGACGCGCATCCAACGGGACGAGCGGCAGGCGCAGCACGTTGTCGATGCGCCCCATCATCGCCAAGGCCGCCTTGATCGGGATGGGGTTCGACTCCACGAACGCCGCGCTGAAGAGCGGCGCGAGCCGATCCTGCAGCGCACGCACGGCGGGGAGATCGCCCCGCGCCGCCGCGGCACAGAGGGCATGGAGCGCGGCGGGCACCGCGTTCGATACCACCGAGATCACGCCGTCTCCGCCGCGGGCCATCACCTCCGCGGTCAGGCTATCGTCGCCGGAGAGCACGGCGAACCCCGGCGGACGGCGGCGGATGATCTCACCGATCTGCTCGATGTTTCCCGATGCTTCCTTGGTCGCCACGATGTTGGGATGCTCGGCCAGCGCCAGTTGCGTCTCCACTTCCATGTTGCTCGCCGTGCGTCCCGGGACGTTGTACAGCACCACGGGAATTGTCGCCGCATCGGCAACCGCGCGGAAGTGCGCGACGAGTCCCCGTTGCGGCGGCTTGCTGTACATCGGCGACACATGCAGCAGCTGCGTGGCGCCGGCGCCCGCCAGGACACGGGAATTTTCGATCGCGGCCGCCGTGTCGTTGGACCCGGCGCCGGCAATCACGGGGACGCGGCCCTGCACCACCTCGGCGGTGATGGCGACCACCCGCTCGCGTTCGGCGAGCGAGAGCGTTGCGGCTTCCCCCGTCGAACCCACGGGCACCACGCCGTCGATGCCCTGCTCCACCTGCCAGGCGACCAGGGCGCGCAGGGACGGCTCGTCGAGCCGCCCATCCGGCGCGAACGGCGTCACCAGCGCCGTGATGGCGCCGCGGAGCGTGCAGGTGCCCATCAGCCCTCCTCCGGAGCGGCCAGCATGTCGTCGAGCGTGAACACCCCGCGGCGCCCCGCGAGCCACCGGGCGGCGGCGAGCGCGCCGAGCGCAAAGACGCGGCGGTCGCGCGCCTCGTGCACGAGGCGCACCTGCTCGAAGGCGCCGTCGATCACCAGTTCGTGGGTGCCGGGCACCGCGCCCACGCGCACCGAGGTGATGGGCACGGGTTCGCCCGACGCCTGCTCCGCAACGCGCGACAGCAGCCGCGCGGTGCCGGACGGGGCATCGAGTTTCGCCGCGTGATGCGTTTCGATGATCGCCGCCTCGAACCCGCCCGCGGCATGGGCGCGGCGCGCCGCCTGCGCCACGAGCGCCGTGAAGATGTGCATGCCGAGCGAGAAGTTGGGCGCCCACAGGAGCGCGCCCCCTGAGGTCATGACCTCGTCCTCGACCTCGATGCGTGCGGCGTCCCACCCGGTGGTGCCGCAGACCACGGCGCAGCCCGCCGCCAGGCACGCGCGCACGTTGTCCGCCGCCGCCGACGGCTCGGTGAACTCGATGGCCACCGTGGCGCCCCGCAGAGTCGCCGTGGTGAGGCCAGCGCGCAGCACGTCGTCCCGCCCGAGGAAGGCGGTCACGACCTCACCCTGCTCCAGCGCGAGGGCGTGCAGCAGCCGTCCCATCTTGCCATCGCCCACGATGGCCAGGCGTGGCGCCGTCATGCGGCCTCCTCGAAGAACGCCCGGTGCAGGCGGCGCATGGCCTCGTGCACCTGGTCGCCGTCCACGATGAGCGTCAGGTTGATCGCGCTCGCCGAGAGCGAGCACATGTGCACCCGCAGGTCGCCCAGTGCCGCCAGGGCGCGCGCCATGGACGGCGTGTGGCCGCCCAGTCCCGAGCCCACGATGGCCACGATGCCGCGGCCGCGCTCCACCGTGACATCGCCGAACGCCCCCAATTCGGTGAGCACCGCGTCGAGGTGCGTGGCGGCGTCGAGCGTCACCGACACGCTCACCTCCGAGGTCGCGATGACGTCCACCGACAGCCTGAACCGCTCGAAGACCGAGAAGATGCCGCGCACCACGCCAGGCGTGCCGAGCATCGCGCTCGACTTGACGTTCACGAGCACCACGTTGGCGCGGCCGGCGACGGCGCGCACCGAGAGCCGCGGCGCGTCGAAGGTGATGCGCGTCCCGGCCGCCTCGGGGTGGTGCGAGTTGTAGATGAAGACCGGGATGCTGCGCTGCACCGCGGGCGCGATGGTGCTCGGGTGCAGCACCTTGGCGCCGAAGCTCGCGAGTTCGGCGGCTTCGTCGAAGCGGATGTGCTCGATGAGGCGCGCGCCGGGAATCACGCGCGGGTCGGCCGTGAGCATGCCATCCACGTCCGTCCAGATCTCGATCGCCTCGGCGTCGAGGGCGGCGCCGAAGAGCGCGGCGCTGTAATCGGAGCCGCCGCGTCCAAGCGTCGTCGTGAGTCCGTCGGGCGTGGCGCCGATATACCCGCCCAGCACCGGCACCGCGCCGGCCCGCAGCAGCGGCAGCAGCTGCTCCCGCACCGCATCGGCAATGGTGTCCGGCTGCGGATGCGCCTTGCCGAATGTCGCGTCGGTCACCATCACCCGGCGCGCATCCACCCACGTCGCCGGGATGCCCCGCTGCCGGAAGGCCGCGGCCACGATGGGCGACGACAGCCGCTCGCCGTACGCGGCCACGGTGTCGAGCGAGCGCGGGCTCAGGTCGCCGAGCACCGAGAGCGCCTCGCCGAGGTGCGCCAGTTCGTCGAACAGCATGCTGACCTCAGCGGCGACCTCGGCGCCGTCGCCGCTCTCGCCAAGCAGTTCGTGCACGACGCCAAGGTGCCGGTCGCGCAGCGCCTCGATGCCGCGGATGGCCACGATGAACTGTCCCTTCGCCGCCTGCGCCGCGATGTCGAACAGGGCATTGGTGGTCCCGGCCAGCGCTGACACGACGACCACCGGCTGGCGCGGAAGCTTGCCGCGCACGATGGCAGCCGTGCGTTCGATCGCCGCGGCGTCGCCCACCGAGGTGCCGCCAAACTTGGTGATGATCATGCGACGCCGGCACGGCCGGTAGCCACGAGCAGCTCGGCGTTGAGAATGGACCCCCCGGCGGCGCCGCGGATGGTATTGTGCCCCATCGCGACAAACTTCAGGTGGAAGAGCGGATCTCGCCGCAGCCGCCCCACCGACACCGTCATGCCGCGCCCGCGCATCACGTCGCGGCGCGGCTGCGGCCGGTCCTCGCTTTCGAAGAAATGCAGCGGCGCGTCCGGCGCCGAGGGCAGGCCGCGCACGACGGGAGCCCCCGTCCAGTCGCGCAACGCGCGCGCCGCGTCCTCGAGTGCCGGATCCCGCTCGAACTCCACGGAGAGGCACACGGTGTGCCCGTTCTCCACCGCCACGCGGTTCGCGTGCGCGCTGACCGCGAACGGCGCGTTGGTGACGCCCGCCGCGCCGACGACGCCGAGCATCTTCTGCATCTCGCGCTCGAGCTTCGGCTCCTCGTCTCCGATGTACGGGATGACGTTGCCGAGGATGTCGAGCGACGGCACGCCGGGGTACCCCGCCCCGCTCACCGCCTGCATCGTGGCCACGAAGACACGCCGCGCGCCGAAGGCGGCGTGCAACGGTGCCAACGCCACCGCCGCCATCGTCGCCGCGCAATTGGCGTTGGTCACGATGCCGCCCGGCCAGCCGCGTCGTGCGCGCTGCAGGTCCAGGAGCGCCAGGTGATCGGCGTTCACCTCGGGGATCACCAGCGGCACGTCGGGTTCCATCCGGTAGTTCTGCGCGTTGCTGAGCACGAGCCGGCCGGCGGCGTCGAACGCCGCCTCCACCTCGCCCGCCACGCTGCTGTCGAGCGCCGAGAAGACGATGGGCGACGAGACGGCCGTCGGATCGCAGGACTTGACCTGCATGTCTCCGACGGCGGCCGGCATCTCGCCCTCGATCCAGCGCGTCACGTCCCGGTACGCACGCCCCGCCGAGCGCTCGGACGCGGCGACCTCGGCGAGTGTGAACCAGGGATGCCCCTCGAGCAGGCGCACGAACGTCTGGCCCACGGCGCCGGTGGCGCCGAGCACCGCAACCTGGATGGGGAGGCGTGGTGAGGTCATGAGGCGAGCAGGCTGCGCACGAGGCGCTCGTAGGTGTCCACCGACGCGCGCAGCTCGTCGAGCGCGATGAACTCGTCCGGCGTGTGCGCCACGTGAATCGAGCCCGGGCCGAACAGCAGCGGCGTCCCCCACCGCGGCAGCAGCGGGATGTCGGAGGTGTACGCCATGGGCGCCGTCTCGAAGCCGGGCACCACGTGGAAGCGCTGCGGTGGAATGAACGAGCCGTAGCTGAGATCGGCGCGGTCGCCGGCCCATCCCTCG
>Ga0080064_1004354_pt1 | contig 18302 bp, 13 predicted proteins | sample Subgrocontami54m_FD_69260 | JGI IMG/M metagenome (GOLD analysis project Ga0080064, IMG submission 69260) | Subsurface groundwater microbial communities from S. Glens Falls, New York, USA - GMW46 contaminated, 5.4 m (SPADES assembly) (version 2) ...
CTCGAGTGCGCCCCGCAGATCCTCGTGCAGCACGATCGAGCGTCCCCGGCTCTTCTTCACACCGGGCACCTGCAGGTACTTGCCGAACCGGCCTGTGGGAGTGAAGGCGTCGCGCCAGCGTAGCGCGCCGATCTCGGCGGCGCGCAAGCCGGCCCGAAAACTCAACTTCAAGGTCGCCCTATCCCGCTCGGGGAAGAGGGAGTGCTCCTTGACGTAATCGAGGAGACCCAGGAATTCCGCGTTAGGGAGAATACTGGCGCGCCTGGTCATGCGATACTCACAGTCCTTGCCGATCGTTGATGTTATTATAACATCTAGAAATAGAAACTGGGCTTTTATTGCAAGTATACAAGCGGGGTTCGCGAGAGTTCATTCATTCACCTAATTGCACAGCAACGGCAGGTTGGTGATGCGGGCCTATGTGTGCATCGGCGCCGGTCATTGACCCCTTCACACGCCGCTCAGCACTCGCCCACACAGCCCTGCCCAGCTGCCCTGTGTGCGGTTGAAACCTCCGCAAATACAGGCCTCAGCGACTGACGAGCTCGCGATCGAGGGGGGGCATCAAGATTGCAGGCCGTTTGACAGCTTGCGGCCGTTCGGCTCGATCCGCTCGCCGCCGAACCGCTCCCGGAACAGGTCGGCGTGCCCCGGATCGGCGAAGCAGAACACCACGAAGTCTCGGTCATCGCGCCGGAATGACCACCTCGCGGGCAAAGCGATAGGTTGCGGCAGAACTCGTGCTTCACATCGTATTGTTTGCCTGTGCACGCATCAGCGGGCAGCGCCACCTGGTGCGGCCAGCCCCGGTTGACGCCTTGTCGTGTCAGCTCACCCTTGCGTCGAACCATTCCATCACTAGAACACAAAGAGAACATATCGCAAGTCATCGCGCCGGAATTCCTGCGTAACTATGGTATTGCGCAGGAATGTATGACGTTTCGCAGCATGTAGTTGCGCAATTCGCTTGATTCTTGCGCAATTATCTGATTTAGTTGCGCAATTATGGTCGCGCAAGAATGGACCACACATGGCAAGACGCATATCAGAAGAGAACCTGCAGGCGATCATGGATGCGGTCGGCGCCGAGGAGGGCGCGACCGCGCAACAGATCGCGCGCGCGCTCCGCACCGGCATTCCATTGCGCACCTTGCAATACCGGTTGAAGCAGCTCGTCGATGGGGGGCGGCTGGTCAAGGAAGGCAAAGGGCCGTCCGCCAAGTACCGGCTGCCACAGGCGGAAGGCGCCGAGCGGGTGATCGGCGGCGAGGCGCGCATCACCCCGCAAGGCGAGTTGTTCGTGCCGGTGGCGAAAGCCAGCGTCGCGATTCAGACATACGTCCGCAAGCCGATCGCGGCGCGCAAGCCTGTCGGCTACCGCCGAGAATTCCTGGATGCCTATCGACCCAACGCCACGGCCTACCTCTCGTCGAAGGAGCGCGAGCATCTCCTGCGCATCGGCAGCCAGCCGGCGGCCGGCCAGCCGGCCGGCACCTACGCCCGCCAGATTCTCGATCGGCTGCTGATCGACCTGTCATGGGCCTCCAGCCGTCTCGAGGGCAATACCTACTCGCTGCTCGAGACCAAGCGCCTGATCGCCTTCGGCCAACACGCCGAGGGCAAGGACCAGCTCGAGGCGCAGATGATCCTCAACCACAAGGACGCAATCGAGTTCTTGGTCGGCCAGGCTCACGACATTACCTTCAATCGCTACACCATCCTCAATCTGCACGCCTTGCTCGCCAACAACCTGCTCGCCGATGCCGACGCGCCGGGCCGGCTCCGCCGCATGCGCGTCGGCATCTCCGGCTCCGTCTTCCACCCGCTCGAAGTGCCGCAGCTCATTGAGGAATGCTTCGATCAGATCCTCGCCACCGCCGCCGCGATCAACGACCCGTTCGAGCAGGCCTTCTTCGTGATGGTCCAATTTCCCTATCTGCAGCCCTTCGACGACGTCAACAAGCGCGTCTCGCGTCTTGCCGCCAACATTCCCTTCATCCGCAGCAATCTCGTCCCGCTCTCCTTCATGGACGTGCCGCGCCAGACCTATACCGAGGCGATGCTCGGCGTGTATGAGCTCAACAAGGTCGATTTTCTCAAGGACGTGTTCATCTGGGGCTATGAGCGCTCAGCGAGCCGCTACGCCGCCGTCCGCCAATCCCTCGGCGAGCCCGACCCGTTCCGCCTACGCCATCGCACGGCCTTTCGCACGCTCATCAGCGCCATCGTGCGCGAGCCCATGAACAAGCCAACGGCAGCCGACTACATCGCCAAGTGGTCGCACGACAATATCGAGGCCGCCGACCGGGAGAAATTCCGCGAAACTGCCGAGACCGAGCTGCTCGCGCTACACGCGGGGAATTTCGCCCGCTACCAAATCCGCCCATCCGAGTTCGAAGCCTGGCAGCGCGCATGGACCGGCGAAACTCACTAGGTGCACCTATGGCTCCCAAGAAAAACAAGAAAACTCGCACCACGTGTGGCCCGCTCAAGCTCCTCATCGACACGTCGGTTTGGTTCGACCTGGCTAAGGATTACCGGCAGCTGACGCTGCTCAGCGCGCTCGAGGAGCTGGTCCACGCCGGCCGTGTGCACCTGATTGTTCCGCAGATCGTCAAGGACGAGTTCGCACGCAACAAGTCCCGCATCGCTGACGAGAGCGGGCGCAGCCTTTCCGGTGTCTTCAGGCGGGTCAAGGAAGCCGTCGATCGGTTTGCCCCACCCGAAACCAAAACCGCGACGCTTGCGGCCCTCAGCGATATCGATCACCGCATCGGTACGCTGGGCGAGGCGGTGAACCAAGCGATCGAACGCATAGAAGCCTTGCTCGCAGCCACTCAAGCGGTCCCGACTACCGCCGCGGTCAAAGTCCGCGCCGCGGACCGGGCGATCCAGAAGCGCGCCCCCTTCCACCGTCAGCGCAACGGCATCGATGATGCGATCCTCATCGAGACCTACGCCGCCATGATCGCGGCGGAGCAGATCGTGGACGCCCACTTCGCCTTCGTCACGCATAACACGAAGGACTTCAGCTCCCCCACCGGAGACAACCGCGTGCCGCACCCCGATATCGCTGATTGTTTTACGGCGAGATCAACATATCGCATCAATCTCGGTGACCTGCTGAAAGAGGTCGCGCCCGACCTCCTGGAGGATCTCAGCTTCGAACGTGAGTGGGTCGAGGAGCCGCGCCGTCTTGGTGAGATCACTGACGCCATTGGCGAGCTGCTCGACAAGGTTTGGTACAACCGCCATTGGAACACGCGCGTCGAAATCCAGGAAGGCAAGGTCAAGCTGGTCGAGAAGGAAACCTTGCCCGTTAAGGATCACGCCACGCGGCCCATACAGCGCGATGTGTGGGAAGGCGCTCTTAAGTCGGCGAAGCGTGTCGAGAAGCAATACGGGCTCGACAATCTCGGCCCTTGGACTGACTTCGAGTGGGGCATGCTCAATGGCAAGCTCTCCGCCCTCCGCTGGGCGCTGGGCGACGAATGGGACATGCTCGACACCTGATGCGCCGCTGTTCCGCTCATCCGCCGATCTCCCCCGTCGCGATCTTAACCGCCGGGAACTTGCCGCTGGCGCCGAACCACTCCGCCAGCTCTTTTGCCCGGACCTTCGTGATGGTGCGGCTGCCGCGCGGCACCAGGCCCAGCATCACTGGGTCCATGTTCTCGCGCTTGACGAGCTTGGGCGCAGAAAAGCCGAGCGGCTTGCGCTCGATCAGCGAAATCAACGCCCAATAGTCATTGTGCTGCAGCCCGAGGCTCAGCACCGCGTCTGGCTCGTGCAGCTCGCTGGCCAGAATGAAACCGGGCGACAGCTTCCACGCCATGAAGTCCGACACCAGCGCCAGGCGCCGTGCGCGCTCTTTGGCGTTCTCGGTCAGCGTGATGCCGATCCACCAATCCCCTTCCGGGCTGGCGATGCGGAACTGCGGATCGATCGGATCGGGATGGACCTTGCGTACCAGCCGCTGCGCCCGCTCGAGATCGGCTTGCACCAAGTCTTTCAATGTCCGGGGCAGGCTCATACGCGACCGCTCCTTGATTGATGCTGCCGCTTCGCTCTGGTTCACCAGGGGATGGATGCCACCCCCTGCGCCACCATCGCTCGCCGGTTTGGGCGAGCGAGCGACGATCCGCGCGCGCAGTGGCATCGTCATTGTGATTACACATCGGCGGAGCGTGCTGGGCGAGGTCGACTTGTTGCTTGCCATTGTCCAGGGGCGTGTGGTTGCCATGGGTCCGAGGGAGGTGGTGTTTCAGAAGCTCATGCGCCCGACCTCCCCGATCGTGGAACCGTTCAAGGTTGTTCCAACCGCGGGATAGCTCAAGGCAATGACAGTCCGACCGATCAGGCACTCGCACCGTTCGCTGCAGCGACACCTCTGGGCAGGCATGGTTCTCGTTACAGCGTTGGTCGGCGGCGTCGGCGGCTGGGCGGCGACAACCGAAATCTCAGGGGCGGTGATCGCGCCAGGGGCGCTGGTGGTCGACTCGTACGTGAAGAAGGTGCAACACCCCACGGGTGGTGTCGTGGGCGAGATTAGGGTGCGCGACGGCGACCGCGTGCGCGCAGGCGACATCGTCGTGCGGCTCGACGAGACGGTCACCCGCGCCAACCTCGCTATCGTCAACAAGGGCCTCGATGAGCTGCTCGCACGCAAGGCCCGCCTGGAGGCTGAGCGGGACGGCGGCGAGATCATCGACTTCTCGCGCGAGCTCACCGAGCGCGAGGCCGAAACCGACGTGGCCCGCATCATCGCCGGCGAGCGCAGGCTGTTCGAATTGCGCGGTGCGGCGCGAATCGGCCAGAAGGCGCAGTTGGGCCAGCGCATCGCCCAGCTGCAGGAGGAGATCGGGGGGCTCAGCGCGCAGACGAGCGCCAAGGCGCAGGAAATCGTCCTGATCGAGCGCGAGCTCAAGGGCGCGCGCGAGCTGTGGGAAAAGAACCTGATGCCGATCACCAAGCTCACCCAGCTCGAGCGCGAGGCCACCCGACTGCAAGGAGAGCGGGCGCAGGTGGTGGCGGCGTGGGCGCAGTTTGTTGCGTCGCAGGCGCAGGTAGAATCGGACCGGCGCGGCGTCGAAGCGAACCGCATTGCCTTGGCCGGCGTCCGCGAAGAGGAGAGGGTTGGACAAAGGACGCTCCTCGATGTGCTCAACGCCGAGCAGAAGCTCCTCAATGCCGAGGTAAACCTCATGTCGGCACGGCGTAACCTCGTCGTTGCGTCTTACAGCGTGTTCTCCACAACCGGCCGGCTGAATGCCCAGGAGCTTGGTGTGGCCGCACTGATCTACGATCCCGAGCAGAACTATGATGGGGTGCGCCGCGAATGGCTCGATATTACCATCACGCACGCCGACGGTCGGCGCGAGGTTCTGGAGACCGAAATACGTGGCCGCTAAATGGTGCCAGCAACTCATTCGAGCCTGCGCGGGCAAGAAAGCGGATCCTCCTCGGCTCCACATTGTACGCAACAGCATCGATGGAAGAGGCGCGGCACAACCAACTCAACTGACAGTGTAGCCTGACTAAATTACAGTCAGGCAACATCCGCATTCCTCAGGACTGCGTCAGGTTTCCGGCTTGGCGCAGTTTTGGCCAGTGCCATGCGAGCGAGGTCTCGGTGACAAGTTGCAGAACGCCGGCAACTAGTCGAGCAATACAACTTGCTGTAAAGTTCGATTGCTGATCGTACCCTTGCCCGGCGTGCAAGAATGCCGACTGGTGCGCGAATTCGTTTGTGTCTTCTGGGCGGCTTCAGCGTCGAGCTGGCCGGCACTCCGGTGCGCAGCTTGCGGATCTCCTCGCGCAAGGGCCGCGCGTTGCTGGCCTATCTGGCGATGCAGCCCGAGCAGCGCGCCAGCCGCGAGCAGCTTGCCGATCTGCTCTGGGGCGACCGGTTCGACGCGCAGGCACGGCACAGCCTGCGCCAGTGCCTGGTATCGCTGCGCCGCGACCTGGAGCCAGCCGGTGTGAGCGTGCTGCCGTTCGATGAAGGCTCGGTCGGCCTCGGAGCCGGGCAGGTCGCCACGGACGCGCTGGAATTCTCCTCGCTAGCCGCATCGGGCGAACCCGCCGACAGAGCGCGCGCCATGGAAGTCTATGCGGGCCAGTTTCTGCTCGGCTTCAGCCTCGACGCGGAGCCGTTCGATTCGTGGGTGCGCGCGGAGCGCGCCCGGCTGGCGGCGCTGGCTGTGGGCGGCTTTTCCGACGCCGCTGCGCGATGGGAGGCGACAGGGGACGGGACGCGGGCCATCGCGGCCGCCGAGCGGCTGGTGAAGCTCGACGGGCTTCGCGAGGACTCCCAGCGCCTGCTGCTGCGGCTCTATGCGCGCTATCGCGGACGCGATGCCGCGCTCGCGCATGCGAAAACGGTGGCCGCGCTGCTGCGCGCCGAACTCGACGCCGACCCGGAGCCGGCGACACGCGCGCTCATCGACGACGTCAGGCGCGGCGCAATCGCTCGCGCGGCGCAGCCAACAGCGACCGCCGCACCGGTAGCAGAATTCGCCGCCATCTCCGCTCCGGAAGAGGCGACCCAGGTGGTCGGATCGGATGTCCCCGATGTGACCTGCTCTGTGAATGCAGATGTGGCCGCTACTGCGGAGAACGTGCCGGTGTCGCGGCCCGGCATATGGGGTTGGCGAGAGCGCGCCGCTCCCAAGGCGATAGCAGCCTATGCCTCGCTTGCCCTCGTCGTTGCGTCCGCAGCAGGCATGTGGCTCGGCCCGGACGCCACCACGGCCGTGCGGCCTGCCGGTGACCGGCTCGCGCATGCGCCCGCTCCAGCCGTTCAGTCGTGGCAATCGCCGTCGATCCTGCCCGGCGTTGCCGCCGACAAGGAGGCGCTGGGAGACAAAGGCCTCTATGCCATCGCCGTGCTGCCCTTCAGCGCCGAGGCGGGTGAGGGAAGCCCCGAGCAGAAGCTGGCCGATGGGCTCGCGGACGATCTCGTCAACGACCTGTCGCGCATTCCCACGCTCCGCGTCATCGCCCGCCAGACGACGCGGCTCTATCGCGGCAAGACCATCGATGTGGCGGCGGTCGGCGCCGAGCTCGGCGTGCACTACGTGGTCGAGGGCAGCATGCGGATGCAAGATGCGAGGGTGCGCATCAACGTGGCGCTGATCGACGCCAAGAACCGGGTGCAGGTCTGGTCCGACCGGTTCGAGCGCAGCGAAGCCGAGCGCTTCGCGGTGCAGGACGAGATTGCGCGCGGCCTGGCCCGCCGGCTGCAGCTCGGCATGGTGTTCGACCGGGGCGCCCGGGCGGAGCGAAGGGGATCGAGCGACCCGGGCGTGGAGGAGCTGCTGGCCAAAGGCTGGAGCATCGTCTTTCGCAACCACACTGCCGGCAATGCCAAGGGAGCCGACAGGCTCTTCCAGCAGACGCTTGAGCGCCAGCCGGACAACGTTTCGGCGATGATCGGCCTTGCCGCCTACCACATCGCCACGGTCACGAATCTCGAGGTCGTCACGCGCGAGCCTTCCCTCGGCATCGCGCAAGCCCTGCTTGAGCGCGTGATCGCGAAGCGCCCCCACGTCAGCACCGCGCACCACTTCCATGGTCTCCTGCTGCGCCTCCGCGGCGAGTTGCAGCCCGCGCTCGAGGCCTTCACCCGCGCGATCGAGCTCAACCCCAGCCTGGCGACGGCCTACGCGGGCGCCGGCCACGTGCTGAGCCGGCTCGGCCGGCCGCAGGAGGCGCTCGAGCAAATCCGCTACGCCATGCGCCTGAGCCCCAAGGACCCGCAACTCGGCGTATGGAGCGTGTATGCGGGGCTGTCCGAGCTCGGTCTCGGCCGGGAGGACGCGGCGCTGGAATGGCTCGCTCGCGCGGCGGCGCTGTCGCCGCGCACGCCGTTCGTGTATGCCGCGCTCGCCTCGGCCCATGCGCTGAAGGGGGACCCGGTCGCGGCCGCCAGGCACGTCGCCGAGCTGAAGCGGCTCGCCCCGCTCTTCGACGAGGCCGCACTCCTCGAATGGTTCGTCGGGCCGGGCGGCGAGCAGGGGCACGCCTCCCGCTTCATCGAGGGCCTGCGCCTGGCGCTGAAGCAGCCTTCGTAGCGGAGAATCGTGCGGATCTGCTCCGATTGTCACATTTTTTACCCTGCGGACGCGCGCGTTGACGCCATTCTTGACGCTCGTTTGACGCCGCCGCAGTCACTCTCCCTTGAGCTTTCCGGATTGGGCCTCGTCCGTCGATGGCTCGGCTCGGGTTAATTGACGTGTGTTCAGTCCACAAGACCCTGTCGGCAGGGCGGACAGCCCCGGCGAGGCAATGGCCCCACCGGATAGGAGTGGGAGGCGGCCGTGAGAGCACCCGCACAGGCTTGGGAGGGCAGCAGGGCGACGGCCCTTTCGCGAGCCGCGCTCGCGCGTGCTCACCGCCGGCCTGCGCAAGCACATATGTCGCTACCGATCTTGTGGCGCCACGGCACCGGCTTGGGCAGCGCCAATCCTTGCCCAGGGCGGTATTCGGGGGTCGCTTGCGACTGTTCGTCGGCATGGACCGCGTCGGGCGTGGGCTGGCGCATCGCAATGAGAAAGGTCCTCGAGCAGATGGCAGACCATTTGCTGGCGACTAGTGTCGATGCAGCTGTTTTGTAGGCTGCCATTGGTAGGGACACGGCGGGTATCGGCAAATTCGAAATTCGCCCCGACCGGGGGCCAAGGAGACGGCGATGAGCAACGACGGGATACTCGATTCGATCGTGGGGCAAACGAGCTACGCGCCTTTCAGCGGTCCGGCTTACTGGAACGTCGATCAGATCAATTCGCTGATCACGGCATACAACAACTTTGGCTATCAGTGGAACGACAACACCGGCCCGCAACTTACGATCACCTACAGCTTTGTGGGCAATAGTTCCAACGGGAGTTACGCATACGATCCCAGCGAATACGGCGCCGGGTCGCCGATGTCCGGCGCTCAGGCGCTGACCTTAGCGCAAAGGGTCGACATCATCCTGGCGATCCAGGCCTGGATGGACGTCACCAATGTCGACATGGTGCGGAACACCGTGCCCTCCGGGCTGAGCTTCACGGAATCGTTCACCAGCGCCGGCGACATCCGCTTCGGGATGACCACCGCCCTTCCCGCAAGTGCAGCCTGGATAACCTACCCACCGACCGGGTCGGACGACGCCATCATCGGCGACATCTGGTTCAATCCAGTTTTTTTTGAGAGGCCATCTCACGAACCGTTCAATATTACCGAGACGCTGGGCGCGATCGGTGCGGCCGTCTACGGCTTCGGAACGATCTCCAGTGCCAGCCATGTCGGTCTCAATGGGGGAACGCTCAGGGACACGGTCTGGGACAGCAATTACTGGACCGTGATGAGCGACAATTTTCCGGAGGTCGTTGTCCCATTTCCGGGATTTCCGGGCTCTGCCCAGATCGTAGATCTTCCTACCGTGACCCCGATGTATCTCGACATCGCCGCCTCCCGAGCGATCAACGGCGCGTTCGAACTCTTCAATACCGGCGACAATGTCTACCAGGCCTACGACGACAGCTTGCGGACGATCTGGGACAACGGCGGCTACGACGAAATCCAGTGGAACGGCGGCAGTGCGCACATCGACTTGACGCCTGGAAAGCTGACAGCGATCAACGGCGGCTATTCGATCCTGGAAGCCGACCGGCAGATCGGCTGGTCGGGGGTCCGGGATGGGTTAGGCAATGGATTTGATCAGAACGAGTGGCGCTTCTTCATCGCGCCGGAATCCATCATCGAGGCGGCCAGGGGCAACAGCGGCAACGACTACATCCGCGGCAACAGCGAAAACAATTTCCTCAGGGGGATGGGCGGCACCGATACCTTGCTCGGCGAGGACGGCGACGATTCCCTGCAGGGCGGAAGGGGGAACGATACTCTCGATGGCGGGGTGGGCAACAACGATTGGGCGGATTTCACCGATAGTGCCAGCGGCGTCACAGTCGATCTCGAGAACGGGATCGCGACCGGAAGCGACTCCGGCACCGACACGCTGACATCCATCGAGAACGCCACAGGCTCAAACGTCGGCGTCAATACCTTCATCGGCGATTTTCACGACAACCGGTTTTACGGCCTCGGTATCAGCAACAACACGTTCATCGGCAGCCTCGGCAATGACGTCCTCGTCCATAATGCCGACGGCATCGCCGGGGTCGACTACAGCCGCCTGCCCGCCGGGGTCAACGTCAATCTCGCGAACGGGACGGCGTCGGCGCTCATTCCGCACGGCACACTGCCGCCGATCCCGAAGACCGATATACTGGTCGGCATTCGCAATGCCATCGGCACCAGCTTCGACGACACGCTCATAGGCACGAACGGAGCAAACTTCCTCGACGGCCGAACCGGCGCCGACATCATGCGCGGCGGGCTCGGCGACGACGCCTACATCGTCGATAATGCACTCGACCAGGTGATCGAAAATGCCAATGAGGGCACCGCCGATACCGTCCGCACGTCGCTCGCCAACTACACTCTGCCCGCCAACGTCGAGAACCTCGTCGGAACGGCCGCGGCCTCCCAGACGCTGATCGGCAATGCCGCCGCCAACACGCTGCAGGGCGGCACCGGCAACGACACGCTGTCGGGGGCTGGCGGCGACGACATCATCGACGGCGGCGGTGGCAGCGACACGGTAGTGTTCGCCAACGCGGCCGGCAGCTATCAGGTGAGCCAGAGCGGCTCCGACATCCTGGTGACGGGCGCGGGCGAGGGCCGCGACACCGCGCGCGACACGGTCGAGCTGTTCCAATTCGCCGACGTGGCGCTCACCCGCGCGCTGCTGCTCTCGGCGCTGACACCGCAGACCTTCACCGCGGGGCCCGATACGGTCACCCTTCCGCTCGCGGGCGGCACCTTCAATGCACTGGGCGGCAATGACCGCATCTCATACACCGCCGGCACTGTCACCATCGATGGCGGCATCGGCACCGACACGTTCACCTTGAGCGGACCGCGATCGCAGTATCAGACCGCTCGCCTGGCCGACGGATCGCTTCGCGCCACCGATCTGCAAAGCGGCTCACCAGTCGCGTTCGGCACGATCTTCAACGTCGAATTGTTCCAGTTCGCCGACAGCACCTACACCCTGAGCCAGCTGAACAACGCTCCGCAGATAACTCTCCCCTTGGGCGCGGCGGTACAGGCGACCTCGAGAGGTCAAGTCTTCAACGCTTCCCAGCTACTCACCGCGAGCGATATCGACACTGCTGACACGCTGACTTATGCCATCGTCGACTTCACGCCGGGCGGGGGCAATTTCATCGTCGACGGTCAGCCCATGTCGGGCAACGTGATGCTGCTGACGGCGGCGCGGCTGGCACAGACCACGTTCCAGTCCGGCCTCAGCGGCACCGATAACCTGCGGTTCGGGGTCAACGACACGCCGGGCGCCACCCTCAACTCGGCGGGTTGGGTCACGCAGGATTTCAGCGTGAGCGCGCCGATCAATCACGCGCCGACCATCTCGCTCGTCGCCGGTGCGAACGTGCAGGCGGCGAGCAGGGGTCAGGTGTTCCAGGCTTCGGCGCTGTTCACGGCCAGCGATGTGGACAACGACACGCTGACCTATGCCATCGTCGACTTCACGCCGGGCGGGGGCAATTTCATCGTCAACGGTCAGCCCATGTCGGGCAGCGTGATGCTGTTGACGGCGGCGCAGCTGGCACAGACCACGTTCCAGTCCGGCCTCAGCGGCACCGATAACCTGCGGTTCGGGGTCAACGACACGCCGGGCGCCACCCTCAACTCGGCGGGTTGGGTCACGCAGGATTTCAGCGTGAGCGCGCCGATCAATCACGCGCCGCAGTTGAACCTCGTGCAAGGCGCGGACATCCAGGGCAACCACGGGCAGGTCTTTCAGGCCTCCGAGCTGGTCAGTGCGAGCGATGCGGACAATGACACCCTGACCTACGCGATCGTCGATTTCACGCCGGGCGGGGGCAACTTTAGCGTCAACGGTCAGCCGATTTCGAGCAACGTGATGCTGCTGTCGGCGGCGCAATTGGCGCAGACCAGCTTCCAAGCCAGCCTCAACGGCACCGATCATCTGCGGATCGGGGTCAACGACACGCCCGGCGCCACCCTCAACTCGGCCGGATGGGTCACGCAGGACTTCAACTTAAGCGGCAATCACACTCCGGAGGTGAACCTACCACTCGGTACGAGCATCACTGCGACCTCAGAGGGTGAGGTGTTCGACGTTTCCGCGCTGTTCAGCGCGACAGATGCCGACGGTGACACTCTGACCTACGCCATCCTCGACCACACGGCGGGCGGGGGCAATTTCACCGTCGGCGGCCAACCGCTGCCCGCTGGCACACTCCGGCTGCTCAACGAGGCACAGTTTGCGCAAACCACCTTCCAGGCCGGAGCCAACGGGTCGGATGGCCTGTTGATCGCGGTCACCGATGCGGCCAGCCCCAACATCAACGATCCCTCGACATGGGTCATCGGTAACCTAGCCGTCGCTGCGCCGGATTGGCTCTTGTCGTGAGCATTGCAACGTCATGCGGCAATCGTCAGTCATTGGACGGGGGCCGGATCCCACAGTGGCAGGGCCATGTAGCCGACAGCGGCTTTGGGTCACGCTCAGAAAGTCCCTGATGGCACAAGACGTCCGAGGTACCCCAGTCACCTGCCAGATCAACACCGGAGCCGCATCTCCAGGCAAACCGGGCTGAGATGCTGCCGTGCCGCGCCAGTCGACTGCAGGGCCAGCGTGTATAGCAGCCCAATGAGCGGCCGGTGCTGGCTTCTAGCGAGCGCCGCTCTGCGTAGATGGATCCAGCCCGGAGCGTAGAAGAAGGCGCGGGTCAGCAATAGCTGATGCTGGACTTACCCCGGTTTCGTGGAGAGCCGAGGTTTGGGATCAGCGTATGTGATCTGACGTCATCTTATCCTCCTGTTTTGTCCAGTTCCTTTGTTCGGCCCCTGCGGAGCCCCGTTCCTCCGTCCAGGCCCGCACGTCCAAGCCGCCGGCGCGCGCAGGGGCGGTCAAGGTCGGCCGTCGCGCCGACCTCGACACTCGCTGCGACATTTCCAGGCCAGACCTTGGCGGCCCCGAGTACGGCGCGAGGATGGTGTACGCCGGCATCGACCGCTTTTTCCTGGTAGCGGCGCTCATAGTCGATTGGAGAGAGATAGGCGTTGTGCACGAGCCGGTCGAGGATGGCGTCGGCGAACGTGGGGCTCGTCGATGACGGCGTGCCACTTGTCGACCGGCAATTGATTGGTGATCAGGTCGAGCCGCGGCCATAGCCCTTATCAGTGGCGTTCTCGCCTGATGGCGCGCGCCTGCTCTCGGGAGGTTTGGACTACTCTTTGCAGCTATGGGACACGGCGTCCGGGAAGGTCCTGCGCACGTTTGAGGGCCATTCCAACATGGTCAGGTCTGTCGTGTTCTCACCTGACGGTAGGTTCAAATCCTACTCCCGCAACCAACTTTTCTCTCGAATTTTCAGTCACTTAAGTTGGCGACTCCCAAGCGATTTCATGTGCCAACAACTTCTACGTGTGCTCTCCTGGAAAACTAAGTCTTCCCAAGCAGTTACGAAAATTCCGCGGCGGATTCCCACAGCGTTCAAAATTCTCCATGGCACATGATTGGCACATGGAACTTCCCTTTTTGTCACCGCAAATGAGGTGCTACAAGGGATGCTCCAGCGTCAGCCTTGCCTTAGCCTTAGCTCATCATGACCCCTGCCGGAGCATTCAGTCCGTTGCGCCTCATGTGGGCACGCCGCCGACGCGGCATCGGTCAGGTCGAGCTCGCTGACTCCGTTCAGATCAGCGTCCGCGCGATCAAGTTCTATGAGGCGGGCGCCTTTGCTCCCGCACGCGAGCCCCTCCGGCGAATCGCCCGCTTATTGCGCTTTCCGGAACGGTTCTTTTTGCGCGACCCCATTGGAGATCTGGACCCGGAAGCGGCCAGCTTCCGTTCAAGGACTAAGCTTTCTGCCCGCCAGCGCGACACGGCGCTGGGCAGCGCGGCCGTGGCGATGGCCTTCACTGCAGAGATCGAGCGCCTCTATGCTCTCCCGGAGCCTGACTTTCCCGACCTCGACCACCGCAAGAGTCCGGAGCAGACGGCCGAGTTCGTGAGAAGGAAATGGTGCCTCGACGAGCAGCCCATCGAGAGCATGATGCAGCTTCTGGAATCCAAGGGCGTGCGCGTCTTCTCACTCCCTGGCGACGCGGTCGACTCCGGCACCTTCTCTCTCTGGCGTCGCAAGCAACCTTTTGTCTTTCTCGACGTCACTAAACCGCAAATCGAGCGACGCCTCGATCTCGCGCATGAACTCGGCCACCTCGTTCTCCATCGGCACGAAGCACCTGCAGGTCCCAAGGCTCAGCAAGTTGCAAGCGCCTTCGCGTCTGCTCTTCTCATGCCCGCTGCAGCGATACGTGTGGATGCCCCGTCTAGTCCGGTCATTGCTCAGCTGGTGCATCTCACACAGAAGTGGGGCGTGCCGGTCACAGCGATTGTTCATCGGCTACACAGCCTCGGGATTCTGTCCAAGTGGCAGTATCGTAAGCTTCGGCTGGAAATTGCCGAACAACCAAGCCTTAGTGCAAAGGAAGCCTTTGATGGACGCGAGAGACCGCTGCTGTTGCAGCGGGTCTTCGCGTCGATGCGCGCTCGTGGCGTCACGAAGCACAAGATTGCCAGCACCGTGCACATTTATCCAAAGGACTTAGATGAACTTGTGTTTGGCTTGGCGGCAGCGGGGTTGGACGCGCCCGCGGACGTTCGTGTAAGTCTCCAGAGATTGCCTCCACGGCTCACACTCGTGTCTTCGACAAAATGAGGGAGGCGACAATGCGGGATTTCATGCCATTGACCATTCCCAGCCGATCATCACAAACCAAGTCATCTTAACAGGTTACGCAAATTTCGCGATCGATCTTGCGATGTTCGGCGCCTGTTCCGACGCCGGGGTCAGCCGACTGTGGAAACCGGGCACTCGCCACTAATCTCTGTGGTCGCCTAGTTGCGATGCTTCTAGCGGAACATTTACTCTACGAGTGGGTCGGCACAGCGCTGAAATCGCTGCGCTTATGCGCGAGCATGGCGCGAGCGGTGCCGTCTTCATCACAGCCTACAACCCCTACAGCAACCAGGTGTCCGTGGAAGAGAATGCCGCCGCGATGAAGGCGTTGGAAGACGACCTCCAATATTTGGGATTGCCCTATTTTCCGGGTGAAGGAGCCGACCCCAAGGGCTTGTGGACCGCGGAGCCGAGCTTTTTGGTGATCGGCATGTCCTATGAGCAAGCAATCACCTTGGCCAAGAAATACCGACAGAATGCCGTGTTGGTTTCTCGCCAGGACGCTGTGCCGTCTCTTCTACTCACGGCGTAGCCCACCAAAGAATGATGAGATTTGCCAATCGTGTCACCTGCCTTCGCTCTCAGTCTCGAATCCCCTCTCGCGATCGACCGCCACCGGACGGATCGATGGCCGGAATGGCGGCGTCGGCGCGCTTACGTCCAAGCACAAAGCATCGAGGTGCTCTATGAGCGAACCGCATCTCCTTTGACAAGGTCAGGAGCGTGCTCCGCCAGCAGCGCCTTAGTAAGTTGCTCGCCACGTTTGCTGAGCCGGTCAATCCATTCCGGAGTCATTGCAGAAAAATCAGTTGGATACGCGTAAGCTTCTTCTCTCGTAACTAGATCGTGGGGCGGAAATTTCAAGCGACTGTCGTCCTGTCCGAGATAAGGAATGATGAACCCACGCAGCTTCCCACGTTCACGCAATTCGAAGAGCCGGTTCATGGCGGCGTTCTGCGCCCGATCGAGGACGCACGCGAATGCGCTCCCGAGCCGAGCCACCAAGAACTGGGCCGGCGGATCGTGACGCAGCCCGTAGCCGGCCCGACAACAAATGATCACATCGACCGAATTTACGTTCAAGCTGACTGCAGGATCGCGGTCTGGCCAAAGTGGAGCCAGCCCTAGGTTATCGTAGACACCGCCGTCGGTCAGGCAGATGCGTTCCACGCGCCGCGATCCGTCGCGCTTGTTGAAGGGCCACTCGACATCCAGGGTCGGCAGAAGCACCGGATAGGCCGCCGAGGCGGTAACTGCATCCGCAATTGCCGTGCCATTGTTCGCAAGCTTCCCAAGGCGCCATGAGCCTGACTCATTGGCCGTAAAGTAGAACGCGGACCCCGTCCGCAATTCTGCGGCATTGATGATCAGGAATGGCTTGTCTCGCTTGATATCCTTCAGGCGCAGGCCATTGAACAGCGCGTCGTCCAGGGCTCTCCGAAAAATGGTCGTGCGGCTCGCAAAGCGCCTCAATGGAAGATGCCAGACATCGATACGAAACCGCTTCCGATACTCTGGCCGCGCGAGAAACGAAAGAAACTATAGGGTGCGGGAGACCGCGAGGAATGCAAGATTGGCGACGCCGATCAGGCAGAAGCACAACACCGCCTTAACTCCCTCCAAAGTCAGAAACGCAGTGCGCACAATCGGCGCAACAAGGCCTCGTAGCAGAGCCGTGCGCACCCGCGCATCGAATTGAGGAAACGGCTCATCAAATGTGACGTACAGCGCCCCGATAACACTACCGCCGGACACCGTGGAAAGGATCTTCACCTGTTGCAGAATCCCGAGCTCATGCAGCGCTCGCATGCATCCGAGGTGGAAGGCCATCGCGCGCGATCCTCCTCCTGACAGGGCAAGTCCAATAGCTGGGTCGGTTCTCTGCATGTTGACGGGCTGGTTAAGCAGCCGCGGCCTTCTCGAAATGCCGAACCAGGTGCGTTTCGTAACCTTCGCCGACCCGGCGTGTAAAAAGGCTCGTGCCGTCCGGCGTTGCGTTGGTTGAATACACAGCCTTGGCGACCGAAGCGTAAGCGCGGACTGCGGACGGATGAGGGTGGTCATATGAATTTCCGACACCCGCGCTGATAAGCACGGTATGCGGGTTCACGAGCAGCAACGTTTCTGCGTTAACGCCGCTGAGCGCCCCGTGATGAGGGGCTGCATAGACCGGACAGGCGAGATTGCGGCCGAAAATCGCGTTGATCCGTTCCCAACGGTCGCTCTCGGTGTCCCCTGTTACGAAGTAGCCGAAGCCCGTCGCGTCGAGGCCCGTGATCTTAACCGCGAGGCTGCTGTTGTTCGAGGAATCCATGTCCTCCATGTGCGGCGAGAACAGCTCGAACGAAAAGCTCTGGGCGAGCCCGGTCAGCTGGCGGCTGTCCACTTTGTCCACACGCACCGAATGCCTGGTCAGCGGGCGAGCGGTATTTTCTCGGCGGCGCTGATGGCGCGCAATCATGTCGAAGACCTCACCGGCGGCATCCGTATCCTTGTAGTAGGTTGGGTACATAACCCAGTCCGGGGTATGTTGGGTGAGGATCGACTCCACCCCTGCTGGACAGGCATGGTCGCGATCAAGGCCTGTTAACATCAAGCCCCGAACTCGTCGTTGACCCAGATAGCTTGCGAGACTTTGCTCGATCTGACCCGGAGTCACATCGTCGCAATCCGGCATATGCGCATCGACGATTAGCGCTTCGTCGCCGGCACGCACGGCAGCAAGGGCGCCTTGCGCCACATAAAGCGTAAAAACATCCATGGTGCCGCCCTCCTCTCTGCTCTTAAATCATCGCGTGGCTGCGCGGTTTTGATAAAGCGCGCGGTTAAGCGTGCGTTCGGCTGTGATCAGCGCCATCCGTGCCGACGAAAACTCTTGTTTGGCGAGCTCTTCGGCCGCGAGACCCAATGTTTCAGCCGAATCGCGCAAGGCAATAGTATACCTTGGGCGTGATGCCGTCTGATCTTCCAGAAGTACGAGTTCCGGCTGTGATCCGTCCAGCAGTTCGAGGCGGCCCCTCCAATAAAATCCCAGCTTGGGAGAGCCGAAGGGGCGAAACTCCTTGTAAAACTCCCCGAGCACGTCGCGATCGAGAACCCGCTCTGGCCGCGCGTCTGATACAATGAGTTCCGGGCCGCGGCTGTTAACGCTCTCTTTCGCCGCCACGGTAGGCCAGATCAGCGGCTCCTTCACGAGCTTAATCTGTTCGGAGGAAATCTCGGTGAATCCGCTTTCACCTGCGCGGAACAGGTAATGCTTTATGCTGTACCGCTCCTGCGGTTTGCTCGTGCTGTTCTTTGCGACAACCAAGAGCGCATAAAAGAAAGACGTGTCATGAGAGCCACTTGCAAAATTGCAGCAGCGAGCCGGATTTTCCGCCTGGGATGGGGTGATCGAGGCGTCCGCGGCCAAGCTTCGGTAGGGTGTTTCCGCGACGAATCACCAACCGAATCAGGGCG
>Ga0080064_1004358_pt1 | contig 18281 bp, 16 predicted proteins | sample Subgrocontami54m_FD_69260 | JGI IMG/M metagenome (GOLD analysis project Ga0080064, IMG submission 69260) | Subsurface groundwater microbial communities from S. Glens Falls, New York, USA - GMW46 contaminated, 5.4 m (SPADES assembly) (version 2) ...
GTGCGGCTCCAGCTCGGCGCGGGGAACATCATGGCCATGGTCTTCATGGCCTTCGTTTTCGGCTGGCTGGTCGGCATGGGCCTGCCGCCGACGGCGACCTACATCATCGGCGCGGTCGTCATCGTCGGGCCCCTGACCAAACTCGGCGTCAATCCCTGGGTCGCGCATTTCTTCGTCTTCCTGATCTCGGTCTGGGGCGAGCTGTCGCCGCCGACCTCGCTGACGGCGGCCATATCCGCGCGCATCGCCGAGGCTTCCTTCATGCGGACCATGTGGGTGGCGCTGGAGATCTGCCTGCCGATCACGCTCATGACCTTCGCCATATTCACGCGGTCCGACATGGTGGTGAATCCGGGCTGGCCGCAGGTCCTCGCCACGCTGCTGGTGGCGTGCGGCACCTGCGCGACCGCCGTGGCGTTGTTCGGGCGGATCCATGTGAAACCGGCCGCGGACATAGCCCTGCGCGCCCTGCTGGCCGTGTTTGCGTTCGTCACGATGTTCCACCCGGACGGCAACGTTGCCATGGCCTCGGCCGTATTCGCGCTGGCAGGGTCGATCTACGGCGTGGCCCGCCACCGGCGGATCGCGCCGCCCAGGGGCGGCGGGGCGCTGCAGCCGGCGATCTAGCCCTGTAATTACTTCAACCGCCGCCGCGAAAGGGTGTAAGGGCTACACGAGGCGCCGCGGTGGACGGATCAAATGGCGTTGGCGCGGACCTCGGAGCGGCGCACGAGCTCCTCCCAGAGCCCCTCGGTCTTCTTGCGCAACACGAGCTCCGCCTCGGGCTCGAGCACGTACCACAGGCCGCGCCTGAGCTCGTCCTGCAGTTCGCCCGGCCGCCAAACCACCGCGCCCAGCAGGAAGCGCGCATGGTCCGCGTCGGTCTTGATGACGCGCGCAACGGCTTCGGCGGCAATCGCGAGAAATATGTTCGGCGCGAACTCGATCGTGCCGCGCCCGGGGCTGTCCTGGCGGTTCACCAGCGCGAAGATCATGTTCGAATTGGCGGGCCCGCCCAGGAACACGAAGTCGGCCTCGTTCTCCGAGGAACCATATCCCGGAAACGCCTGGCCCATCGTGACCGATGTCGGCTTGTTGATGATGAAGCCCACGTGCTGGTTGTTGCCGATCGCCTTGGCGAGCAGGATCGTCGATCCGTAAAAGGCGTCCTTCAACTGGGGCTTTGCGACCAGCATCACGGGCTGCTCGAGATCGGCGGCGCGTGCCGGAGCGACCAGTACCGTCAGCAATGCGACGAAGAACATGAACCGGCTGTGGCAGCGCATGATCGCCCTCCTTGGACGTTGGCCCGGTTCGGCGCCGCGACCGTTCGCGGCGCCGCCGTGCCTTGCGTGACGCAACAATTATGCCAATCTTCAGAGTGACCGTGCGGATTCGGATCGGTTCCCGGCGGAGTGCAAGCGCACCCGCTGCGGAAACCGGGCGGGGACCCATGCGGTAGAATCGCGGTCTCGAAAACCGGCCCGCCGCCCGATGCCGCTTCTGGACAACCTCAATCCCGAACAACTCGCCGCCGTCACCCTGCCCAGCCAGCACGCGCTGATCCTCGCCGGCGCGGGCAGCGGCAAGACGCGCGTGCTCACCACGCGCATCGCCTGGCTGATCTCGACGGGCAACGTCAGCCCGGCGGGCGTGCTCGCGGTCACCTTCACCAACAAGGCGGCGAAGGAGATGCTCACGCGCATCTCGGCCATGCTGCCGATCAACACCCGCGGCATGTGGGTGGGCACCTTCCATGGCCTGTGCAACCGGCTGCTGCGCGCGCACCACCGCGACGCGGGTCTGCCGCAGCTGTTCCAGATCCTCGACTCCGCCGACCAGCTCTCCGCGGTGAAGCGGGTTCTGAAGGCGATGAATGCCGACGAGGAGCGCTTCCCGCCCAAGCAGGTCCAGTACTTCATCAACGCGGCCAAGGAGGAAGGCAGGCGCGCGCGGGACGTGGAGATCTTCGACGACTTCGCCCGGCGCTGCGCGGAGATCTACGCCGTCTACGACGAGCAGTGCCAGCGCGAGGGCGTGGTGGATTTCGCCGAGCTCATGCTGCGCAGCTTCGAGCTGCTCACGCGCAACGAGATCCTGCGCAGCCACTACCAGGGCCGCTTCCGCCACGTCCTGGTGGACGAGTTCCAGGACACCAATCGCCTGCAATACCGTTGGTTGAAGCTGCTGGCAGGGCACGGCGATGCCGGCGCGCAGCCCGGCTGCGTGTTCGCGGTGGGCGACGACGACCAGTCGATCTACCGGTTCCGCGGCGCGAACGTCGGCAACATGGCCGACTTCGAGCGCGATTTCCGGGTCCGCAACGTCATCCGCCTGGAGCAGAACTACCGCTCCCACGGGCATATCCTCGCCGCGGCCAACGCGCTCATCTCGAACAACCGCAAGCGCCTGGGCAAGAACCTCTGGACCTCGGCGGGCGAGGGCGAGCCGCTGCGCGTCTACGAGGCGGGCAGCGACGGTTACGAAGCGGCGTGGCTGGTGGAGGAAGTGCAATCGCTCGCCCGCGACGGAATCGCGCGGCGCGACATGGCGGTGCTGTACCGCTCCAACGCCCAGTCGCGCGTGCTCGAACACGCGCTGTTCTCCGCCGGCATTCCCTACCGCGTCTACGGCGGCCTGCGCTTCTTCGAGCGCCTGGAGGTCAAGCACGCGCTCGCCTACCTGCGGCTGCTCGCGAATCCGGAGGACGACGGCGCGTTCCTGCGCGTGGTGAATTTCCCCGCGCGCGGCATCGGCGCGCGCTCGATCGAGCAATTGCAGGACGCGGCCAAGGCCGCGGGAACGAGCCTGTACGCGGCGGTGGCGCAGGTGGCGGGGAAGGCGGGGGCGGCGCTCGCCTCGTTCGCGCGCGCCATCGACGCGCTGCGCGCCGATACGCAGGCGCTGCCGCTTGCCGAGATCGTCGAGCACATGCTGGCGCGGAGCGGCCTGCTCGAGCATTACCGCAGCGAGCGCGAAAGCGCCGAGCGCGTCGAGAACCTCGAAGAGCTGGTGAACGCGGCAGCGGCGTTCGTGCAGGAAGAGGACGAGAACGACCTGGCGGCGTTCCTCGCCCACGCTTCGCTCGAATCGGGCGAGAACCAGGCGGACGAGGGCGCCGACGCGCTGCAGCTCATGACGGTGCATTCGGCGAAGGGACTGGAGTTCCACGCCGTATTCGTCACCGGATTGGAGGAGGGCCTGTTCCCGCACCAGCAGAGCGTGACCGAGGACGACGGGCTGGAGGAGGAGCGGCGCCTCATGTACGTGGCGATCACGCGCGCGCGCGCAAGGCTGTATCTGTCGTTCGCGCAGACCCGGCTGCTGCACGGGCAGACGCGCTACAACGTGGCCTCGCGCTTCATCGACGAGATTCCCGCCGGCGCCGCGCGCTGGCTGACACCGCGCCCGGGTGCGGGCCGGCGCACGGAGGCGGATTGGGGGGCGGCAGCGCAGGCCCCGGTCGCCGCCGGCGCGAGCAAGGCCACGTCGGGATTTCGCATCGGCCAGTCGGTGACGCATCCCAAGTTCGGCCAGGGAGTGGTGGTCAGCGCGGAAGGCTCGGGTGCCGACGCCAGACTGCAGATCAACTTCGGCAGGCAGGGCATGAAATGGCTCGCGCTTGAGTACGCGAAGCTGACCCCGGCCTAGCGGGTGCAGCAGGCGTATGTTGGGCTGAGCCCGATCTACTCGAACAAGGGCAGTTGGCTCGCCCCGACCAGCACGGCCTGCTCGACCGCCTGTTTCGCTTCCTTCAGGGTGGCGGCTTCTCCGGCGTGGGTGCCGGCTTCCCAGCGATAGACGCCGTCCCACGCGTCCTTCGCGCCCAGCCTGACGACGCCGAGGCGCCGCTTGCCCAGCCAATAGCCGTGCGCGAGGTAGCCGCGCTCCCAGAAAGGCTTCTTTTTCGTTCGCGTTGACTTGACCATGGTCATCCGGGTATGTGGTGACGCCGCCGACACCTTACTGAGCCTCGCCCGGCCGCGCAACTCCTTTGCCTCACGCCGCCGCCACAATGACGCCGCATGACCTGCAGCATAGAGGGAAAACGCCTGCTCGTGTAGAGTAGGCACCTCGAAGAAAAACCGGTTTCCCGCCCCGCACGCATGCACAACGACTACCTTGAAAGAATCCTGAAGGCGCGCGTCTACGACGTGGCCGTCGAAACGCCCCTCGAGACCGCGCCCAATCTGTCAGCGAGGACCGGCAATCGCGTGATGCTCAAGCGCGAGGACATGCAGTCGGTGTTCTCCTTCAAGCTGCGCGGCGCCTACAACAAGATGGCGCAGCTCGCACCGCACGCCCTCAAGCGCGGCGTGATCGCATCCTCGGCCGGCAACCATGCGCAAGGGGTGGCGCTCGCGGCCAACAGGCTCGGTTGCCGCGCCGTGATCGTCATGCCGGTGACCACGCCGCGCATCAAGGTGGACGCGGTGACCGCGCGCGGCGCCGAAGTGGTGCTGCACGGCGACACCTATTCCGATGCCTACGAGGAGGCGCGGCGCATCGGGCGCCGGCGCAAGCTGAGCTTCGTGCATCCGTTCGACGATCCCGACGTGATCGCGGGCCAGGGAACGATCGGCATGGAAATCCTGCGCCAGACCACCCGGCCGATCCACGCGGTGTTCGTCCCCATCGGCGGCGGGGGACTCATTTCCGGCATCGCCTCGTACATCAAGCGGCTGCAGCCCGAGGTCAGGATGATCGGCGTCGAGCCGGTCGATTGCGACGCCATGGCACGCTCGCTCAAGGCCGGCCGCCGCGTCGTGCTCGAGCACGTCGGACTGTTCGCCGACGGCGTCGCGGTGAAACAGGTGGGGGCCGAGACGTTCCGCATCTGCCGCCGGCTCGTCGACGACATCATCCTCGTCGATACCGACGAGATCTGCGCCGCCATCAAGGACGTGTTCGAGGACACGCGCTCGATCCTCGAGCCCGCAGGAGCGCTTGCCGTCGCGGGCGCGAAGGCGTATGCCGAGCGTACCGGCGTGCGCGGAAAGAAGCTGGTCGCGGTGGCGAGCGGGGCCAACACCAACTTCGACCGCCTGCGCTTCGTCGCCGAGCGCGCCGAGGTGGGCGAGCACCGCGAGGCGATACTCGCCGTCACGATTCCCGAACGGCCCGGAAGCTTCAAGGCTTTCTGCAGGACGCTGGGTGCGCGCAACATCACGGAGTTCAACTACCGCATCGCCGACCAGACCGAAGCGCACGTGTTCGTCGGGGTGGAAGTACACGACCGCGCCGAGAACGGTCGGATCGTGAAGACCCTCGAGCGCCACGGCCTGAAGACGCTCGACCTTTCGGACAACGAAATGGCGAAGCTGCACGTGCGCCACATGGTGGGCGGGCATTCGCCCCTCGCGGGGAGGGGCGGCGCGAAGGGCGCGCACGAGGAGCTGCTCTACCGCTTCGAGTTTCCCGAGCGCCCGGGGGCGCTGATGCGCTTTCTCGACAACATGCGGACCGACTGGAACATCAGCCTGTTCCACTACCGCAACCACGGCGCCGACTACGGCAGGGTGCTGGTGGGCATGCAGGTGCCGCGCGGGGAAATGCGCCAGTTCAGGCGCTTCCTCGCGACCCTGGGCTATCCGTACTCGGAGGAAAGCCGCAATCCGGCCTACCGTCTGTTTCTGGGATAGAAGGCCGATATTGGAGGCAGGACCGTCGCAGGAAAGGCCTCGCATGAACGAAATCCCCGCTGCCGCTCCCCCCTTGACTCCGCTCGCCCAGCAGAAGGACTACGAGGATCTCCTGCGCGCGCTCGACCCGTTCGGCGTCGGCGCGTCCCTGCTCGCGGTGGAAAAGGCCTGGTTCGCCCATCCGCTCGAACTGGCCGCCGAGCTGACGCGCTTCTCGGGCGACCTCGTCGCGCTGCAGATGCACCTGTGGAAGCGCGCCCTCGGCATGCCCGCCGAGGACGTGGCCCCGCCGCATGCCGATGACACGCGGTTCAGCGATCCGGCGTGGTCGAAGCTTCCGTTCTGGGACACGATCAGGCAGGTCTACCTCACTTTCACGCGCGACGCCGTGGACATGGTGTATTCGACGCCGGACCTGAGCGACAAGCAGCGCAGGCGCGCGGCGTTCTGGGCCAAGGCGATGTTCAACGCGGTCGCGCCGACCAACTTCTTCTGGAGCAACCCGGTCGCACTGCAGAAATTCGTCGAGAGCGGCGGCCAGAGCCTCGCCCAGGGGTTCGAGCAGTTGATCGACGACGTGCGCGCCGGCGACGTGCGCATGGTGGACACCGAGCCCTTCGTCGTGGGCGAGAACCTCGCGACGACCCCCGGCGCCGTGGTATTCCGCAACCGGCTGCTGGAGGTGATCCAGTACAGGCCGCTGTGCGAGAAGGTCCACGAGATACCGGTGGTGCTGATCGCGCCCTGGATCAACAAGTTCTACATCCTCGACCTCGATCCGAAGAAGAGCCTGGTGCGCCACCTGCTCGAGCGCGGCTTCACGGTGTTCGTCACGAGCTGGCGCAATCCGCCCGCGGACCTCGCCGACGTCCGCTTCGAGGATTACCTCACCGACGGCGTGGACGCGATCGTCGACACCGCGCGCTCGATCACCGGCTCGCCGACCGTGCACGCCGTCGGCTACTGCCTCGGCGGCACCATGCTCTCGATCTACATGGCCTGGCTCAACCGCCGCTTCCCCGACCAGATGCCGATCAGGCACTGGACGCTGCTCGCGTCGCTGCAGGATTTCTCCGAGCCCGGCGAAGTCGAGGTCTTCCTGGACGAGGGCAGCGTCGCCGAACTCACGCACCTCATGGAGAGGCGCGGCTACCTGGATGGGCGCGAAATGGAAACGGCATTTCGCATGCTGCGCGCGAACAGCCTCATCTGGCACTACGTGGTGCACAAGTACCTGTACGGCGAGACGCCGCCGCCCCTGGACGTGCTGTACTGGAACACCGATACGACGCGCATGCCGGCGGCGATGCACAGCTATTACCTGCGGGAGCTGTATATCAACAACCGCCTGGTGCAGCCCGACGCGCTCACCATTGCCGGGGAGCCGATCGACCTGGGCCGCATCGTCCAGCCGCTGTACGCGGTGAGCGCGGAGGACGACCATATTGCGCCCTGGCGCGCGACCTTCCGCGTCGCGAACGTCGTCAGCGGGCCGGTGCGCTACGTGCTTTCGACCTCGGGGCACATTCTCGGTATCATCAATCCGCCGGTGCACCCGCCCAAGCGCGCCTACTGGGCCGGGCCGGCCGGCCGCGGCGACGACCCGGGTTCCTGGAGAGTCGCGGGAACGCAGATGCAGGGAAGCTGGTGGCCGGACTGGATCGAATGGCTCGCGCCGCTGTGCGGGCCGATGGCGTCGCCGCCGCCGCTGGGCAGCGAGCAGCGGCCGGTGCTCGCCGAGGCGCCGGGGAGCTACGTGGTGGAGAAATAAGCCGCCGGCCCGGGGCGGCGCTCTATGCCTCGCGTTTGCCGGCGGGGACTTCGCCGAAGTAGTCCGGGGCGATCTCGGCGGCGTAGCACGGCGGCGAACTGTAGCCGGTCGCGGCGGCATCGACGAATCGCAGGCAGCCGTCCTTCCGGGCATACACGCCGCGTTCGGTGACGACATAGTCCACCGGTACGTCGTGCGGCTGTGGGTGGATGGTCTCGATGAAGGCGAACTCGTTCGCGACGCCGATGACGCGCGGCCGGCGCGCCGCGGCCGCCAGTGTGCGGTCGAAGTAGCCCCCGCCGTAGCCCAGGCGGTTTCCCTGGGCATCGAACCCGACCATCGGCAGCAGCACCGAGTCGGGCTGCAGTTCCGGTCCCTCCGGCGGGAACGGGATGCCGAGCGGGCCGTTCTCCAGCCTCACGCCGGGGTGCCATTCCCGGAACACGAGGGGAGTCTTCGGCGCGAGTATGGCCGGGAGCGCCGTTACGGCTCCCCTGCGGCGCAATCCGGCGAGCAGGTGGCGGGCATCGTACTCGTTCCTGTAGGGCCAGCAGAACGCGATCACGCCGTGCACCAAATCCGGGAAGGCGCGTTGTAGATGGGTATCCATCCTGTGGCGGTACTCCTCCAGCGTGTCGCGCGGCAGGGCGGCGCGCTTCTCGATGAGCTCGATACGCAGTAATTTGCGCCAGGCTTGAACTTCTTGGGGCGTCATGCCGAAAACTCTTACTGAGGCTTTTTTGCGGATTCCGATACGGCCTTTGACTAGGGGATGGAATGCTTGATTCCGCGACCCAGATTTAGGTGTAACATCAAAAACCAACTGTATGTATATTAGGAATATAGCACTTTTGAAATTCCTGCTTGCGGTCTGCCTGGCGCTGGCGCCTGCGCTGGCCGGGGCTGCGCGCGGCCAGGCGCAGGACGAGGCTTTTCTCGCCGCGCGGGACGCTTTCAACGCGGGCAATGCGGCAAAACTGGCCAGGTACGCCGCACAGTTGGACGGCTACCTGCTCCAACCCTGGGTCGATTACTGGCGGCTCAAGATGCGCCTGGACGATGCGCGGCCGGAGGAAGTGGATGCCTTTCTCCGTCGCCATGCCGAAACGTCGCTCGCCCAGGCATTGCGCCGCGACTGGCTGCTCGCCCTCGGAAAGAGAGAGCGCTGGGACCTGTTCCTCCAGGAACTGCCTTTGCTCGAGGGCGAATACGCCGACGTCGGTTGCTATGTGCTGCTCGCGCGCTGGCGCCAGAACGACGCGTCTGCGCTCGCCGGCGTCAAGGGGTACTGGTATGCGCCGCGCGAGCTTCCCGAGGGCTGCCTTCCGCTCGTGCATGACGCCTTGCGGACCGGCCTGTTCGGGACACCGCAGATCTGGGCGCGGTTTCGAATCCTGATGGACGCGAACCTGGCGAGCGCAGCCAAGCGCACCCTCGGCCGCCTGCCGAAATCCGAGGGCCTCGATCCTCGCCGGGTGGACGCTGCAGCCGCTTCGCCCGCACGCTTCCTGGAACGCTTGCATGAGCCGAAAGGGCAGGCGACGAAGGAGCTGGCCATACTCGCCTTGTCCCGGCTGGCGCGCAGCGATCCGGAGCGCGCTGCCGGTCTCTGGGAGAGGATGCGCAGCCATTTCTCGGCCGACGATAGGCGTTACGTATGGGGCATGATCGCCACCCAGGGAGCGAGGAGGCATCTCGGCGACGCGGTCGACTGGTTCGCCGAGGTCGGCAATTCGCCGTTGACCGACGAGCAGCTCGCCTGGTGTGCGCGCCTGGCGTTGCGGCAGAAGAGCTGGGGCCAGGTTCGCGCCGCGATCGAGCGCATGTCGCCGCTTGCGCGCAGCGAGCAGACCTGGGCCTACTGGAACGCCCGCGCGATGCGCGAACTCGGTCAGGCCGAGGCCGCGAACGCCGAATTCGCCCGCATCGCCGGCGGGCCGCAGTTCTACAGCCAGCTCGCCGCGGAGGAGCTGGGCCGGCGCGTCCAGATCCCGCCCACTGCTGCGCCGCCGACCAAGGAGGAGATGGCGCAGGCCGCCGCAAATCCGGGTTTGCAGCGCGCACTCGCGCTCTACCGTCTCGAAATGCGCGCCGAGGGCGCGCGGGAATGGAACTGGGCCATACGCGGAATGGGCGACCGGATGCTGCTCGCCGCCGCGGCATTGGCCTACCGCAACGAGGTATGGGATCGCAGCATCAGCACCGCCGACAAGACGGTGGCGCTGCACGATTATTCGCTGCGGTATCCGGCGCCGTACCGCGAGGTACTGGCGCAGCAGGCGCGCTCCCGCGAGCTCGAGGAGCACTGGGTGCTCGGGCTGATTCGCCAGGAAAGCCGGTTTCGTGCAAACGCGAAGTCCTCCGCGGGCGCCGCGGGACTGATGCAGCTCATGCCGTCGACGGCGCGTTCGATCGCCAAGAAGCTCCAGTTACGCGGTTATTCCTGGGCCCGGGTGACCGATGTCGAAGTCAACGCCGCGCTCGGCACGGCCTATCTGAAGCAGGTACTCGACGATCTCGACGGCAGCACGGTGCTCGCCGCGACCGCCTACAACGCCGGTCCCGGACGCGCCCGCAGATGGCGCGACGCGCGACCGCTCGAGGGCGCGATCTACGCGGAAAGCATACCGTTCAACGAGACGCGCGACTATGTCAAGAAAGTCATGGCCAACACGGTGTTCTACTCCGCCGTGCTCGGCGGACCGATAAGGACGCTCAAGGAGCGCCTCGGCGTGATCGCGCCGCGCGTCTCGGCGGACCGGCTCGCCTCGTTGAGGAATACGCCGCGCTAGGTTCCAGTCACTCAGGTGTTGACAGAATCGGCGGAGATTTGGGATGGCAAGTCAGGGCAAGCCGTTTGCCTCCGGCTGTGCCGGCTTAGTGGGTTGCTGAAAAAGGGGGCACGCCCTGAGGGGGACCGGATCCGCTTCGCGCCGCCCTGTATCGGCCGGAGGGTTCCGCAGTTAGAATTGCTCCTATCCCCTATCCTTCCGGTCTCCGAGCGCCATGTCCAGGATCGTTGTCTTCGGTGGAAGCGGCTTCATCGGGCGCCATGTCGTCGGACAATTGAGCGACCCGGCCCACCACGTGTTGGTACCGACGCGGAGCCGCGAGCGCGCCAAGCACCTGTCCCTGTTCCCCACGGTGGAAATCGTCGAGGCGGACATCGGCGATCCCGGTACGGTTGCGGGCCTGGTGCGCGGCGCCGACGCCGTCATCAACCTGGTCGGCGTGCTGCACAGCCGCGCCGGCAGTCCGTACGGGCCGGATTTCGCCAAAGCGCACGTCGAGTTGCCCAGGAACATCGTGCAAGCCTGCCGCAGCGGCGGCGTGGCGCGTCTCGTGCACATGAGCGCGCTCAATGCGCGCGCCGACGGCCCCAGCCAGTACCAGCGTTCCAAGGGGCAAGGCGAAGCCATCGTGCTCGGGGCGCGGAACGGGCTCGAGGCAACGGTATTCCGGCCTTCGGTCGTATTCGGGCCCGGGGACCGTTTCCTCAACGTGTTTGGCGCCATCCAGCGCTGGGTCCCGGTGGTGTTCCTCGCCTGCCCGAATGCGCGCTTCCAGCCCGTGTACGTCCGCGACGTCGCGACTTGCATCACCCGCAGCTTGTGGGACAGCTCGACATTCGGCAGGAGTTACGACCTCTGCGGGCCCAAGGTGTACACGCTTCGCGAGCTGGTGGCCCTGGCGGGCCGCACGTTCGGCTGCCAGAGGCCGATCGTCGGCCTTTCCGACCGGCTCTCCTACCTGCAGGCCTGGAGCATGGAATGCCTGCCCGGCAAGCTCATGTCGCGCGACAACTATTACTCGATGCGCGAAGACAGCGTCTGCGCCTGCGCGTTTCCCTTCGGCATCGAGCCCACTGCCCTGGAGGCCGTGTTGCCGCTCATTGCCGCGGGCGGCGCGCAGCGCGTCCGCTACAACCTTCTGCGTTCCCGCGCAGGAAGGTGAGATGCCCAAGCTCGAACTGGTCGTCGCCAACAAGAACTACTCCTCGTGGTCCATGCGGCCCTGGGTGCTGCTGCGCGAGGCGGGCATTGTCTTCGAGGAGATCCAGCTCAAGTTCGGCGACGACGGGCGCATACCGGGCGCGGAACGCTATTCGCCCACCGGCCAGGTGCCCGTGCTGCTCCTCGACGGCGAGCCCGTGTGGGATTCGCTCGCCATCTGCGAGGCCGTCGCGGAACTCTTTCCGGAAAAGCAGCTGTGGCCGCGCGAGGCCGGCGCGCGACGGCGTGCGCGTTCTATCTGCGCCGAAATGCACGCGGGCTTCCGCGCCCTGCGGGGGGCGATGCCGATGAACATCCGCGCGAGCCATCCCGGCAAGGGAATGAGCCCCGGGGTGCAGCGGGACATCGACCGCATCGCCGGCCTTTGGCAGGATTGCCGCATTCACTTCGGCGCCGGCGGAGCGATGCTGTTCGGCGCCTTCGGCGTCGCCGACGCGATGTTCGCGCCGGTCGTCATGCGATTCGCGACTTATGCGGTTGCCCTGCCGGCCGGGGCGCGGGTCTACGCCGATTCGGTGCTCGGCCTCGCATCGGTGCGCGAGTGGTCGGATGCCGCGCGCCGCGAGACCGAATTCGTCCGCGCCGAGGAACTTTACGCTTAGCCCGCCGATGCAGATCTACTGCGTCGGCGGGGCGGTGCGCGACGAACTGCTCGGGCTGCCCGTCGCCGACCGCGACTACGTCGTCGTCGGCACGACGCCGGAGGAAATGATCCGGCGCGGCTTCAAGCCCGTCGGCAAGGACTTCCCCGTATTCCTGCACCCGCAGACCAGGGAGGAATACGCGCTCGCCCGCACCGAGCGCAAGGTGGCGCGCGGCTACAAGGGATTCGCGATCCACGCCGCTCCGGAGGTGACGCTCGAGCAGGACCTCGCCCGCCGCGACCTCACCATCAACGCCATCGCGAAGAGCGCGGAGGGCGGGCTGATCGATCCTTTCGGCGGCGAGCGCGATCTGCGCGCGCGCGTGCTGCGCCACGTGAGTCCCGCCTTTGCCGAGGACCCGGTGCGCATCCTGCGCGTGGCGCGATTCGCGGCGCGCTACGGATTCGCGGTGGCCGACGAGACGCTGGCGCTGATGCAGCGCATGGTCCTCGAGGGCGAGGCCGATGCGCTCGTTTCCGAGCGGGTGTGGCAGGAATTCGCCAAGGGGCTGATGGAGCCCTCGCCCGGCCGCATGTTCTCGGTGCTGGCACAGAGCGGACTGCTCGCGAAGCTGCTGCCCGAGCTTGGATTCGCGTTCGACGGCGGGACGCCCGCGAACGACGCCGCCCGCACCTGCCTTGCCGCGCTCGCCCATGCGGCGCGCCGGCGCCTGCCCTTGCCGGTGCGCTTCGCGCTCATCTTCCCCGGCCTGCGCGCCGCGGGCGGGGTGGAGCCCGCCTTGCGCAAGCTCGCCGCGCGGCTGCGCGCGCCCAACGATTGCCGGGAACTCGCGGCGGCGATGATACGCCACGGCCAGGCGATCAAGTGTGCGGAGGCGCTGCAACCCGGGGCGCTGCTCGCCCTGCTCGAAGGCTGCGACGCGATCCGCCGGCCGGCGCGCCTGGACGAAGTCGTGCTCGCCTGCGAGGCCGAATCGTTCGGCGAGCGGGGCTGGGTCGAAGTGCCGTATCCGCCGCGCCTGGCCCTGCTGCGCGCGCTCGCGGCTGCAACGGGCGTCGATGCCGGCGCCATCGCCGCGAGGAGCGATCGCGGGGAGATCGCGGCGAAGGTGCGGGAGGCGCGCCTCGCCGCGATCGCCGCCGATTTCCGGCGGCGCCCATGATCGCCGCCCTGTCGCTATTCGCGCGGGGCGTCGGATCGAATCTCGTCGCGGGCAGCCGGCTCGCGCTGTTCCTCAAGGTCGATGCGGGCGATTTCCGCGTCTCCGCGGCGCATTACGCGGCGCTGGTCGCCGTCGACCTGGCATTCTGGGCCGGCGGCGGCGCCCTGCGCGAAGGCCTGCCGGCTGCCATGGACCGCGAGGCGCTGACGGCAGCGATCGCCCAGGTGCCAGTCCTGCTGTTCGCCTGCATGCTGGCCGCGCAGGTGTTCGCGCGCCCATCACTCGCGCTGGCCTTCGCGGTGATGTTCACCGCGGTCGATCCCTTGTTCGAGGCGGTGGGCATTGCGCTGCGCCTGGGCGTCGACGCCGGGCCGCTCGCCGGCTGGGAGCGTGCCGCGAGTTGGCTGCTCATCGGCTGGACCTTCGCAGCGATGCTCCGCGGACAGCGGCTGCTGACGGGATGGCGCATGCGGCAGTCGCTTGCCTCTGGCGCCCTGTTCGCGCTCCTGCTCGGCGCCTTCGTGTTCGTCCTGCCGCGCGGCGATCTCTGGGGCCCGATTCCGGACGAGCCGGAGGAAGACCCCGCGGGCATCGCGCGCGAGGACCTGTTCCACCTGCAAGGCGCGCTGCTCGAGTACCGGCTCTCGGAACTCGAGCCGGAGCGCCCCGGGGTGGAGGACATCTATTTCATCGGGGTGGCGCCCTACGGCCTGCAGGACACGTTCGCAAGGGAGCTCGGCGTCGTCGCCGATCTGATGGACGAGCGCTTCGATACCGCGGGCCGATCGCTGCTGCTCGTAAACCATCCGGCGACGCTGCAGGAGCAGCCGGTGGCGACCGCGACGAACCTGCGCGCGGCGCTCGAGCGCGTGGGCGCGGGCATCAACACCGAGGAGGACGTCGTATTCCTGCTCATCACCACGCACGGCGGCGAGAACCACGAACTGGCGTTCGAACTGCCGCCCCTCAAGCTGCAACAGCTGACGCCGACGGCGCTCGCCCGGGTGCTCGCCGACAGCGGCATCAAATGGAAGATCGTCGTCATTTCTGCGTGTTACTCCGGGGCCTATATCGAGCCGCTCAAGGACGACCACACGCTCGTCGTCACCGCGACCGACGACTCGCACCCTTCGTTCGGGTGCGAATACGAAAGCGACATCACCTGGTTCAGCCAGGCCTATTTCGACCGGGCCTTGCGCCGCACCCGGTCCTTCACCGAAGCGTTCCAGCAGGCGGCCGACGCCATCGCCCGGCGCGAAAAAGCCGAGGGACTCACGCCTTCGAATCCGCAGATGTTCGTGGGAGAGGCGATGCGGCGCAAGCTCGACTCGATCGCGAAACGGCTCGAAGGCACGGGCGCGGAGCAGCCGAAGGTGCAGGCGAAACTGTGACCGCCGGCGTCAACGGCGCGGCGGTCGCCGCGTTGCACGGGGGATGGAACCGGATCGCAGGCGTGCAGCAATAGAATCCGCGCTGATCGCCGCGCTGCTTGTGTCCCCGGTGTTCGCCGCCGCACCGGCACCGGGCCTGGATTCCCGCCTGGCGGCGCAGTTCAGGAAGGCCGACGCCGACGGCGACGGCGTGCTCTCGCGCGCCGAGGCCGAGCGCGCCGCGCCGGAATGGGCCGCCCGGTTCGATGCCATCGACGCCGATCGCGACGGGAAGATCAGTCCGGAGGAGATACGCGCCTTCCGCAGGGCCGGGAAGGGCGGGCGGAGGGCAGGCGCTGCGGCCAAGTTCGATCAGCTCTTCGACCGCACCGATGCCGACGGCGACGGCGCACTGTCCCGGGCCGAAGTGCAGACCGGCCTGCCGCGCGTCGCGAAGAAATTCGAGCGCATCGACAGGAACGGCGATGGAAGACTGACGCGCGAGGAAATGCGCGCGTGGCTCGCGGCGAAGCGCGCCGCGCGCACCGGCAAGTGAGGCCGGGTCAGATCAGGCGCGCAAGCAGTGTTAGCGCGAGCGAGAGCACGATCGTGGTGGTGAAGGGGAAGTAATAGTCGCGGCCGCGGACCCGGACGGTGATGTCGCCGGGCAGGCGCCCGAGGCCGTACCGGGAGAGCCAGGGCGACACGACGGTGAGCACGCCGAGCGCGACGGCGAGCGTCAGCAACCATTTGAGCAATCCGACCTCCCTCTCATCGTCCGGCCAAGGTACACTGCCGCTCCAATCGATATCAACGCGACAGCGACGGGACGCACAATGATCGAACTCTACACCTGGGGCACGCCCAACGGCCGCAAGATCTCCATCATGCTCGAGGAGTGCGCCCTGGCGTACAACGTCCACAGGATCGACATCGGCAAGGGCGAGCAGTTCGCGCCGGAATACGTCGCGCTCAATCCGAACAGCAAGATCCCGGCGATCGTCGATTCCGACGGCCCCGCTGGCGAGGGCGGGCCGATCACGCTCATGGAGTCGGGCGCGATCCTCGTCTACCTCGCGGCAAAGACCGGCAAGTTCCTTCCCGCGAGCGCGCGAGGCAAGTACAAGGCGCTGGAGTGGCTCATGTTCCAGATGGGCGGGGTCGGCCCGATGTTCGGGCAACTGCACGTTTTCCTGCGGCACCCCGAGCCCATACCCTACGCGCTGGAGCGCTACACCAAGGAGAAGAACCGTCTCTACGGCGTGCTCGACCGGCGCCTGGGCGAAGTCGAATACCTCGCGGGCAAGTATTCGATCGCCGATATCGCCACCTACCCCTGGGTGGCGCGACACGAATTCCACAAGACCGACCTGTCCGAATTCCCCGCGGTCAAGCGCTGGTTCGACGCGATATCGGCGCGGCCCGCGGTGAAGCGCGGCATGGCCGTCCCGGCGTAGACGGGTCGATGGATACGGCGGTGCACGAGACCCGGCGCGTCGCGTCGTTCGAACGCCTGGAGCTGCTGCAATGCGGGCCGGACGCGGAGGGCGATCCTCCGCTGCTTTTCCTGCACGGCGCGTTCACCGGCGCGTGGTGCTGGGCGGAGCACTTCATGCCCTATTTCGCAGGGGCGGGATACTGCTGTTATGCCCTCTCGGTGCGGGGCCACGGCGCGAGCGAGGGCCGCGACCGCATTTCGCTGCACGGCATCCGACACTACGTCGAGGACCTCGCCGAAGCGATCGAGCACATCGGCACTCCGCCCGTGCTCGTCGCGCATTCGATGGGCGGGCTGGTGGTGCAGAAGTACCTGGAACAGGCAGCGCTGCCGGCGGTCGTGCTGGTCGCCTCGGTGCCGCCGCACGGGCTGATGCCCGCATCGGTGGGCCTCGCTCTGCTCAAGCCGCAACTGCTGACCGAGTTGAACGCGCTGCTCTACCACGGACGGGCCTCGGTCGATGCGTTGCGCCAGGCGCTGTTTTCCGGCCCCATCGCGCTGGACCGGCTGACGCGCTACTACACCCTCATGCAGCCGGAGTCGCCGCGCGCGATCTGGGACATGACTTTCTTCGACCTGCCCCAGACCTGGCGCATGCAGGTTCCGCGCATGCTGATATTGGGGGCCGAGCACGACGTCATGGTTCCGCCGCAACAGGTGCAGGCCAGCGCCAGGGCTTACGGCACCGAGGCGGAGATCTTCGCGGGCATCGGCCACGCGATGATGCTCGACGCCGGCTGGCAGAGGGTCGCGGACCGGATCCTGCACTGGCTGCGCGCGACTTGAGCGGGGGACGAACCCCTTTCACTGTCTGCGCGCGTGCCTGGCGAGGAATCCGATGATCTCCTCGATCCTCAATTGGGGTTCGTCCGGGTCGTGGCGCGTGCCGACGACGCGATTCATCCACTGCATGTTCTTTTCCATGCGCGCCACGACCGAGCGCCACTCGCTTTCCGTATGGCGCTTCGGATCGGGAAGCGCGTGGCATTGCTGGCAGGCGAGCCTGAACGCCTGGGCCTCGGGGCGCTTCAGGTCGGGATACTTCTTCGGGTCCAGGGGCTGCTGCGCGTATTTCCGCAGGTAGGCGACGATGCGCCGCGATTCCTGCGCGGTCGGCGCGGAGACCCCCGCCATCATGTCCTGCATCAGCTCGCCGAGGTTGCCCTTGCCCTCCATGCGCAGCACCATGCGTTCGACCACGCGAGGCCATTTCGCCGCGTCGTGCATCGCCGGGTTGGGGAGGTTGTGGCACTGGATGCAGTAGCGGACCACGAGCTGCGCGCCGGGCGCATCCGGATCGGGAAGCTGCGAGGGCTCGAAGGTCGGCGGGAGGATGCGCTCGAGTAGCGGCCCGTGCGGGCTCTCGGCCCAGCGCTTGCGCGCCTGGGCGACGGCTGCGTCTTCGGGGGGCGCCGCCGCGGCCGCTAGCGCAACGGCAAGCAGGATGGCCATAGATGAGAAGCTGCGCATTCTTCGCTGATCCTGCACGGTCGGAACCGTTGCCGTGATTCACCATCCCAGATCTCGTGATTTTGCGCAGTTGCGAAGTTGCAACTGCGCAAAATCACGAGACTTATATAAACCCGAAATCTCCGTCGGTTTCCTCACCACCCGAATGACAACCGACTACAGCGTCTGCCGGCGATCGCCGCTCGCAAAGCCGTCGAGCGCTGTCTCGATGCCCTTGCCGAACGCAATCACCTTGAACAGCTCGCCCATTTCCGCGGGAGACAGCAAGCGGTTCGCCTGGTTCGCGAGGGGAAGGTAGCGCTCGGCGTCCTCGGCGTTCACGCGGCCCAGCACCTCGGTGATGCCGCAGTTGATGAGGAACTGCGCCTGCGTGGTGTAGCCGAGCAGGTCCAGTCCGGCATCGGTTCCCGCGCGCGCAACGGCGCTGAAATCGACATGGCTGGTGATGTCCTGCAGCCCGGGGAGAAAGAACGGGTCGGCGTGCGCATGGTGCCGGTAATGGCACATGAGCGTGCCCTGCCTGCGCTGCGGATGGTAATATTCCGGCCCCGGGAAGCCGTAGTCGATGAAGATCGCCGCGCCGCGCTCGAGCACTCCCGCGAGGCTCGCCACGAAGGCGCGCGCGATGAGCCCGATCTCGCTCGTGTAGCCCGGCTCGAGCGCGAGCTCGCGCGCGGCCTCGAGCAGCTCGCCCGCGGCCGGCCGCCCCCCCCCGCGCATCCCCCGAACCCCCGGGGCGGGCTCGGCCCC
>Ga0080064_1004360_pt1 | contig 18276 bp, 17 predicted proteins | sample Subgrocontami54m_FD_69260 | JGI IMG/M metagenome (GOLD analysis project Ga0080064, IMG submission 69260) | Subsurface groundwater microbial communities from S. Glens Falls, New York, USA - GMW46 contaminated, 5.4 m (SPADES assembly) (version 2) ...
CCTTGCCGGGATATAATAGAAGGTCCCGGTCCCGTTCGCCCCGGTCATTCTCGAGAACAGGAGTCCCAACCCGTGTCCACCGATACCATCCGCATCCGCGGCGCGCGCGAGCACAACCTGAAGTCCATTGACCTGGAGATCCCCCGCGGGAAGGTGGTCGTCATCACCGGGGTCTCCGGCTCGGGCAAATCGTCCCTGGCCTTCGACACGATCTACGCCGAGGGGCAGCGGCGCTACGTGGAATCCCTGTCGGCCTACGCCCGGCAGTTCCTGGAGCAGATGGACAAGCCGGACGTGGACCTGATCGAGGGGCTGTCCCCGGCCATCTCCATCGAGCAGAAGACCACCAGCAAGAACCCCCGCTCCACGGTGGCCACCGTCACCGAGATCTACGACTACCTGCGCGTCCTGTACGCCCGCATCGGACGCCCCCACTGCTACAACTGCGGGAAGCCCATCACGTCCCAGACGGTCACGCAGATCGTGGACCAGGTCCTGGCGCTGCCGGCGGGGACCCGGATCCAGGTCCTGGCGCCCGTGGTCCGCGGGCGCAAGGGCGAGTACCGGCAGATCTTCATCCAGATGCGGAAGGAGGGGTTCGTCCGGGTGCGGGTGAACGGGAAGCTCCGCGACCTGGACGAGCCCATCGAGCTGGACAAGAACAAGAAGCACACCATCGAGGTGGTGGTGGACCGCCTGGTGGTCACGCCGGATCTGCCGCGGCGGTTGGCCGACTCGCTGGAGACGGCGCTCAAGCTGGCGGACGGAATCGTGACCATCAATCTGCCGGAGGCAGAGAAGGACCTGACCTTTTCCGAGCGGATGGCCTGCATCGAGTGCGGGGTGAGCTATCCGGAGATCAGCCCGCGGATCTTCTCCTTCAACAACCCCCATGGCGCCTGCCAGGCCTGCGACGGGCTGGGGACGAAGGTGGACGGCCCGATGACGGGCCTCGACAGCAGCCTGCGGCAACTGGGGGAGGAGTTCTTCGGGGCCAGCCTGGGCAGCCTGGACCGGCGCTACAAGGATACGCAGTCCTCCCGGGTGCGGGAGGAGATCGAAACGTACGTGGAGCGGCTGGTCAGCATCCGGCCCTGCCCGGAGTGCGAGGGCGCCCGCCTGCGGAAGGAGTCCCTGGCCATCCGGGTCGGGGGGTTGAATATCGCGGAACTCACCCGCAAGTCGGTCAAGGACTCCGCGGCGTTCTTTGCTGCCCTGAGCGCGTCCGCGCCAGGGGGGGCTGCCCTGGGCGGGCTCGTTTCGGGGGACGGGGAGCTGGCCCTGAGCGAGAAAGAGCGGGAGATCGCCCGGCGGATCCTGAAGGAGATCCGGGAGCGACTGGGCTTCCTGATCAACGTGGGCCTGGACTACCTGACGCTGGATCGGACGGCCGCCACGCTGGCGGGCGGTGAGGGGCAGCGCATCCGGCTGGCGACCCAGATCGGCAGCTCCCTGGTGGGAGTCCTCTATATCCTGGACGAGCCGAGCATCGGCCTCCACCAGCGGGACAACGTCCGGCTGCTGAACACGCTGAAGCGGCTCCGCGACCTGGGCAATACGGTCCTGGTGGTGGAGCACGACGAGGAGACGATCCGGTCCGCGGACTACGTGATCGACCTGGGGCCGGGGGCGGGCACCTCCGGCGGGCGCGTGGTGGCCTCGGGGACGCCGCAGGACATCGCCGCCAACCGGCAGTCCCTGACGGGGCGATACCTGTCCGGGGAGCTCTCCATCCCGGTGCCCCGCCTGCGGCGGCCCCACACGGGGCAGACGCTCACCATCGTGGGCGCGCGGGAGCACAACCTGAAGAACATCGACGTGGAGATCCCCCTGGGGCTGTTCACCTGCGTCACGGGTGTGTCCGGCTCGGGCAAGAGCACGCTGGTGACCGACATTCTGCGGAAGGCCCTGGATGCCAAGCTGTACGGCGGGCGGGAACGCCCCGGGGAGCACGACAAGATCCTGGGCGTGGAGCACATCGACAAGGTCATCGACATCGACCAGGCGCCCATTGGGCGGACGCCGCGCAGCAACCCGGCCACCTACACCGGCGTCTTCGGCTTCATCCGGGAGCTCTACGCCCTCACCCCGGAGGCCCGGATGCGCGGCTACCCGCCGGGCCGGTTCAGCTTTAACGTCAAGGGGGGACGCTGCGAGGCGTGCCAGGGGGACGGCCTGATCCAGATCGAGATGCACTTCCTGCCGGACGTGTACGTGACCTGCGACGTCTGCAAGGGCAAGCGCTACAACCGGGAGACGCTGGAGATCAAGTACAAGGGGGCCAGCATCGCCGACGTGCTGGACATGACGGTGGAGGAGGCCCTGCGCTTCTTCGAGAATGTCCCGCGGATCAAGGAGAAGCTCCAGACGCTGTACGACGTCGGCCTGGGCTACATCAAGCTGGGGCAGTCGGCCACGACGCTGTCCGGCGGCGAGGCGCAGCGAGTCAAGCTCAGCCGGGAACTCAGTCGGCGGAGCACGGGGCGGACCCTGTATATCCTGGACGAGCCCACGACCGGCCTCCACTTCGCGGACATCCAGCAGCTCCTGGACGTGCTGCACCGGCTGCGGGACGCGGGGAACAGCGTGCTGGTCATCGAGCACAACCTGGACGTCATCAAGACGGCCGACTTTGTGATTGACCTCGGGCCGGAGGGGGGCGACGACGGCGGGCGAGTGGTTGCCACCGGCACGCCCGAGGAGATCGCCCGGGCCAAGGGATCGTACACCGGGCAGTTCCTGCGGCGGGTTCTGCGAAACGGGAAGGGCAGGGAGAACCTGAAACGTGAAGCGTGAAACGTGAGCGTGAGGCGTGAAACGTGAAGGATTCTTGGGACTGGGCCTCCGAGACGCGATGTCCGGAGGCGATTGACAGGGTTGCGGGACTGTGCGGTGGTCCGGATCGTCTCATCCCAGAGGTAATGCCAGAGACAAAGTGGCTCACTTCACCATCGGACACCTTCCCGGTCGGAAAGCTCCCAGAAAATTTACGATCAGCCCGAGCAACAAGAAAAATGGACGGTTGCGCCCGCCTGAGGTGCAGACGCAGGAAACCCCATGCGGACACTGAGGTGGCACGCCACTTGCCATTCAAAAGGTCAACCTGCAGGGAGGCTGAAAGGCGTGAGAATCATCCCAGGCTCCTCGGTCCACTGATCATCACCGAGCCCTGGAGTTCATAAGCTGTTGCCGCGGGACCGACTCCCCCCCTCCCCGGTCCCGCGACCAGGCCCCCGGTCCGAGCCGTCGGACCGGGGGCATTTTTTTGCCCGGAGTGTGAACCGCCATGACGCCAAGGGCGCCAAGACTCGCCGGACAATAACAGGAACGGCCGACCCCGCTAAATCAAGGACAATCCGGCGGACCCTCAAGCGCTTTACGGTGGCCGCCCTGATAGAAAGGGAATTCCTGGCGTTCCGGGTACCCAGCGCCAGCGCCGGGTGTCCTTGGCGGTTGAAAGGGGCCTTTCGGCAGTTTCCTCGTGACGGCCTGGGGGTTCCCGGGTAGAATGCGCCGCTCGCGAAACAGCGCGCCGAGCGCCGAGCACCGAGCGCTGAGAACCAATAACCAAGAGCCGAGCGATGAGCACCGAGCGCCGTGAACCGAGGACCAAGAACCGAGAACGGACCGCCGGCGACCGAGAGCCATGAGCCATGAGCCGAAGGGCTGGCAGTCCTACCACACGGTCTGGGCGGTCCTGATATTCGCCTGGATGACCAATTACCTCGTGCGGATGGGGCTGTCCCCGGTCCTGGTCCCCATCATGCGCGAGTTCCGGCTCACCTACGCGCAGGCCGGTCTGCTGGCCACGGCCTTCTTCTACGCCTACACCTTCATGCAGTTGCCGGCCGGAGTCCTGGGCGACTGGATCGGGAAGAAGACGATCCTGGTCCTCGCGCCCCTCTGGTGGGGCCTGATGTCGCTGGGAACGGGATTGGCCCCCAGCTTCAGCCTCCTGTTCCTGGCCCGCTTCCTGACCGGCGTCGGGCAGGGGACCTACTTCGGGAATGACCGGCCGGTGATCGCCGCGTACACGCCGGCAGAGAAGATGGGCTTCGGCCAGGGAGTCTCGTTCACGGGCCTCGGAATGGGGATGGCCGTTGGGATTTCCCTCGCCGGCGTGATCGCCGATCGGTGGGGGTGGCGGATGGTCTTCGTGATCTTCGCGATCCCTTCACTTGTGGCGGGGGCTGTTGTCTGGCGGATGATCCAGGAGCCGCCCCGCACCCCCGGGATCAAACTGCCGGGTTGGATGTGGTTGTTGCTCGTCCCCTTTCCGCTGGCGCTCCTGGGTGGACTCGCGACGGATCGGCCACTGCTTCTCTGGTCCTCCCTGCTGTCCCCAGCGGCCTTCGTCCTGTGCCTGGTCCGCCAGCAGCCCGGGATCCGAAAGGCCGATCTGTGGTTCACGTATCTTGCGGGCATGGCCCCGATCTACTGCCTGTGGGTGGTGGGGATCTGGGCCCCGGCCATGTTCCTCGAGATCGGCGTGCAGGAGCTCTCGCGGTCGTCCTTGCTGTCGAGCCTCCTGGGGGTCTCGGCCGTCCCCGGGCTCCTGCTCATGGGGAGTGCCAGCGATCGCCTGGCCAGGCGGGGGAAAGGCCGGAAGGGGCTCGCCGCACTCATCCTCCTGGGGATGGCGATGGCGATGCTGCTGATGGGCGTGGCCGTGGCGCTCAAGGCCTCGCCGGCGATCCTGGCGTTCCTGGTCTTCGCCGCGGGCTTCTGCATCTGGGGGGTGTGGGCGCCCGTCTTCGCCCTCCTGGCCGAGATCACGCCGACCCCTATCCAGGGGACCTCGTTCGGCCTGAACAACACCATCAACTTCATCGGCTCCCTGATTGCCCCGATCGCCACGGGCTGGATCAAGGACGCGTCGGGATCGTTCGCCGGGGCGTGCTACCTGGCCGCCGCGGTCGGGGTGGCCGGGGCCGTCCTCGTCTTCCTGGTCCACCCCGCCTTTCGCTGGGGGCGGGAGGTGGCAGCGCCGGCCGCCTGACATTTGAGATGTGTGATTGAGGATTTTCGATTGAAATTCGATCGGCAATCCTCAATCATCAATCTGCAATCGCCAATGGTCGTTGAAGAGGCGTCATGTCCCAGGCCAGTCCGCAGCACGTCGTTCTGATTTCCGGCGGGGCCGTCGCCGGCTCCGAGGCGGCGTTCCAGCTCGCCCAGCGGGGCATCCTCTGCATCGTGCTGGAGCAGAACGACCGCCCCTACGGGAAGATCGAGGACGGCCTCCCCCGCTGGCACGTGAACCTGCGCCTCCAGGAAGAGAAGAAAATCGACGACAAGCTGTCTCATCCCCTTGTGCACTTCGTCCCCCGAACCAGGCTGACCCGGGATGTCTCGCTGGAGGAGGTTCTGGGATGGGGCCTGAGCGCCGTGGTCCTGGCCAACGGGGCCTGGCGGGATCGTCCACTGCCGCTGCCGGGCATTGATCACTTCCTCGGGCGGGGCTTCTACTACCAGAACCCGGTCGTCTACTGGTTCAACCACTATCCCGAAACGGGGTATCAGGGGCCCCCGGTCGAGCTGGAGGACGGGGCCATCGTCGTCGGGGGCGGCCTGGCCTCGCTGGACGTAGTCAAGATCCTCATGCTGGAGACGGTGACCCGGGCCCTGCGGGCGCGAGGACATAGCATCGCCCTGTACGAGCTGGAGCGCCGGGGGATCCAGAAGGTCTTGAGCGAGCTGGGCCTGACACTGGCGGACCTCGGTCTCAGGGGGTGCACCCTCATCTACCGACGCCGGGTGGAGGACATGCCGCTGGCCGAGGTTCCCGAGGACGCCACACCCCAGCAGGTGGAGCGGACGCGCCAGACGCGGCGGAAGCTGCTCCAGAATTTTGCAGAGAAGTATCTGTTCACCTTTCAGGATCAACGTGTACCAGTGGGGTGCCTGGCGGAGGGCGACCGGCTGGCGGGCCTCACGGTCGCGGCCACCGAGGTGAAGGACGGCCGGGCGGTGACCCTGGGCGGAACGGAGCAGAACGTCCCGTCCCAGATGGTCGTCAGCTCCATCGGCAGCGTCCCGGAGCCCATCCCGGGCGTCGAGATGCGCGGCGAGACGTACCGGATCAAGGACCAGGGGACCGGCGAGGTGGAGGGCCTGGAAGGCGTCTTCGCCGTGGGGAACGCCGTGACGGGCAAGGGCAATATCCTGGTGTCGCTGAAGCACGGGCGGGTTGTCTCCCAGCATATGCTGGAGCACTATCTCCTGGGGACCGCCAGCGGCTACGAGGAGGTCCTGGCGGACGCGGCGACCGAGGCGCGAGGGAGAGTGGGCGCGGTGGCCGAGCGGCTGGCGGGACAGGCCCGCCTCTCCGGCGAGCGCGTGGCCGAAATCGTGGTGAAGGTGAAAGCGCTGCAGGAACGGGCGGGATATCCCGGGGACTACCGCCAGTGGATCGAGCGCCTCCGGCTGCCCCAGGTGTGACGGGGATGAGCCGCGGGCGGCGATCTCCTCCACAGGGGTGGTAGCCTGCGTGAGTTCGATCCGCACGCAGGGCAGTGCGGCGCCCGGGCCCCGAGGTCCCCTGGTATTCACCTGTGAGGCAGGGGACGGGGCCGGGCTCCTCCTTTGCGGGTATCCTGCGTCCGAAATTGCCTACGGGCGTGGCACCTCGCTTCCGTACAGATGCAGGGGGGCTCGATGGCACTGGACCCGAACGGCTTCCGGAAGGTGATAGGATCACTGGCGGCGGGTGTGACCGTGGTGACGACGCGGGACCGGCAGGGGGAGCCGCGGGGGCTCACGGCCACGGCGGTCTGCTCGGTCTCGCTCACGCCGCCCCTGCTCCTGGTCTGCATTGACCACAAGGCAGACTGTTATGAGGCCTTCCAGGATGCCGAAGCCTTTGCAGTGAACCTCCTGCGGGATGACCAAGAGGCTCTCTCCCACCACTTCGCCAGGAAAGACGCCCGGAAGTTCGAGGGCATTGCCTACCGGCCGGGCGTCACAGGGGTGCCCATCCTTCCGGGCGTCCTGGCCCACGTGGAATGTCGGATACAGGCGCGGCATCCTGGGGGCGATCACACCATCTTCGTGGGCGAGGCCGTGGATTCCGGCGTGGCGCCGTTGGAGGACGGTCGCTCCCCCTTGCTGCACTTCCGCGGAGCATACACCCGGCTGGAGAGCCGGCTCCCCGGCGATCCCTCGTAGCGTCAGACCCAAAGGCGTTCGGGTGTTCGACCGTTCGGCTGTTCGGTGGTTTCGGAACAACCGAGCGCCCGAACCCTTGACCTCCCAAGGGCTCTTGACTACCCCTCCAGGTTTTGCCAGTCCTGTTTCATCCTTTACAGCCGCTGCCCAGCTTGGATACACTAGCCACACATGGAGGCTAGGCTGATGTGGCCCAGAAGCCGGTGGAAATTAAGCCTGCGGGGCAAGCTGCTCGCCATGATGTTCGGGCTGCTGATGCTCGTGCTGGCCACGCTGTTCCTCCTGTACTGGCGGGCGGAGAGCCAGCTCATCTCTCAGGTGGAGCGGCACACCATGGATCTTTCCACCGCGATCCAGATCAGCGTGGAGCAACTGACCTCCAAGGGCCGGACCAGCGAGGCGCGCCTGCAGGATTACGTCCAGCGCCTCCAGCGGCGCGGCGTCCGCGAGATCTCCATCGTCAGCAACGAGCAGGAGGTCATCGCCTCGTCGAACCCCCGCCGGGTGGGGGCCCGCGTGGACCCGAAGCGCAAGGACCTGCTCATCACGGCGCGCCTGGGCGAGGAAAACCTCAGCGGCCTCGGCCAGAAGACCTACAACCTCTTCGTCCCCATCGTGGTGGGCAACCAGCGCAGCGGCTACATCCTGATCAGCATGATCCTGGACGACTTCGCCGAGCTGGCACGGGTCAATTTCATCAAACGACTCATCGCCACGGTCCTGGTCTTCGGCGTCGGCATCGCGGGTACGGCGGTCCTGGCCTGGACATACGCCAAGCCCATTTCCCGCGTCGTCGAGGCGGCCCGGCGCGTGGCCCAGGGCAAGCTGGACGAGCGCCTGCCCACCACCCGTCGCGACGAGATCGGGGAGCTGAACCGCAGCTTCAACGAGATGGTGGAGCGCCTGCGGGAGAGGGCGGAGCTGGAGGCGCGCCTGCACCAGGCAGAGCGCCTCTCGGCCATCGCCCACCTGGCCTCGGGGATCGCCCACGAGGTGCGGAACCCCCTGAATTCGATCAGCCTGATCATTGACCATCTGGGGGCGCAATTCGCCCCGAACGTCCCAGTGGAGCGCGAGGAGTTCGCGCGCCTGAGCTCCATCATCAAGGAGGAGATCCACCGGCTGAACGACATGATCGAGACCTTCCTGAAGTACGGGAAGCCGCTGGAACTCAAACGGCGCCCCACCGACGTCCGGAAGCTCTTGGACGAGGTTCTGGAGGTCGCCACCCAAAAGGCCCAGGCGCAGCAGGTCCGCGTGGAGCGGGACTACGCCCCCACCCTGCCGGAGCTCTGGGTGGACGGGGCCTACATGAAGACCTGTTTCCTGAATCTGGTGCTCAACGCCCTGCAAGCCATGGCCCCGGTTGGCGGCACGCTCACCGTCACTACGCGCATGGCGCGGAGTGACGGTGGTCCATTGGTCGATCAGTCGATTGGTCAATTGGGGGGAGACGGAAGGACGGAACGGATCGGCGACGATGTTTCCACTGGACTCATTGACGAATTGACCACTCGACCAGTTGACAGTTCCAACGGGTGGGTGGAAATCCGATTCCAGGATACGGGCGTGGGGATCGCCCCCGAGAATCTCCCGCGCGTCTTCGAGCCCTACTTCACCACCAAGGAAGTGGGGATCGGTCTCGGCCTGGCCCTCACCAAGCAGATCCTGGACCAGCATGGCGCGCGGATCGAACTGTCCAGCGAGCCGGGGAAGGGGACGGTCGCCCGGCTCCAGCTTCCCACGGGAGTACCTGAGGCATGAGCAAGGGGCAGATCCTGGTCGTGGACGACGAGGGAGCCCAGCGCGAGATCCTGCGGACCATCCTCACCTCCGAGGGCTACAAGGTGGAGACGGCCGCGAGCGCGGCCGAGGCCCTGGCCAAGAGCGCGCGGGCCCGCTTCGATCTGGTGCTGACGGACCTGCGGATGCCCGCAACCGATGGCCTCTCCCTGGTGGGGCAGCTCACGCGGGAGGACCCCCCCACGCTGGTCATCCTCATGACCGCCTTCGGGTCCATGGACTCGGCCGAGCAGGCGGTCAAACAGGGGGCCTTCGACTACCTGACGAAACCGCTGGAGCGCGAGGAGCTCCTGCTGACCGTGGGCCGCGCCTTCGAGCGGATGCGGCTGATCCAGGAGAACCGGCGGCTCCGGCAACAGCTGGAGGAGCGCTTCCGGGTCGAGGGGATCGTCGGCAGCCACTACCGCATGCAGGAGGTCTTTGAGAAGCTGCACAAGATCTCCAACAGCAATTCCACGGTGCTCATCACCGGGGAGAGCGGGACGGGCAAGGAGTTGATCGCCCGCGCCATCCACCGCCACAGCTCCCGCAAGGACCGGCCCTTCGTGGCGGTCAGTTGCGCCGCCATCCCCGAGACCCTGATCGAGAGCGAGCTGTTCGGATACGAGAAGGGCGCCTTCACGGGCGCGATCAGCCGCCGCGAGGGCCTGTTCGAGGCGGCGGACAAGAGCACGCTGTTCCTGGACGAGATCGGCGAGCTGAACGTGAACATGCAGGCCAAGGTGCTGCGCACCCTCCAGGAGCGGGAAATCCGCCGGGTGGGCGCCCGCGAGGACCTGAAGGTGGACGTCCGCATCGTCGCCGCAACCAACAAGGACCTGGAGGTCGAGGTCAAGCGGGGGACGTTCCGGGAGGATCTGTACTACCGCCTGAACGTGGTGAGCATCAACCTTCCCCCGCTTCGGGAACGGAGCACGGACATCCCGCAACTGGCCGAGTACTTCGTGGCCCGGGCTTGCGCAGATGCGGGGCGGCTGCCCATGCCGATCACCACCGAGGCCATGCGCCTGTTGCTGAGCTACCACTGGCCGGGAAACGTCCGGCAGCTCGACACGGTCCTGCAGCGGGCGGTGCTGCTCTCGGACGGCCGGGCCATTGACTACATGGACCTACCCATCGAGGTGCGCTTCTCGTCCCTGCCGCTTCGCGAGCCGGGGGCAGCCGCGGCCGGCGAGGGCCCGTATCGCTTCCCCCTGCCGCCGCAGGGGATCAACCTGGAGGAGATCGAAAAGGAATTCATCCTCCAGGCGATGGAGCAGTCCGGCGGGGTCATCGCCAAGGCCGCCAAGCTGTTAGGATTGAGCTATCGCACGCTCCAGTACCGGCTGGAGAAATTCCAGATCCGCCGGGAAGGAGGCGAGGGAATGGCCCCGACGGAGGGGCAGGAGACCGGGTAAAGCCGCACAGGATCCCGGGTGGATAAGGACAAGACGGCTGAATCGAAGAAAGGGGGGATGGCATGGGCAGCGTAGTCAAGAAACGGCGCAAGAAGATCGCCAAACACAAGTACAAGAAGCTCCTGAAACGGACACGCCACCAGCGGCGGAAGAAGTAGGTCGCTATGCGCGGGACGGGGGCCGGGTACCCGAGGGGATGCCCTGGGGGCATCTCTAAGGGGGGTACGCGGCCCCCGCCCGTTTTTTCCAAACTAAACCCTTGGCGGGCTCTCTGGTCTAAGCCAGTAGAGGTGAGAAAGGAGGGCTGGCCATGAAGCGGTGCCCGTTCTGTCAGGCCCTGGTTCCAGATTACACGGTGCTCCATCGCGACTATCCCTGCTGCGGAGGGCGCCGGCCGGAGGCACCCCGGAAGTAGACGTAGGCTCCCTGCGGAGTGTCCCGTGTTCCTCCGGGGCCCGGCGTGCCCTGAACGCTGCCTGAGAGCGAGCTTTGCGCCAGCCAGACTTGGAGGTGATCGAGCGGGTCCTCGCGGGGGAGACGGCGGCCTTCGAGTTGCTGGTCCGGCAGTACCAGCAGGAGATCTACCGGCTGGCGTACCGTATGACGCGCAACGCAGAGGACGCCAAGGACCTGGCCCAAGAGGCCTTTGTCGCCGCCTACCGGTCCCTGGGGAGCTTTCGGGGGCAGTCCCGCTTTTCCACCTGGCTCTATCGCATCGCCATGAACCTGTGTCTCAATCATCTGAAATCGGCCACCCGCCAGGATCCGTCCGAGGTGGACGGCACCCTGGCGGACCTGCGGGCGGATTCCCTGACGGCGCTCCTGACCGACGAGCGGGATCGGGCCCTGGCGGAGGCGATCGAGGCCCTGCCACCCCAACAGAAGGCGACGCTCACCCTCCGGGTCCACCAGGGCCTCAGCCACAAGGAGATCGCCGAGGTCCTCGACTGTTCCGAGGGGACGGCCAAGGCCAACTACTTCCATGCGGTCCGGGCTCTCCAGCGGAGGCTCCAGGCCTTCCGGGAGGCGGAGTGAGACGCGATGGGAGGCAGAAGGCGGAATGCAGTAGGCGGAAGGCAGCCACGGGGCGGGATCCGAATTCGATTTCGAATTTCCAATTTTTTGAAATGAGGCAAATCCGAAATCCGAAATCCGCAATCCGAAATGAGTGCGGCAGGGGAGCAAGGGCGAGGGGGAGATGCTGGGTGGATCCGTGAGTGGTTGTGAGGTCGTCCGCCAGCGGTTGATCGCCCATCACGAGGGCGAGCTGGCGACGGAGGAGCGCCTCCAGGTGGAGGCACATCTGGCCACCTGTGAGGACTGCACGCGGGAGGCCGGTCTCATCCGCGATGCGCTGGGACGGGTCCTAGCGTTGCCCGTCCCGGAACCACCGGCGGGATTCTGGGAGGACTTCGGGGCGACGGTGCGCCGGCGGATCGCCGCGGAGCACCCGCCTCGCCCGGCCCCGTGGGCGCGGGTGGCGGCCTGGCTCAGTCAGGCCCTCCGCCAGAGGCGGATTCCGGCGCTGGCGGCAGCGACGGCGCTGGGGCTGCTCCTGGTCATCGGCCTGGTGCGCACCCACCGGGCGCCGCGTGACCTGCCGCCGGTCGAGGCCCTGATGATCAGCGAAGACCTGGCCATCGGCCAGAACCTCGAGGTGCTCGAGAACCTCGACGTGCTGGAAGATGTCGAGGTCCTGGAACGCCTGGACCTCCTGCGACACTTGGATCGCGGCCGGCGGCCGCGGTTGAGTTGATGCATGCTATGTGGATTGGATGGCGCCTGGGATCCGCACTGTTCGCCAGCTTGGGCTTGGTGGCGGTCTTCGCGTCCGGGGCAGAGGCCCAGGAGCGGCGGCCGCCCCGCGGGCGGGATGAGGCCGGCGTGGACGCGCGGATGCTGGCAGATCTGGAGATCCTGCGGGACCTGGAGCTGCTCCGGCAGCTTGATCTCCTGCGGAAGATGGACGAGGTGCGGAGCGAACCACCGCCGCGCGGCGCCAAAACGGACCAGAGAGGGAAACCATGAAGCGGATGCTTGTTCCCCTGCTGGGGGCGTTGGTGCTCTGGCTGGCCGTCCCCGGCCCGGCCCGCGGCCAGGCGTCGCCCGGGGGAGAGGCGCTCCGGGGCCTCGAATCCCTGACACCGGGGGAACGCGCCCGCGTCCAGGAGAACCTGGAGCGCTGGCGGCAGTTGTCGCCCGAGGAGCGGCAGCGCATCCGGGAGAACTACGAGCGCTGGAAGCAGCTTCCGCCGGAGGAGCGGGAGCGGGTCCGCCAGAATCTCGAGACGTTCCGCAAGCTCCCGCCCGAGGTGCGCCGTCGCATCCGCGAGAATCACCAGCGCTGGCAACAGCTGCCCCCGGAGGAACGCGCCCGGCTGCGGGAGCGGCTGGAACGCTGGCGCCAGTTGCCGCCGGACCAGCAACAGGCGCTGCGACAGCGCCTGCAGGAGTTTCAGCAGTTGCCCCCCGAAGAGCGGCAGCGTATCCGGGAAAACCTCCAGCGGCTGCGCGAAATGACCCCCGAGGAGCGCCAGCGGCTGCGGGAGGAGATCCGCGGCCGCCAGGAGCCCGGGGAGGCGCGCCCGCGCCCGGGCGACGGCGCCGGTGGCGGGCAGCATCCTCCTCGCCCTCGCCTCAATCCCCCCGCACCACGGTAACGTCGGAGAAGGCGTTCGGCGGTTCGGTGGTTCGGGAGTTCGGTTGTACTGGAACGACCGAACCGTCGAACGCTCGAACTACCGAACGGTCTTGTGTCTTGCCCGCCAGTCGGCGAATGTGCTTTCGCGGCCCCGCGCATTTCTGATAGCATCCGTCCATGACGCGCAAGCGGCGGATAGCCTTCGGGGCGGCGATCGCGCTCGTCGGGCTCCTTGCCCTGGCCTGGCCGGTGGTGTGGGACGCGATCCTGAGCGGACTCCTCCTGGTGCAGATAGCGACCCCCTTGCAGCCGGGGCCTCTTTACCGGATCACCGACGGGCCCGCGCGGCAGGGGGTGACCTTTCTGGGCGGCGGCCGGGAGATGGTCGCCACGCTGTACCGGCCGTCCCGAGGGGGATCGGGCGCCGGAATCATCCTGGTCCACGGCGTCAACGAAACCGGGAAGGACGACGAGCGAATCATCTGGCTGGCGGACCTGCTGGCCCGGTCGGGATTCACCGTGCTCACGCCGGACTTCCTGGGGTTCAAGTCGCTCACCCTCCGGACCTCGGACGTGGAGGAACTGGTGGCCAGCATCCAGTACCTCGCCGGCCGGGCGGGGGGCGTGGCCCCGGGCCGGGTCGGCCTGATCGGATTCAGCTACGGCGCGGGGCCCACCATCATCGCGGCAGCCGATGCGCGGGTCCGGGACCGGGTGCAGTTCGTCGTCTCCTTCGGGGGCTACTACGATCTGCTCAACGTGATCACCTTCATCACCACGGGCTACTACGAGTTCGGCGACGTGCGGGGTCGGGCGGTCCCCAATGAGTACAGCCGGTGGATCTTCCTCCGGTACAATCTGGAACTGATCCCTTCCGTCCGCGACCGCGAGATTCTGAAGGAGATTGCCGAGGCCAAGGCCAAGAACCCCGCGGTGGACGCGGGTCCGCTGGCGGCGGCCCTGGGACCCGAGGGCCGGGCGGCCTACGAGCTGCTCGTCAACCGGGACCCAGACCGGGTCCCCGCCCTGGTCGCGGCGCTGGGCCCGGACATCCGCGAGCAGATCCGGTTCCTGTCGCCCTCGCGGGTGATCCGGGATCTGCGGGGGCGGCTCTTCGTCGTCCACAGCGACCCGGACGACTACATGCCCAAGACGGAGAGTCTCCGGCTGGCCGCCGCCCTGGAATCCCGGGGAAACGTGCACCTGACGCTGCTCAAGGTCTTCGACCACGTGCGACCCAATTTCCCGAAGCTCGCCGTGGACAGCTTCTTCCGAGTCTACCTTCCGGAGGGTCGCAAGGTCTTCTGGCTGCTCTTTGACCTCCTCCGGCAGCGGCGCCAGGGACGCTGGATGTAAGAAGGAGAAAGAGACGTGTTCGACTACGCCGCCCGGGGCGCTATCAATCTACCGGCGTTCGGGCGTTCGACGGTTCGGTGGTTCGGTTGTTCAGGGCTCCCCCGAACCACCGAACACCCGAACACCCGAACTCCCGAACGCTTTGGAGTCCAGTGAGCACCCCTTCGAGTCTGAGCATCGGCCAGCGGCTGCGGGTGGCCATCGAGCGCTTGGTCTTCCAGGGCAGCGGCCTGGGCCATCTGCCCGACGGGCGGGTGGTCTTCGTGCCCTACACGGCGCCGGGCGATCTGGCGGAGGTCGAGGTCGCGGAGGCCCGCGAGGATTTCGTCCGGGCGAACCTCGTGCAGGTGGTTGCCCCCTCTCCCGTCCGCGTGACCCCGCCCTGCCGGTATTACGGCAACTGCGGCGGGTGCCAGTGGCAACACCTGGAGTACGCGTCCCAGCTCCACTGGAAACGGGAGATCCTGCAAGAATTGCTTGTGCGCGTGGGGAAGCTCCCCGGGGTGCCGGTGTCGGTGCCGGTCACTCCGGCCGGGCCCTGGGAGTACCGCGCTCGAGCGCGGTTCAAGATCTTCGCGGGCGCCCGCCTCCACATCGGCTTTCACCAGCGGGAAACACAGCGGGTCGTGGACATTGATCGATGCCCGCTCTTGGATGCCCGCCTGAACGGCGTCCTGCGAATCCTGCGGAGCATGCGGGATCCGGCCCTCCACAAACTCTTCCCGCGAGTGCGGGAGGTCTGGGCCGCCGTGGGCACCGGCACGGGCGAGGTGGTGGTCTCGCTCTTTGCGCGCACGCAGGACCGTGCAGCCATCCGGCTGCTGTTTCACCGGTTCCAGGCCGAGGTGCCGACGCTGCAGGGTGTGATCCTGCTGGACGGGGATCCGCGGCAAAACCCGCGGTTCGTGGATCGGCACGGCCACGGGGCCATCATGGAGCAGGTAGGCGACTGTCGCTTCCGGGTGGACGCCACCGCCTTCTTCCAGGTGAGCGGCCTGGCGGCGGGGACCCTGACGCGGCTGGTGATGGAGGCGGCGGCCCTGTCCGGGACCGAGCGGGTCCTGGACCTGTACAGCGGCGTGGGGACTTTCACGGTCCCTCTGGCCCGCCGCGCCCGGCAGGTCCTGGGGATCGAGGCCAATGCCGCGGCGGCCACCGATGCCGTCCACAATCTCCGCAGCAACGGGTGCCAGGAGGCGCGCATCGTCCAGGCCCAGGTGGAGCAGGTGCTCCCGGCCGTCGCGAAGGAGGGTCCCTGGGACCTCGTCGTTCTGGATCCTCCCCGCCAGGGGTGCAGCCGCCGGGTCCTCGACGCCATCACGGGAATGGCCGTTCCACGCGTGATCTACGTCTCCTGCGACCCCAGCACGCTGGCCCGGGATCTTGGCATCCTGGTGTCTTCGGGGTACCGTTGCCTTGCCCTTCAGCCGGTGGATCTCTTTCCCCAGACGTTCCATCTGGAGTCGGTCGCCGTCCTCGAACGGGTCTCCTGAGCCCCCGGCGACGGGGTCGCTGGCACCGGAGGGTTGGGAGGCAGCGCTTTTGGCTTTGCATCCGGGGAAACGTCCCCCATAATACACTCTGGTATCAGGTCAAAGCCCGCCGGTCCGCAGGACCTCGGAATCCTTCGGAAGCGGGACGTATCAAGGGGGTGAGCATGAATACTGGATGGAAGTTTCTTGGAACCCTCGTCGTGGCCGTGGGCCTTGTCGCCGTCACGATGCCCGATGAGGCGTGGGGACGGGCAGGGGGCGGCGGCAGCTTTGGAAGCCGGGGGTCCCGCAGCTTCTCGAGCCCAAGCCGGAGCTACACGGCACCCTCGCGGCCCACCAGCCCGAGCACCCAGCCGCGACCGGCCCCAGCGCCGGTCCCGCAACCGTCGCCCATGGGAGGGTTCTGGCGGTCGATGGCGGGCGGCGTGGTCGGCGGGCTCCTGGGCGCCATGCTGTTCAGGAGCCTGGGCTTCGCCGGCGGGTTCGGCGGAGGATTCGGGGGCGGGTTCGGTCTCTTCGAGCTCGTGCTGCTGGCGGGGATCGGGTATCTGATCTACCGGATGGTCCGCCGGTCGCGGGAGTCGAAGGAGGCCACTGCGACCAGCTATTACGGCCGGATGTCGGCCGATTCCTACGGCTCGACCGGCGCCTCCGTGGCGACGGCGGACGCGCCGCCCTCCGCGGCCGAAGACCTGGAAGGCGGGCTGGCCCACATCCGCCAGATGGATCCCCGATTCGACGAGGTCGGGTTCAAGGAATGGTGCAACGACACGTTCTTCCGGGTCCAGGCGGCCTGGATGCATCGGGACCTCGAAAAGATGCGCCCCATGCTGGCCGAGGAGATGCAGGAGGAATTCCGGAAGCAGATCGACGAATTGCGGGCGAAGCGGCAGTTCAACAAGCTCGAGAACATCGCCGTGCGCTCGGTGGATCTGACCGAGGCCTGGCAGGAACAGGGAAGGGACTACCTCACCGTCCGATTCCTGGCGAGCCTGTTGGATTACACCGTGGACGAGGGCTCGGGCAAGGTTGTGAGCGGCAGCGACAGCGAGCCGGTGAAGTTCGAGGAGTATTGGACCTGGGTCCGGCCCGTCGGGCCGAATCCCTGGAAGCTGTCCGCCATCAATCAGGCCGACTGACCTGCGTCAGTCAGCGGCAAGCCGAATAGTTTCCGTCGCGGTCGCTGGCAGGCCGGGTCGCAGGAGTTCTTTAGCTCGGATTATTCACGAATGCCCCCAGATACCCTCACCGGGTACCCCCTGGGTGCCCTCTCCCACACCCAGAGGGTACCCGGGAGAGGGACGGGGTGGGGGGGAAGCCCAGAGGCACGAAGCGAGTTCACGAATAAGCCGGGTTAGCTCGGCGGAGGCGGAGACCAGTCAGGATCTTCCCACGGTCTCTCACCACAAGAACAGCCCAATTGGGGATGCTATCGCGCCGGGCAAGGGGGGACGGCGGCGGTGGTGTGGCTGAAGCAGGGGATCAGGCGGGTGATTCGGGGGATGCTCAGTTGGGCGTCCCTCCTGGCCATTCCCCTCGGGATCGCCGTCGGCCTCAATGGCTTCATGACCCTGGGGGCCCTGCTGGTGCTGGGCGGGACACTCGCCTACTTCCTGGTTGATCCCATCATGCTCCTGCTCGATCTGAAACCTTCCGACCGACGCAGCGAAGATCAAGGTAGACAGCCCTGAAAACGACAAGAGCCTCCCGGTGATCCGGGAGGCTCTTGGTTTCTCCGGCCAAATCCTTCCGCGCTACCCCTTCAGATACCTGGTGAACCACGCCACGCAGCGGGACCAGCCGTCCTTGGCTGCCTCGGGCAGGTAGCTCGGTCGGTAGTCGGCATGGAAAGCGTGGGGCGCGCCGGGGTACACGACGAACTCCGCGGTCTTCCCGGCCGCCTTCAGGGCTGCCTCCATTTCTCTCACGTCGGCCGCCGGGATCCCCTGGTCCGCCTCTCCATAGAGGCCCAGGACGGGTGCGGTGATCTGGGCTGCCACATCCAGCGGGCCTCCATGGAATGGCAGGCGACATTGGGAGGAAAGTATGGCACACGTGGTGGTGTCTTCAACCCAGAATTTCCAGCAAGAGATCCAGGCCGGCCCGCACCAGTTCTTCGCGGACGAGCCTCCCGAGGCGGGCGGGGGCGGCACGGGCCCCGATCCGTACAGTTTGTTACTGTCCGCGCTCGGTGCCTGAATGTGCATGACGGTCGTGCTGTACGCACGGCGGAAGGGCTGGCCTCTCACGCGGGCGACGGTGGATCTCCGGCACGAGAAGGTCCACGCCAAGGATTGTGCCGAGTGCGAGACCAAGGAGGGCCGGGTGGACCGGATCGAATCGCGGATGACGCTGGAAGGGGAACTGACCGACGAGCAGCAGGCGCGGCTGCTGGAGATCTCGGAGCGGTGCCCGATCA
>Ga0080064_1004361_pt1 | contig 18269 bp, 17 predicted proteins | sample Subgrocontami54m_FD_69260 | JGI IMG/M metagenome (GOLD analysis project Ga0080064, IMG submission 69260) | Subsurface groundwater microbial communities from S. Glens Falls, New York, USA - GMW46 contaminated, 5.4 m (SPADES assembly) (version 2) ...
CGGGGCCCCGCCCGGCGCTTCATCGGGTTCAGGGCCGTGGGCGCGCCCAACGGCGGGCGCATGGACGATGTGATTCCATCGCGCGAGATCATCCGCATGATCGGCGCGCACATGCCGCTCGAGCCGATCGATCCCAATTACCCGGGCGAAGTCGCGGAGCGCTGGCGCTACCGCGACGGCGCGGGCGAGATCGGCGTCATCTCCTCGGTGACCCAGGCGTTCTGCCGCTCCTGCACCCGCGCCCGCCTCTCCACCGAGGGCATGCTCTATACCTGCCTGTTCGCCACTTCGGGCTACGACTTTCGCACCTTGCTGCGCGGGGGCAAGTCGGACGCGGAAATCCGTGCGGCCATCGCCGCCGTGTGGGGCGCGCGCGACGACCGCTACTCCGAGATCCGCACCGCGGAAACGGCGAAAGAGCGCAAGATCGAAATGTCGTATATCGGCGGCTGACGATGCCGATGCACGCAACCTTCTGCCGTATCACGACTTGCCATGAAGCCGCACACTCGTCCTGAAATAACTCACGCCAGCCGCCCGCTCACCTTCGACGTCGAGGCAATCAATGAACGCGGCGAGATGGTGCCCACCGCCATCGCCGGCGAAAATCCGCTCACGCTGTACGTCGACAAGCGCGAGATCGTCACCCTCATGACCCTCGGCCAGGCGCCGGAAGCGCTGGCCATCGGCTACCTGCGCAACCAGCGGCTGGTGAAATCGATCGTAGAAATCGCTGCGGTGCAGGTGGACTGGGAGACCGACTCGGTGGTGGTGACCACGCGCAAGGCCACGGGCGGGGAAGCGCGCGCGCGCGCGAAGGGCATGAAGGAGAAAATGAAAAAGCGCACCGTCACCACCGGCTGCGGCCAGGGCACGGTGTTCGGCGACCTGATGCAGGAAATCGACGAGGTAAAGCTGCGCGATGATGTTCGCCTGTCGGAGGAAACGCTCTACGCGCTGATGGAACAGGTGCGCCACCGTGAAACCATCTACAAGACGGCCGGCGCGGTGCACGGCTGCGCCCTGGCGACGAACGAAAACGGCGCGAGCCGCATCTTGAGTTTCGTCGAAGACGTGGGGCGCCATAACGCCGTGGACGCCATCGCCGGGCAGATGTGGCTGGAGGACATCGACGGCTCGGACAAGATTTTCTATACCACTGGGCGGCTCACCTCGGAAATGGTGATCAAGGCCGCGCAGATGTCCATCCCGTTCCTCCTGTCGCGCTCCGGCCTGACGCAGATGGGCCACGCGATCGCCCAAAAAATCGGCATCACCATGCTCGGCCGGGCCAGCGGCAGGCATTACCTGCTGTTCACGGGCAAGCAGCGCTTCGTCAAATCGGTCAGCCCGACCGTGGTCGCATAGGCGGCAGTCGCATGAACGCCGAGCGCGTCAACGACAGGGTCACCGGACTCATTCTCGCCGGCGGCCAGGGCCGGCGCATGGGCGGCGTGGACAAGGGCCTGCAAAATTTCCGCGGCAAGCGCCTGGTCGACCACGTCTACGAGCGCCTCGCGCCGCAGGTCGGCGGCATCATTATCAATGCCAACCAGAACCACGACGCCTACAAGAGCTTCGGCGTGCGCGTGGTCAGCGACGCCATCGGCAATTTCGCCGGCCCGCTCGCGGGGCTGCACGCGGGTCTATCGGTGTCGCGCCGCCCCTATCTCGCGTCCGTACCCTGCGATTCGCCCTTTCTGCCGGAAGATTTGGTTGCGCGCCTGTATGCGGGGCTCGACGGCTCGGGCGCGGACATCGCGGTGGCCAAGACCGGCGACCAGCCGCACCCGGTGTTCTGCCTCGCGCGCCGCAGCGTACTCGAACACGTCACTGACTTTCTCAAGGGCGGCGGACGCAAGATCGACGCCTGGTATGCCACGCTCCTCGTCTCGGAGGTCGCATTCGATGACGAGGCGGCGGCCTTTTCCAACATCAACACCAGCGATGAACTCAAGGCATTTGAGACAGGGAGCCTCTGAACAAGGGGACTTTCCCCTCAAGGGGGATCGAGACCTTCGGGGCGTAAATCCCCCAAGTCAGTGGAAGCTCTGATTGCGTGACGGACATAATCAGAGCTTCAACAGGTAAATGAAGCGGAGCTGAAAGCATGACGACGCTGCAGCAAATCACCAGTTGCATGGACGCGTACGACCCGGAGGCGCTCGCGGTGGACAAGGCGCGCGCGGTCGTCCGCGCCTTCCTCACCCCGGTTACCACGAATGAAAGGGTTGCGCTACGCGCGGGCCTCGGACGCGTGCTGGGCGAGGACATCGTTTCCACGCTCGACGTGCCGGCGCACGACAACTCGGCCATGGACGGCTATGCCCTGCGCCACGCCGACCTCGCGCCAGACGCCGAAACCGTGCTGCGCCTGGCCGGCAGCGCTTTCGCCGGACGGCAGTTCGACGGCGGCGTGGGCAAGGGCGAATGCGTGCGCATCATGACCGGCGCGGTGATGCCCAAGGGCACCGACACGGTCGTGATGCAGGAGCTCGCCCGGGCCGAAGGCGACGGCGTGCGCATCCCCGCGGGCCAGAAGCAGGGCCAGAACCGGCGCCTGGCGGGAGAGGATCTCGCCGCGGGCAAGGCCGTACTCCAGGCGGGGCTACCCCTGGGTCCGGCCGAACTCGGCCTGCTCGCGTCGCTGGGACTGGCCGAAGTCACGGTACGCCGGCGGCTGCGCGTAGCCTTCTTTTCCACCGGCGATGAACTGTGTTCGGTCGGCACGCGGCTGGCGGAAGGCGAGGTGTACGACAGCAACCGCTATACGTTGTACGGCATGTTGTCGCGTCTCGGCTGCGACATCATCGATATGGGCGTGGTGCGCGACGACCCGGCGAGCCTGCAGCGCGCGCTCAAGGCCGCAGCGGCCGACGCGGACGCCATCATCACCTCGGGCGGCGTGTCCGTCGGCGAGGCCGATTTCATCCGCGAGTTACTCGGCAAACTGGGCGAAGTGGTGTTCTGGAAAATCGCGATGAAACCGGGCCGGCCCATGGCCTTCGGCAGGATCGGTACGGCCAACTTCTTCGGCCTGCCAGGCAACCCGGTCGCGGTGATGGTGACCTTCTATCAGTTCGTGCGCGAGGCGTTGCTCGCGCTGTCCGGCCGCAGCGACGACTGCACGCTGCCGCTGCTGCGGGTGCCCTGCACAGCCGGCATCAGGAAGAACCCGGGGCGCACCGAATTCCAGCGCGGCACCCTCTCGCGCAACGATCAGGAGCAATGGAGCGTATGCCCGACCGGCGCGCAGGGCTCGGGTGTGCTGCGCTCCATGTCGGAGGCCAACTGCTTCATCGTACTCGAGCACGAACGCGGCTCGGTCGAGCCGGGCGACCTGGTGCAGGTGCAGTTGTTCGACGGGCTGGTCTAGATCTCATTGCAAAATCCCGGGTGGTATCATCGGCGCATGCGGCAGTCGTCTTCATTGCATCGCGGGCTTATTCGCATCCCGGGCGAGCTCGGAGCGGCGTTCCTGGCATGGTGCGCCAGCTGGTGGCGCGTATTCCACTTCGGTGCGCTTGCGCTGGTGATGGCGCTCTCGCCCGCGACCTACGATAGAGAGAACCGCGCGGTCACGGCGAGACAGATCTATTTCACCGCGTGGCAGGTCCTGCCTTGGTTTACCCTCCTGTCGGCGCTGCTCAGCATAGTGTTGATCCGCATCGTCGTGGCGACCACCCAAAGCTACGGCCTGTCTCAATACGCGCTGGAGATGCTGGTGCGCGTGCTGGTGCTGGAGCTGATCCCGCTGTTGGCCGCGCTGTTCGTCGCGCTGAGGTCCGGCGCCGCGATCAACACCGAGGTCGCGCTGATGCACATCCGCGGCGACTTCGACGCGCTGCGGCGCGCGGGCTCGGACCCGCTTCGCCGCGAGCTCGTGCCGCGGGTGATCGGCAGCGCGGTGTCGGTGGTGGCGCTGGCCGCCGTCAGCGGGGTGATCGCGCTGCTGCTCGCCTACATCGGCGTCTACGGGTTCTCTCCCTGGGGCCTCGCCGGCTACACGCGCACGGTCGGCCATGTGTTCGACCCGCAGGTCACGCTCGGCCTCGCGCTAAAGACGCTGCTGTTCGGCCTCGCGGTGGCCGTGATTCCGATCACCGCCAGCCTGGAGACGCCGCGCGAGGTTCGTCTCGCACCGGTGGCCGTGCTGCGCGGCATGGTGCGGCTGTTCCTCGTGCTGGTGCTGATCGAGGGAGCATCCCTGGCAGTCAAATACATCTAGTGCGACCGGCGGACCGAGCATGCAGCCCGAATCCCATCCCCCGCCGCTGATTCCCCACGTCGAGTTCAAGGCGGCGGTGGTGCTCGTCCTCGCGCTTGCGCTGATAGGCGGCTTTCTCGCCTATGTGATGTACGCGCGCGGCGTGTTCGAGAGCACGCAGCGGCTGGTGCTGGTCGCGGACGACTCCGAAGGAGTCAAGGTCGGCATGGACCTGACGTTCTCCGGCTTTCCGATCGGGCGCGTGCAGCGCATCGAGCTTGCCGAGGACGGCAAGGCGCGCATCCTGATCGACGTGCCGAGCAAGGATGCGCGCTGGCTGCGCACCTCCACGGTATTTACCATGGAACGCGGATTGGTCGGCGACACCCGCATCCGCGCCTTCACCGGGGTGCTGGACGACCCGCCCCTGCCCGATGCAGCGATGCGGCCGGTGCTGCGCGGGGACGCGAGCGCGGAGATCCCGCACCTTGTCGCGACCATGCGCGCCCTGCTCGAGAACCTGGAGCGCATGTCGGGCACGGATTCCAGCCTCAACACCAGCCTCGCCAATGCGCAAACCGTCACCGAACGCATGAAGGGCCGCTACGGTGCGCTGGCGGGAGTGCTCGGCGGCGAGGACAACGCAAGGAAGGTGATCACCGCGCTCGACCGCAGCAATGCGCTGCTCGCGTCCGTGGGCGAGGTGTCGGCCAAGCTGGACCGCATAATCGTCAAGGCCGACGAGCGTGTGTTCGGCACTGCCGGCGTGATGGACGAGACGCAAAAAACCATCGTGCAGCTGGACTCGGTGCTGCGCGATGCGCGCGACAGCCTGAAAAAAGCCGACGCGGTGCTCGCCGAGGCGCAGGCGGTCGGCGCGAACGCGCGCGCGGCCACCACCGACCTCGCCGCCCTGCGCGCCGAGGTGGAGGCGAGCCTGCGCAAGGTCGCGCATCTGGTGGACGAGATCAACCGCAAGTGGCCGTTCGCGCGCGACACGGAGCTAAAGCTGCCATGAGGGCGCTCCTCCTCGCCGCGGCACTCTTGCTCGCCGCGTGCGCCGGCGGCCCGGTGCCGCCCGACTGGCAGGCGAACGCGCAGGCGGCGCTGCGGAATTTCTCTGCCGCGTACTACGCCGGCGACACGCGCCGGGCCGCGCAGGAATTCGCGCGCGCGCGCGCCGAGATCGCCAGCACCGGCCGCCCCGACCTGCTCGCGCGCGCCCAGCTCGTGCGTTGCGCCGCGCGCGTGGCGAGCCTGGAATTCGACGATTGCGCGGGGTTCGAGGCGCTCGCAGCAGACGCAGGGCCGCAGGAGCGCGCCTATGCGGCCTTTCTCGCCGGGCGCTGGCAGGGCCTGGTCGCATCGCTGCTGCCGGCGCAGCATCGCGCACTGATCGGAGGCGAAGTCGCTGCCGGCGCGCTTGCGAGAATCGAAGACCCGATGTCGCGCCTGGTCGCCGCCGGGGTGCTGTTCCGCCTCGGCCGCCTGGAGCCGGCGGGCATCGCCGTCGCCGCCGAAACCGCATCCGCCAACGGCTGGCGCCGGCCGCTGCTCGCCTGGCTGGGGGTGCAGGCCGCGCGCGCGGACGCGGCTGGCGATGGCGCCGCCGCCGCGCGCATACGCCGCCGCATCGAAATTGTTTCGACTGGCTCAGCCGCTCCGTAGCGTGGCTTCCGCGGGCGCGTCGCGCAGAGGTTCATGCCGCGCAAGACCGCGGGTAAGCACTTCCGGAACTTTCCCGACCGGTACAAGCGCGTGCGCCTTGCCTGCATTGGTTCCGTACGCAAACGCAGGCCCGGGGAATTCGCGAAACGCCCGCGCGATTTCATTTCGACGACCGAGAAAAACAAGCGCTTCGGCACCGGGAGCAAGTAACAGGCGGAATGCCTGATCGGCCTGCAACCCGCATTCCTATTGGTTCTCCGGCCAATTTGTCTGCTGAAAGCGGGGCTAAGACTAACGTTCGTCCGCGAGCCGCACCACATTATCCGCAGCCGGCTTCTCATCGATCTCCGCCGCTTCGATGCGCTGGAACTGCTGCGTGATCTTGCCGCCGGTGACCTGAATTTTCTCCACGTCCTCGTTGGCCTGCCGGATATGGTCGGCGAGCTTTTTCATGCGCTCGTCGAAACGGCCGAACTCGACCGCGAGGCGGGACAAGGACTCCTTGATCACGTGGATCTGCTTGCGTGTCTCGACGTCCTTCAACACTGCGCGCGCCGTGTTCAGCACTGCCATCAACGTCGTCGGCGAAACAATCCACACGCGCCTGGCGTTCGCGTATTCCACCACCTCGGCATGATAGGCATGGATCTCGGCGAACACCGCCTCGGCCGGCACGAACATCACCGCACCGTCGGAGGTCTCGTTGGCGATGATGTACTTGGACGCGATGGCATCGACGTGCTTCTTGATATCGGAGCGGAACGCCTTCTGCGCCAGACTGCGGTCCACTTCGTTCACGCCGGCCTCGAACATGCGGTGGTAGTTCTCCAGCGGGAACTTTGAATCGACCGCCACGAGGCCCGTGGGCTCGGGCAGCTTGAGCACGCAATCGACGCGCGTGCCGTTCGACAGTGTGTACTGCATCTCGAACGCGCCTGGGGGCATGACGTTGCGCACCAGCGCCTCGAGCTGCACTTCGCCGAAAGCGCCGCGCGACTTCTTGTCGCCGAGCAGTTCCTGCAAGCTGACCACGCTGCCGGTGAGGCTGTCGATTTTCTTCTGTGCCTCGTCGATGGTGGCGAGGCGCTGCATCACGTTTACGAAGGTCTCGTTGGTCTTCTTGAAACCCTCGTCCAGGCGCTCGCTGACCTTGCCTGATATTTGCTCCAGGCGCTGGTCGATCTTGGCGTTCAGCTGATCGGTGGTCTGCGCCAGCTGCTTGATCATGGCTTCGCGGCTCTGCCCCAGGTTCTCGGACAAACTGAGCTTGAGCCCATGCAGGGTGTCGCGGGTCTGCTTGAGTTCCTCGGCCAGGGTGCCGCGCAGGCGCTCGGAGGACTCGCTGAAGTTCGCACCCAGACGGTCGCCCTGCCGCGTCAGGCCGCCATGCAGGTCGGTGAGCATGGCGCGGTGCTTTTCTTCCAGGCCCTGCGCCATGCCCGCGGGCAACTCCTCCAGCTTGCGGCTCACGGCGGCCATGCGCCAGGCGAGCCAGCCCGCGAGCAGGAGCAGCAGAACGGAGAAAACGATGAGGAGTTCCAGCATGGGCCAAAGTATAGCCCAAGCCGCAGGCGTCGAAGGGTGCGGTAAGATGACGCATGCTTTGCCACGAGATCGCCCATGAACTGGCCGCTTGAGCGCTTGCCGCGTCTGCGCCGCGAAACGCATTTTGGCCGCGAGCTCACCTGCTTCGCCGAGCGCCCGGCGCACCTGAACGCCCTGTTCGCGCAGACCCTGTCCCGGCATGCCGCTGACGAGGCGCTGGTGTGCGCGGATCGGCGCATCACCTATGCCGAGTTGGACGACAGCGCGGCCCGCGTGGCCGCCGGACTGGCGCGCGACGGCGTGCGGGCGGGCGATCGCATCGCGATCCTGTGCGCCAACGAGCCGGAGTTCGTGTTCGCGCTGCTGGCCGCGTTCCGCCTCGGTGCGATTGCGGTGCCGATCAACGTGCGCGAGCAGAAGCCCGAACTCGCCTACGTCCTCAACCAGTGCAAGGCGCGCACGCTGGTGTTCGATGCCGGGCTCGCCGACCGGATTCCGCCGCCGGACGCGGTGCCGCACCTGGCGCTGCGCTATGCGGTGGGCGACGTAGCGGACGGCATCGCAGCGCCGGCCCGGCCGTTCCCGCATTTGCTCGAGCCTGGCGCGGCGCTGCCCGCCCCCGCCTCGCCGGGCGAGGAGGAGACCGCGGTCATCCTCTACACCTCCGGCACCACCGGGCACCCGAAGGGGGCGATGCTGACGCACCTGAACCTCATTCATTCGGCGCTGCATTACGAGCACTGCATGGAATTCGGCGACGGCGAGCGCGCCATGCTCGCCGTGCCCGCGAGCCATGTCACCGGGCTGGTGGCCATCGTCCTGACCATGCTGCGGGTCGGCGGCTGCGTGCTCATGCTGCGCGAGTTCAAGGCGAAAACTTTTCTCGAACTCGCCAGCCGCGAGCGCATGACCTACACCCTGGTGGTGCCGGCCATCTACAATCTGTGCCTGCGCGAGCCCAGCTTCGGCAGCTACGACCTGAGCCGCTGGCGCGTCGGCGGATTCGGCGGCGCGCCCATGCCCGAGGGCACCATCAGGGCATTGGCGCAGAGACTGCCGCAACTGGCTCTGGTGAATGCGTACGGCGCCACCGAGACCACTTCCCCCACCACGACCATGCCGCTGGGCGAGCAGGCGGCTCACCTCGACAGCGTCGGCGTGGTCCTGCCCTGCGGCGAGCTGCGCGTGATGGACGACGCCGGGCGCGAGGTCCCGCCCGGCGCAACGGGCGAGATCTGGATCGCGGGCGCCATGGTGGTGCCGGGCTATTGGGAAGACGACGCAGCCACGCAGCGCGAATTTTGCGGCGGCTACTGGAAATCGGGTGACATCGGCTCGATCGGCGCCGACGGCTACGTGCGCATACTCGATCGCAAGAAGGACCTGATCAACCGCGGCGGCTACAAGGTGTACTGCGCCGAGGTCGAGGGCGTGCTGTCGCTGCACCCGGCGGTGGTGGAGTCGGCGCTGATCGCCCGCCCCGATCCGGTGCTGGGAGAGAAAGCACACGCTTTCGTGCTGATCTCCGATCCGGGGTGCACTGCGGAAGACCTGCGCGCACACTGCGCGCGGCATCTTGCCGACTACAAGCTGCCGGACTTCATTACCTTTGTCGAGCGCCCCCTGCCGCGTAACGCCAACGGCAAGATTCTCAAGCGTCAGCTACGCGAAAATCACGCGCCAAACCCGCCCGCCGCCGATAAATAAGCACCTGTTTCGAAATGAGGGGATTCCTCCCCTCATGCGCCCCTGAATCGACCTGTCGCAAAATTCATTTTGCAACAGGTTCTAAACAACTGCGCCTTTCCCGTCCGCGGCAGTCCCGCGACCCCGCGCTCATCCGACTTCGCGCAGCGCCAGCATCGGCGGATGATTCAGCGCGGCACGCCCGCCGAGCCAGGCGTTGAGCGCCACGCAGGCGAGTCCCGCGAGCGGGCCGGTAACCCAGATCGCTGCGTTGAACTGCCACGGGAACTGGAACACGCGCTCGGCGAGCACGTAGCCGATTGCGCTGGCCCCGGCCGCGGCGAGCACTCCCGCCACTAGTCCCAGAGCGAGAAACTCGGCGCGCTGCGCCCCCATAACCTGGGCACGGCTTGCCCCCAGCGCGCGCATCAGCGCCGCCTCCTGCAGCCGCTCGTCCTGGGTGGAGAGGAGCGCCGCGTACAGCACCAGCACGCCCGCAACCAGGGCGAACAGAAACACGAACTGCACCGCGCGGATCACCTGGTCGAGCACGCCGTTGACCTGACGCATGACCGCGCTGACGTCGATCACGGTGAGGTTCGGAAACACCTGCGTCAGGCGGGTGGTGAACCGGGCGTCCGCGGCGCTCAAGCGGAAAGTGGTCATGTAGCTCAATGGAAAACCCGCCAGCGCCCCGGGCGTAGTCACGAAAAAGAAATTCGGCCGCATCGAGTCCCAGTCGAGCTTGCGCAGGCTCGTCACCGGCACGGTAACGCTTGCGCCGCCGCCGGCGAAACTCAAGCGGTCGCCGAGACTGATTCCCAGGCGCTCGGCGATCCAGATTTCGACCGAAACCGAGCCCAGCGCGAGATCGTCGGCGGTGAACCAATGTCCGCCAGTCACCTGATTTCCCGGCGGAGGAGTCTGCATGAAGCTCAAGTTGAACTCGCGGTCGATCTGGCGCTTGGCGCGCTCGTCGGCGTAATCGGCTGCGCCTACCGCGCGGCCGTTGATCGCGGTCAGCCGCGCGCGCACCATGGGAAAGGTCAAAGGCACCTCGACCCGGTTCTGCGCCAGGAATTGCGCCAGCGGCTCGACCTGCTCCGGCTGGATATTGACGACGAAGCGGTTGGGCGCATCCTGCGGCAGCTTCGCGCGCCAGGACTCGAGCAGATCGCCGCGGATGAACGTCAGCAGCAGCAGCACCGTCAGGCCCAGTGCCAGCGCGACGATCTGCACTGCGTTGGCGCGGCTGCGCCGGCGCAGATTCGCGAGGCCATAGCGCCAGGACACGCTGCCCGCGCGGCCCAATGCCGCGAACAGGCGCAGGGCGCCCAGGCTCGCCAGCCAGAACAACAGGAACGCCGCAGCAAAGCCGCCGAACACGGTGGCGCCGAGTTTGAGTTCGCCCGCCTGCCACAGGAGCAACGCCGCCACCGCGGCCAGCCCCAGCGCGTAGCCGGCGAGTGCGCTTTGCCTGGGCGCGCCGACCTCGCGCCGGATGACGCGTATCGCCGACACGTTCTTCAACTGCAGCAGCGGCGGCAGCGCGAAGCCGAGCAGCAGCAGAAGTCCTGCGGCAAATCCCTGCAGCACCGGATAGAAGCCGGGCTGCGGCAAGGACGAAGCGACGAAGTCGGTCAGCCAGCGCGCGATCACGGCCTGACCGGCGTAGCCGAGCACGCAGCCTATGGCGCACGCCGCCAGCCCCAGCAACACGAATTCCCAGCCGAACAAGGCAAACAGCCGGCCCTGCAACGCGCCGAAGCAGCGCATCACGGCATAGCCGTCCAGATGGCGCTGGATGTAGCGGCGCGTGGACAGCGCAATGGCAACGGCGGCGAGGATCACTGCAAGCATGGCCGAGAGGCCGAGGAATTGCTGCGCGCGGTCCAGTCCCGCGCGCACTTCGGGGCGGGCGTTGCCCAGGCTTTCGATGCGCTGCCCCGGACCCAGCTTCGGCTTGGTCCAACTCGCGTAGGCTTCGGTGGCCGCGCGCGCGCCCGCGACGTAGAGCTGATAATGGGCGCGGCTGCCGGTCTGGATCAGTCCCGTGGCGGCGAGATCGTCCAAATGCATCAGCAGGCGCGGCGCGATATTGAAAAAGCTCACGCCGCGATCCGGCTCCAGAGTCAGCACCGCGCCCACGCTGAAGCGCGCGTTGCCCAGTTCTATCTGCTGCCCCGCTTCGACGCCGAGCGCCGCACTCAGGCGTTCGTCCAGCCACACCGACCCGGGCGGCGGGATGGCGTCGGTTTCGGCATCCTCGGCATTCAGTCGCGGCGCAATGCGCAGCTTGCCGCGCAAGGGGTAGCCCGCGCTCACCGCCTTGACCCCCGCGAGCTGGGTCGCGTCGCCCGCGCGCGCCATGCTGACGAAGCTCACGCCGTCGGCGCGATCGAGGCCGCGCTTCGCGATTTCCTCGCGCAAATCGGCGGCGAAAGGATTATCGGACACCAGCAGCACGTCGGCGCCCAGCATCTGGTTTGCCTCGCGCGTGAGCGCCTGCCACACGCGATCGGCAAAGAAGGCGACGCTGGTGACGCTGGCAACGGCGATGACCAGAGCCAGAGCGAGCACGCGCAGTTCGCCTGCGCGCCAGTCGCGCTGGAGCATTTTCAGCGGCAGGGGCAGGCTAACCGGCGGTTGAAAAACCGGCTTCATGCGACGATGCGCCCGCCATAGAGCCGTATCTGGCGCTGGCAGCGGCGCGCGATGGCATCGTCATGCGTCACCAGCACCAGCGTGGTGCCGGCCGCGGCGTTGAGCGCGAACATCAGATCGATAATGGCGGCGCCCGTGGCCGCATCGAGATTCCCCGTGGGCTCGTCGGCAAGCAGCAGTTTCGGCTGCATCACGAAAGCGCGCGCCAGCGCGACGCGCTGCTGCTCGCCGCCGGAGAGGGTTTTCGGATAGTGGCCGAGGCGCTCGCCCAGGCCGACGCGCTCGAGCATGGCCGTTGCGAGCTGCGCCGCGCCGGCGGTGCCGGCCAACTCCAGCGGCAGCATCACGTTCTCCAGCGCGTTCAGCGCCGGCAGTAGCTGGAACGACTGGAACACGAAGCCGAGCAGCTTCGCGCGCAGCGCCGCGCGGCCGTCCTCATCCAGCGCGAACAGGTCCGCCCCGTTCAGATGCACGCTGCCGGCGCTGGGCGTATCCAGCCCGGCGAGCAGGCCCAGCAGCGTGGACTTGCCCGAACCCGAAGCGCCGACAATGGCCACCGCTTCGCCCGCGATGACTGCAAGGTCGATCTCATGCAGAATAGTAAGCTGGCTGGCGCCGTTCGGCACCACTTTGGACAGGCCGGCCGCTTTTACCATAACCATAGACGCATCGATTGATTGGGTCATGTTGCGAAGATCATTGGTCACTTGGTTGATGATGTGCTTGCCGCTCACGGCCTGGGCCGGCGGCACGATCCTGATCTATGGCGACAGCCTGTCCGCCGCCTATGGCTTGAACCAGGATGCCGGTTGGGCCGCCCTACTAGAGGCGCGGCTGAAGCAGAAAGGAATGGATTATACCGTGGCGAACGCCAGCATCAGCGGCGAAACTAGCAGCGGCGGCGCCGCGCGCATCGCGCAAGCGCTGAAAACGCACCAGCCCAAGGTGGTCATCGTAGCGCTCGGGGCGAACGACGGCCTGCGCGGGCTGCCGCTCGCGCAGATGCGCGCCAACCTCGCGAAAATCGTGCGCGCAAGTCAAAACGCCAAAAGCCGCGTACTGCTCGTCGGCATGCGCCTGCCGCCCAATTACGGCGAAACCTATACGCGGCCGTTCGCACAGGTCTACGTCGATCTCGCGCGCGAATACAAAACCGCGCTCGCGCCCTTCCTGCTCGAAGGCATGGCCGAGCGACGCGCGTTGTTTCAAGCGGACAACATGCATCCGACGGCGGAAGCGCAATCGCTCATCCTGGACAACATCTGGAAGGCGCTCGCGCCCCTGTTGCAATGAGCAATGCCGCCGCATCGTCCTGCAAGGTGGGAGGCGGAAGGGCGGGAACACCCGAAGCCGCGGGAACGGCCCTCAATCGACGAAAACGCCCTGCCCTGCCACCATCTGCCCTATGCGGCACGCGCTGGCAAAGCCGTGCTTCCTGAATTCCGCCAGCACCTCGGCCTCGGTATCGGCTGAGCAGGCAACGAGCAGGCCGCCGCTGGTCTGCGGATCGGTAATCAGCGCGCGCTGCCAGTCGGGCGCCCCTTCGGGCAGGCGGATGTCCTTGCCATAGCCGCTCCAGTTGCGTTCGGTCGCGCCGGTCACCGTGCCCTGCTGTGCCCAGGCCAGCGCTTCGTCGATGATGGGCACATCGCTGAAACGCACGTTCGCGCCCAGCTTGGAGCCGCGGCAGATTTCCAGCAAATGTCCGGCGAGGCCGAAGCCGGTAACGTCGGTCATCGCGTGTACGCCGGGCAATTCGGCCAGTGCAGTGCCCGGGGTGTTCAGCTTCGTAGTGGAAGCGATCATCTGGTCGTAACCTTGCGCCGAGAGCTTGCCCTTTTTCAGCGCCGCCGACAGGATGCCCACGCCCAGTGGCTTGCCCAGGATCAGCACGTCGCCCTCTTTCGCGCGGTCGTTGCGCTTGACCTTGTCCGGGTGCACCAGCCCCAAGATTACCAGGCCGTAGATCGGCTCGAGCACGTCGATCGAATGTCCGCCGGCAATGGGTATGCCGACCGCGGCGCACACTGATTCGCCGCCGGCAAGGATCTTCTGGATCACTTCCACCGGCAGCTTGTCGAGCGGCATGCCGACGATCGCCAGAGCCATGATCGGGGTGCCGCCCATGGCGTAGATGTCCGACAGCGCGTTGGTCGCGGCGATGCGACCGAAGTCGTAGGGATCATCGACGATGGGCGTAAAAAAATCCGTGGTCGCGACCAGCGCCTGACTGTCGTTCAAGCGATACACGGCGGCGTCGTCGCTCGACTCCGTGCCCACCAGCAGCTCCTTCGGCAGGGCGCGCATCGGCGTGGCCGCGAGCAGTTTGGTGAGTATCCCGGGCGCGATCTTGCAGCCGCAGCCGCCACCATGGGAGAACTGGGTGAGGCGAAATGGGGCAGCTGCAGGTGCGTTCATGGCGATGGGACTCGGTTGGGATGTGGTGTTTGCGTGTAAACTCGGGCCTGATTCTGAAGTTGCGAAGCCGCATCCGGAGTTGAAGCGGCCTATTCGGAAAATCCGTGAAATTTCCTAACGTCGTAACCGTAGCACAACTGGCGGAGTTTGACGAGGTCATCGACGTGCGCTCGCCCTCGGAATTCGCCGAGGACCACCTGCCCGGCGCGATCAACTGCCCGGTGCTCGACGACGCCGAGCGCGCCGCGATCGGTACCATGTACAAGCAGCTCTCTCCTTTCGACGCGAAGAGGCGCGGCGCAGCCCTGGTGGCGAAAAACATCGCCCGCCACATCGAAGAAACATTCGCCGCGCACGGCAGGGGCTGGCGTCCCCTGGTGTACTGCTGGCGCGGCGGCAAGAGAAGCGGCGCCATGGCCCATATACTGAGCGAAATTGGCTGGCACGCGGCGCAACTCGACGGCGGCTATCGCGCCTACCGCCGCGAGGTCCTGGCGCAATTGGCCGAACTGCCGCAAAAGTTCCGCTACCGCGTGGTCTGCGGCGCCACGGGCAGCGCCAAGAGCCGCCTGCTGCAGGCTTTGGCCTTAGCCGGCGCGCAGGTGCTGGACCTCGAGCACCTGGCCAGCCACCGCGGCTCGGTGCTCGGCAATCTGCCCGACGAAGCGCAACCGGCGCAAAAAAAGTTCGACAGCCTGGTATGGGATGCCTTGCGCAAGTTCGATCCGGATCACACCGTGTATGTGGAGGCCGAGAGCAGGAAAGTCGGCCAGCTGCAGGTGCCTGATGCGCTGATCGAGCGCATGCGCGCCAGCCCGTGCGTGCTGATCGAAGCGCCGCTCGCCGAGCGCGTCGCCTTCCTGCTGCGGGAGTACGACCATTTCCTGGGCGACCCGCAGGATCTGAAAGCGAAGCTCGATTGCCTCGCCGGCCTGCACAGCAAGGACACCCTTGCGCGCTGGATGAGCCAGGTCAAGCAGCGTCAATGGGACGAGCTCGTCGCCGACCTGCTCGCCAATCACTACGACCCCGCCTACCGCCGCGCGACGCTGAAGAACTTTGCGCACCTGGCCGAAGCGCAAGTGCTGCGACCGGCGAAGCTGGATTTCGCAGCGCTCAAGCAGATGGCGGCGCAACTGATCGCAGACGCGCAAACATGAACACCCTGAAACTGAAATCCAGGCTGCCGCAGTTGTTCCCGGTGTTCCGGCAGCTGCCCGACGCGGCGGCGCTGCGCCAGCCGGCGCAGTCCTAGCCGAATAGCCTATAACCCGCCCAGCACTCTGATATGCGCGACCACGCTGCGCGCGAGCGCGGACAGGTTGTAGCCGCCCTCCAGCACCGACACCATGCGCCCTTCGGCATATTTGTCCGCAACCGCCTTGATCTCCCGCGTGACCCAGGCGTAATCCGCGTCCACCAGCCGCAGCATGGCCATGTCGTCCTCGACATGGGCATCGAATCCGGCGGAGAAAAACACCATCTGCGGTCGAAACGCTTCCAGCGCCGGCAGCCACCGTAGCGTCACCGCCTCCCGGAACAGCTGGCTGCCGGCGCCGGCCGGCAGCGGCACGTTGACCATGTTCGGCGACGGATTCTCGGTGCCGCTATACGGATAAAAGGGATGCTGGAACGTGCTTACCATCAGTGCGCGCGCATCGTCGCGGAAAGCGTCCTCGGTGCCGTTGCCGTGGTGCACGTCGAAATCGACGATGGCGACGCGCTCGAGCCCATGCCGCTCGAGCGCATGTTTCGCGGCGATGGCGACATTGTTGAACAGGCAAAAGCCCATGGCGCGGTCGCGCGTCGCATGGTGCCCCGGCGGGCGCACGCTGCAAAAGGCGTTATCCGCCTGCCGCTTCAGCACCAGGTCGACGGCGAGCACCGCAGCGCCGGCCGCGTGCAGCGCGGCGTCCCAGGTATGCGGATTCATGGCGGTGTCCGGGTCCAGATGGACGGTGCCGCTGGCCGGCGCGCTGCTGCGGATATGGCTGATGTATTCCATCGAATGCACCCGCGCCAGGCTGCTCACTTTGGCCGCCGGCGCCTGGTGATGCGTCAGGTGCCGCCCGATGCCGGAGGCGATCAACTGGTCCTCGATCGCGGCCAGCCGTTCCGGGCACTCCGGATGGTAGGCGCCCATGTCGTGCTTGCGGCAGTGCGCGTGGGTGATAAAAGCGGTGGCCATGTACCGTCTTGCTACCAGTGGTTTTAATGAATATTAGCCGAAATCCACGTAAGATGACGAATACACTGTGAAAGACCGCCGTATCCCCGGGTGGGGACGCGCCGCCACAGATGACGCGCGACCGCCCGGCAATGCCGTGCACACTATGGAAAACCCTGCGGAGAACCCGCTTGCTGCTACACGCTGAAACAAAATTCGCAGTGCGCGACACGTCGATCCATCGTGTCGTCGCCAATGCAGGCAAGATCATCCTCGGCAAGGAGCGCCAAATCCGCCTTGCCGTGGCCTGCCTGCTGGCGCGCGGCCACCTCTTGATCGAGGATCTGCCCGGCGTGGGCAAGACCACGCTCGCGCATACGCTGGCAAAACTCCTGGGCCTCCACTTCCAGCGCATCTCGTTCACCAGCGACCTCCTGCCCGCGGACATCATCGGCGTGTCGGTATTTGATCGCGACAGCGGCGTGTTCAAGTTCCATCCCGGGCCGATTTTCTCGCAGCTGATCCTGGCCGACGAGGTCAACCGCGCCACGCCCAAGACGCAGAGCGCGCTGCTCGAGGCCATGGAAGAGCACCAGGTCACGGCGGAGGGCGAGACCCGTCCCCTGCCGGAGCCGTTTTTCGTCGTGGCCACGCAGAACCCCTCGCACCAGGTCGGCACCTTCCCGCTGCCGGAATCGCAGCTCGACCGCTTCCTCATGCGCATCGAACTCGGCTATCCCGATCGCGAGGCCGAGCGCGCCCTGCTGCTAGGGGCCGACCGGCGCAGCCTGGTGGCCACGCTCGAGCCCTGTCTCGCGCCGGGTGAATTGATCGAACTGCAGGCCAACGCCGGTCAGGTGCACGCGGCGGCGGCCTTGCTCGATTACATTCAGGCCATCGTCGAGCACACGCGGCGCGCGCCCGAATTCACCAACGGCCTGTCGCCGCGCGCGGCGCTCGGCATACTGCACGCGGCCAAGGCCTGGGCCATGCTCGAAGGCCGGGACAAGGTGCTGCCTGAAGATGTGCAGGCAATCCTGCCGGGCGTCGCCGGTCACCGCCTCGCGCCGGCGCACGAAGGCGCGCGCAAGCGCGCTTCCGAGGTCACTGCCGCCCTGATCGAGGCCGTGCCGATTCCCTGAAATCAGGCACAAGCCTCCAGGGACGCAACGGTGTTGCAATGTTTATCGCGATCGCGACAATCGCCGAGGTCCTTGTTGCGAAAACGCAGGCCCGGCTATTTTGAGACACGAAAGATTTCCGTGGCGAATTTTGCGTCCTCGGCGGCGAGACATAGAATCTTTGCGTTATGACGATGCTCGAAAAGGTCCTGAGCCGCTCCCAGCTCTACAATGCATTCTTCGGCCCGCGGCGGCCTGAGCCGGGCACCATCTTCCTGCGGCAACAGCGTGTCTACATACTGCCGACGCGCCCCGGTCTCGCCTTTGCCATGGCGCTCATCGTGATGCTGATCGGATCGATCAACTACAACCTTTCCCTCGGTTACATCCTCACCTTCCTGCTCGCGAGCATGGCGCTGGTGGCGATCCTGCATACGTTCCGCAACCTGGTGCATTTGCATATCACCCCGGGCCGCGTGGAGCCGGTGTTCGCGGGCGAAATCGCCTGGTTCGAGCTGTTCGTCGAAAACCGCTCCGGCTATGACCGCTCATCGATCTCGCTGTGGCATCAGGGCAAAGCGACGCGGTGCGACGTTGCGTCCGGGCGCGGCACGACGGTGAGCGTCCCGGTCGCGGCCGAACAGCGCGGCTGGCTCGCGCCGGGGCGCATTACCGTGGACACGCGCTTTCCCGTCGGCCTGTTGCGCGCCTGGAGCTATATTCAGCCGGACATGCGCTGCCTCGACTATCCCAAGCCCGACGACGCTCTGCTGCCCCTGCCCGAGCCCGCCGG
>Ga0080064_1004365_pt1 | contig 18254 bp, 20 predicted proteins | sample Subgrocontami54m_FD_69260 | JGI IMG/M metagenome (GOLD analysis project Ga0080064, IMG submission 69260) | Subsurface groundwater microbial communities from S. Glens Falls, New York, USA - GMW46 contaminated, 5.4 m (SPADES assembly) (version 2) ...
GCGCTGTAAACGCGGGCGCGTCCTGTTCGACCATGTGGTTGAGCGCTTCCTTGATTTTATCCAGCGGCATTTTCCGGATGACTCCTTCGCATCGGGCAATAAGGGAAGGGTTGTCCGGGTTTGCGCTCCGAATCAAGACGTGCAGCAGCCCTCTGGCGATTTGTTCTTCCGATGGCTTGAAGTGTGGCGTGGCCATTCGTTCCTCGATTAAATCCTCCCAAAGTGTTGGTATCACGCCGTGTCGTTCTGGCTTCAACGCCTTGACGTCCACGCCTTTGCTTTTCATCTCTTTTTCCAGATATTTTTCCAATCCGATGTGGTATGCACCGAACTGAAGGACGACCGTCCCCCCGTTTTTGTATTCTGGCTTTTGAAGCAGCCGCTGCAGGTTTTTCGATACCTGTTCGTGCCTTGACGCGTTCATGTTGGTTGCGTCCAAGTAATACCGCCGTCCCTGGCGCAAGAGGTCTTCCACGGAGGCGCGTCGTTGCAGCAGATCAAACAATCGACTTTCAGCCGCGTTATACGCCCGAAATAACCGCCGCGTTTTTTTGACTCTCTTTTTATCGGTGTATTCCACCACGTGCAGGGGTAGATCATGCAATCCGGCCACCACGTGGGTAAACAAGCCGTGTTGCTCTTCCGGGTCCTCTGGAAGAGGCCCTAGCGTTTCACCGAATTTTACAAGCGCGTCCGGCCCGATTTTGATTTGGTGTGGCCGCACGTCGCCGATTCGTAACTGCCGCTGCATGTGGGCTCGGTCTTGCCGGTATGTTTCTTGCAATTCCTGTTCCCGACTTCGGTGCGTGCTGGCGGATTCAATCCCGAGAAACAAGACTTTTTTCCCTTGCCGGTGGGCCTCAGCCAGTTTTCGCCACAAGTGAAGGGAAGGCTGCATCCCAACATGCGGCCCATACATGCCCAACAGTTCAAACATGGGTTTGCTTACTGCGTTGACTTTAAAGTTCTTTCACGACGGATTCGCCGTGGTGCTTTTCGACCAAAAAGACATGGTCGCACAAGGCCTCCAGTTCCCGTTCGTGGGAGACTAAGAGAATTTGCTGGGCGCCGGCTTCCTGCAATACCTGCCGCATGCGTCCGAGTTGTTCCTTGGAAAAGCCGTCCGTCGGCTCGTCCAAGATAAGCAGGTTGTCCTTGAGGCTCGGTGTGGTCTGGCGCACCAACGTGTTCAACGCCAGCCGATACGCCAAGGCCAACGCGCTTTTCTCTCCCCCGCTTAAAGCGGCGAAGTCTTGTTCGAATCCTTGCTGACGGATCTGCGGCGTGAAACTCCCGTCTACCTCGGCGGCCAGGTCCTGTGTCTCCAACAATTGGACGAACCATCGCGAAAACAGGCGGTTGAACTCGTCGTTGATGCGGCGCAGGACGTGTTCTTCGATGAGCGACAACGCGGGAATGAACGGGTCGGACAGCCAGTCGTTCTTAGCGTCCATTTCCTTCAGACGGGCTTCGAGGTCTTTCTTGCGTTCCAGCGCGGCGTGAAGGTCCGCAAGGTTCTGGCCGAGTTGTTGTTGGCGCGCCTGGTTGGCCGCCTCCGCGCTTACGGCACCTTGCAACGCAGTTTGGGCCTGGCGCAGCTGGTTTTCGGCGTGTTGCAGGCGGGTTTTCGCGCCGGCGGCGGCTTCCAGGTGGTGTTTTTTCTGTTCGAAATCGTCCCGCGTCTGCTGGAGTTGTTGCTCGATTTCGGCTTCCCGGCTCTTGCAGTCTTGGCGTTGCGCTTGGGCTTGTTGGCGCATCTGCGTCAATTGCTGGATTTTCTGTAGTGCCAGCTTTTGCGCATTAAACGCTGTCAGCTGGCTTCGAAGGTTCAGTTCCTTTTGGCGTCCGTTCTGGACTGCGGTCTGCGCTTGTTTGAGGTTGCTTTCGGCTTCCTGCATTTTTCCGTTCAACCCGTCAGAAATCTTTTGCCCGCACGTGGGACAGGTGCCGGACCGCAAAAGGGCGTGTTCGCGCGCCGCGTGTTCGCACGCGCCCAGTACTTGTTGCAATCCCCGGAGGGCTTCTTGTGCCGCTTCCCACTCTTTTTGCGGATCGGCCATGGGTGTGGGGTTTTGTTGTTGCAGCGTGTCCAACTCGCGCGTCCACTGGATGGTTTTGTTGTCGAGGGTTTGGCCGTCGGCCTGCAGTCGTTGCAGCTGCCCTTGCAGTTCGTCCACTCGTTTTTGAAGCAGAGGCACTTGGGCGGATTCGCGTTCCAGCGCCATGGCCTCGCTGCGGCGGGTTTCGACGTCTTTTTCCGCGGTTTGGACGTTGTGTTGAGCCGTTTGGGTGCGTTCCTGCAGGACGGGTTTTTCTTTTTCCAGGTCCTCGATTTGTTTTGCGACGTGGGTTTTCTGCGCTTGTAGTTCCGCGACGTTGGACAACTGGCCTTTGATTTCGCGGCTTTTTTCCCGCAAGCGCTGCTGGACCAGGCCCGCGTTTTCCTGTGCCGTCTTGTATTCTTCCACGCCGAAGGCTTTGCGCAGCGTCTGGAGCCGCTCTTCCGGCTTGAGGGTGAGGATTTCTTTCATTTGTTCTTGGGGGGTGAACACGGCGTACCGGAAGATCCACGACGTGGCGCGCACTGCGGGGTTCTCTCGGAATTGCAGGATGGATAGGACGCGGGTCTTGAGCTCTTCCGGCGAGTAGTCGGTGCGCACGCCGTCTTCCTCGATCCAGCCCGGGCATTGGCGTGCCGCGTCTTTTTTGCGTTCCAATTGCCTGTAGATGACGATTTTCCGTCCGTCTGCTTCAAAGGCAAGTTTCACGCTTCCTTCGGTGGCGCCGTGGCGGAGCAAGTGTCCGGCCTTGAGGTCGCCCAATCCGAAGAGGGCGAATTCGATGGCGTAAAGCAGCGTGCTTTTGCCGGAACCGACGTCGCCTTCGAACAACGTCACGCCTTGCGTAAAGTCGACGCGGGCGTGGGCGTACGTGCGGATGTTGTCGACTTCGAGGAATTCAAGCTTCAATGCCGAGCACCTGCGCGGCTTTGGCCGCTACGAGTTCTTCCCACCGCTTCTTGTTGTCGCCCGGATTTTCCTGGCGCAGGATGTCCAGAAGCGCCAAGGCCAGTTTGACGCCGGGCTCGCCACCGAGGCCTTCCGGTAGCTTGCGGTCGGCCAAGGTTTCGCGGAAGACTTTTTCGGCGGCGGCCTGCGGCGTGTGCGCATCGACTCGGATTTCCTGCCGTTCGCGGCTTTCCAGCGCGTTGTTGAGGTAAACGATGGGACATGTTTGTTCCAACGCGCGCCGGGCCGCCGTCCAGTCGATGTCGGACGGCTTTCCTTCCATCAGCGTGCCGCGCGCGTGCAGCAAGGCCACGTCGCCGCTTGGCGCGCGTTGGCAGGCCTGCTGGATGCGTTCATTGGCCTCGCCGGCGGTCCGCCCTTCGCATTCGGCACGGGCGAGGTGGACGCGGGCGAACGGCACGGCTACGAATTCGGTTACTTTCGCGTCCAAGTCGACGACGTAGAATCCATGGGGCCCGTCCTGCAATTCTTCCAAATCGCGGAAATCCGCGGCCGACAACGGACCCGGATAGGCGATTTTTCCGTTACCGTAATCCGTCAAGAGCCGCGCGTGCACGTGGCCGCCGGCGTAGTAATCGAAGCCTTTCGGGAACAAGGAAAGCGGCACCGCGTCGACGCGTTGCAGGCTTTGCGGCTTGTGTTCCTGGATGGCGCAGTGAAACACGAAGACCTTCGGCCCGGACAACGCTTCCAATGCGTCGGCATCCAAGTCCTGGAAGTACGCTTTCTCCAGTCCTAGCTTGCGGGCGGAAATGCCGGTGATCTTGACACCGGTCTTGGGATCCGTCAAGACGTCCAAACGCAGTTTCTGCTTTTTCTCGCCGTTTTCCATCCCCTCGACGTATTGGCCTGAACTGACTTTCGTCAAGACGCCGGCTTCGTTCAACACGTCGATGACCGACGTTTGGGTGGGGGAGTAGTCGTGCGAGCCGTACACGGCGTAAATCGGTTTTTGCACGTGACGCATGGCGCGCACCGCGCGTTCCACGACCGAAAGGTCCGGGATGCTGATGTCGAACAAGTCGCCGGCGATGATGAGGAAATCGACGTCCCGGCGTGCGACGTCTTCCAGCGCCTTTTCGAACGCCCGCAGATTCAACTCGCGCAGGCGGGCGTCGCGGAAAGCCCCGAGGTGGACGTCGGCGATGTGGGCAAAACGAGCCATGGTGGGCTTTGGTGTCGGCAAAAACTAATAAGTGCTTGCGCCACGCGGCCGGTGGCGTTTGAGGCTTTCCGACGTTCACGCTTTAGGCAAAGCGCTTGGCTGCCACTGGCACTTTCTGGTCGGCGGCTACAAGGTCTTCGAACTTGGGAAACTGAACGGGAATGGCAAACTTGGTGTAGACGCTGGAAATGACGGCTTCGCCCTTGTCCAAACCGGCGATGGCTTTGGAGTCGTCCGTCAAGTCCTGCGCGGCCGACGCGATGAGGGCTTCGCGCTCCTGGCGCATCTCGTTGCCCAGGATGATTTTGGTGTTCATGTTGGCCAACACTTCCCTTGGAATCATGCTGGCCAGTTGCGTGATGGCGATGAGGCCGATTCCGAATTTGCGGCCTTCGCGGGCGATGGAGGAAAACACGTTGGACTCGCCTTCCCGCAACACGCGGGGCGCCTCCTCGATCAAGATGCTCTTGATGCGGCCGGGCGCGCGGCGCGAGCGTTCAAACGCCTCGTGCGCCAGGATGCTGCCGATGAGCAGTTCCGTGTTGGACGCCAGGCGGGACGTGTCCACCACGACTTTTTTTCCTGCATCCAGCGCGTCGGCGATGTCATTCACCGTGTTCTTTCCGCCTTCGGGCTTGAAGATGGACGCGTCCAACGAAAGTTCCAACCGCCGCTGCAACACGGCCAGCGTGCCTTCGTGCAGGCGTTTGTTGCCGATCCACTCCTTCGTCTTGTCGCCCGGTTCGCGTGCGAGTATTTCGTAGAGCCAGCGGTTTTTGAATTCCTTGAAGTACATCCAGCACGCGTCGTTCTGCGCGTCGGTAAACGGCACGATGCCGGAAAAATGCCACGGCTTGACGCTTTCGTAGTGAATGGCCATGGTCAACGCGCCCCGGTCGGGGTTGGGCGAATACGCCACGAGGTTTTGCGCGGCGTTGGGGTGATTTTTGAGCTTGGCGTAGTATTCGTTGTGCGGGTCCAACACAAGCACGCCGGCGAAATCGGAATCCAGTAGGCGCCACAAGATGCAATACATGCCGTTGGACTTGCCTTTTCCCGTCCCTGCCGCCACCAAGACGTGGGTCGGCAACACTTCGGCCGCATTCAGCATGATGCTTTTTTCCAGCACGCGCGAGCCGGACCTGATTTTTCCGGCAAACAACGGTTTCTGCGGGTTTTCCAAAAACGCCAAGTCGCCGTCTTGCAGCTTGCGCAATCCGGAGAAGAAGCGCGGCAGGCTCTTGGGGGTGCGGGCTTTTCCGTCTTTGACGTGCGCCACGGCTTTGACTTTGGCGATGATGTAGTTGCGCAAGTGCGCTTCCATGAACGCCTCGGACGACACGTTTTCCAATTGGAGGCCCGACGCCCACTCCAACGCTTCCGGCTGCATCTGGCTGGCGTACGACAAGTCGAACACTTGCAGGATGATTAGCCCGTCGGACTCGTCGGCGACCAACAACTCGCCCAACTCAAGCGTTTGGTCGCTTTTCTGCCGGATGGCGATCTCGGCGTGCTGGCCTCCTACGATCTGCGAGACGATTTCCATGCTTCAGTGCTACTCCGCCTGGTCTTTAAATTCACGTACCAGCTGGGAAAGCGACCCTATTTCGTTTGCTCCAGTCACCTGGGCTTTGAGTGCGGCCACTTGCACTTTTCTCGCCAAATACGCGAGCCAGGCGGATCGTTGCTGACGAGCAACGAGGTGTTCCGAATGGAAAAACGCCTCGCTAATCTGCCGGTTCACATGTTCGTGCCATTGGTAGAGGCGCGCCAACACCGGTCGTTGATTCAGCTGCTTAACGTACTTTTCTACTTCATCCGGGCGCTTGAGAAACCGGTTGATTTCGTCCACGTGCAAAAAACCCGTAAACAGGCGCACGTCTCCGCCCAGCGCTTCGGCGCGGTAACGTGCTGCTCGTGCCAACAGGAGGCTTCGGAACGGAAGTTTGAATTCCAGATACGTCCGTATTTCTTGAGGCGTGCGTCTACCACTGAACGCCTCCTTCAGTTCCGCTTCCGTTTCTTTGTAGTATTTTCTTATCTTTTCCATACCCGGACGCATGACTTCGTGAACCGGCATGCGGCTCAACTCCTCTTCAGCATTCCGGCTTTCCTCTTCCGTAGTTCGGCCCACCGTATGCTGTTCCAACTCCAAATTTTGGTCAACCGCGGGCAGGCCGATGATCTCGTGAAACTCCGGCCGCTCGATTCGTTTCTCATCCAATCCAAGATGGACCAGCTTCCTTTCAATCGAATCCGTTCCGCCAGGATGCTGAAGACCTAGCCCTTCAAAGTGCTCATCGTGTTGGCCTTCAGCCATCACGTAATCAACTGGAAGAAATGCCCTGGTTTCTGCTTCCAATAGTTCCCGCGCTTCGGGATGCGCTAGTTCATCCTCCGTTATGCCATGCATGAACCCGTAAATGTGCACCGTTCCCCGGCCAACTCTGATTCTTGGAATCAGTTCTTCCCGAGAAAACGCCATTCGTCATCGTCTCCTTTTGTCTTACTAAAGCTTGCTCAGCCACGCGTGCGCATCCGTATGCCGCGACAACGCATCCAGCCGACCGCCCAACTTGGCCTGCACCAAGCCTTTGACGGACGCGGCTTCGTTGTTCGTCACTTTGGCGTTGCGGTCGGCATCCACCAACGCGTACGGATAGCCCAAAAACGCCGGGTCTGACGCCTGCCGTGCCAACGCCGCCCACGGCAGGGTTTCGTGCCCCGAAAACGCCTCGACGCGGAAGACCTGGCGCGCCGCCTTGTGTAGCTTGGCACAACCGATGCGCGCCGGGTGGTCCGGGTGCGTGCTTTTCGCAAGCCATGCGTACGCCCATTGCGGCATGGTTTGCGGCGCCATTTTTTCCACGGCGTCCGTGACGCTCCAGCCCGTGGTGGTCAAAAGCGTGCTGGTCTTGCTCAACGCGGCCAGGAATTGGCCGGCTTTGACCTGTTCTTGTGCCCGCTTGGCGTAGAACGATTCGCGCTTGACCGACGTCTGAAGCGTCCCGTCTTTGATGACCACGACGTCGTCGAACTGGCCAAGGATTTTTCCGGCCAACGCCCACTCCGCAAACCGCCGCGTCAAGGCACCTATTTGCGCGGCTTTGGTGCGCTCCTCGCTGTCCGGCACTTCGCTTGCCGCCATCTTCAGCACGCCTTCTTCCTGAAGCAATCCGCCCTGCAGCGGCAATATCGTGATTTCAAACTGCGTGCCGTCCACCGCCTGCGTCAAGCAAAGAAATTCGTGTTTTTCCTGATGCACCCTTTTTCGGCCTTCAAAGACGTTGGCGTACGCCCGCACCAATTGAAGCGACAATGACGCGCCGCCGACGAGTTCCTGGTTGCCGCCATCCACGGCCGCCAAGAACCGGCAGTCGCCGTCCAAAGGGATGAAGCGCTCCGGCGCCAACGGACGCGGCTCGTAGCGCGGGTCCGAGAAAAACGGTTGCCCAAGCGGCTTTTCCTGTTGTTGCCGCAGCTGCCGTCCGACTTGGTCCAACGATTCCAGCATGAGTTCTTGTTTAGCGGAGGGCTTTTTCAAGCCACGCCAACGCTTCTTTTCCGCCCGGCATCTTTCCAGGCTCGTCCCTGAAGTATAATGCCACGGTCTTTCCGTCCACCACGACGTCCTGCAAACCCGTGACTTTTTCCAACTGCTTACGCGCCTTTTCGATTTTGCTTTTGACGTGGTGCGGCTCATGGCACGCCGTGACGCGGAGGACGAACGGCGGCTGCCAATCCTTGAAATCGGCTTCCCACTCGATGCGCTCAAACGGCCCGCTTTTGGGCTCTTTGGTAATCTTGGCATCCAACGCGCCCATGCGCAGCGGGCCTTCAAACGGCGCCGTCTCCTGCGCCCTTGCGGCGACGAACGCCTGCTCGACGAACACCAAGCCGGACAAGAAAATGACGGCGGCAAGGTCCAGGCGGCCGTAAAACGCCCACAACAACGTCGCGACCACGACGATCCAAAACACGGCAAAGCCGGCATGACGGTAATGCATAGCAATAGCACGTCCGCATTCTTTTAAGCTGTTTTGTTATCGAATACCGTTATGCCTTTTTTCGAGTCGGACCGCCTGCCGGCCGCACGGGTTTCCGTCCACGCCCTCAAACGCGCGCCCAAACAACCCCCGACATACGAGCTGCGGGTGGACGTGCCGTCCGACTTGGTCCAAGCCGATTTCCGTTCGGCCCTCTCTGAAAACCAGGTCATCACCAACGGGCTCCGCCGTGTCTTGGCCGAAACCGTGGGGTTGCACCCGCACGACGAGCAACACCCCATCTGGGCCGCGTACCACCACTGGCTCAACTTTTCCTGGAATGAATACCTCCCGTCTTTTCCACACTCGTTTGAGCACAGCCAATTGTTATGGCAAAAAGCCCGGCAATCGGCTTGGAAAAAACTTGACCGTTCCCTGAAATCCATGGATTTGCCTTCCGATCGAATCCAGCAAGCCACGCGCCTCCTGGCCTCGATCCAACGTGCATCCGATCACGGCCATGTCTTGCGTCGCCTGCAATCCGGTTTAGGCTTCATCCACTCGGAAGATTCGCCCGCGTTTGCCACGGCGCTCAAAGCCCACTTGGACCAATGGCTCGCCCCCCTCCAACGCCGCACCACGGGCCACCGCGAAACCCATCGCGATCAACAACTCCAACGCATCAAACGCTGGGCCATGCGGACCATCCACCGCAAGCTTTCCAACCTACCCAAGACCCCCGAAGCCATCGAACTTTTACGCCACCTGGACTTGCATTCCAATGCCGCCGCGCGCCTGGCTCGGCAGGCCGAGGCCGAAATCATCCGGGAACGGGAACGCGACGAACGCGAATCGGGCGGCTTTTCATCTCATTTGGTCGCCGCGCCGTCATCTGGATTCTACTACCGGTTTTTTTACCGCTTTTCCGAAAGTCCCCTCCCCGCCCAAGAAATGGCCGAACGCTTGACCAAGCACTTGCTGCACTATGGTTTTTACGTCCGCTCCGACGTTGCGAGCCAATCCCCCGCTGAATAGCGCCGACCCATATCCAAACCACTTCGGACCGGTTTTCACCGGCCAGCAACCCTCCCGTTCTTTATAAACTGCCGACCATTCAGTATTGCCGCAAGACGCGAAAAACGCGCCCTGCATCGAAAACCCAGGTGGTCTTGATGGCAAAACACGCGGCAAAAGAAGTGACGGAAACCATGAACGAGAACGAAACCAACCCCCAAACGCAAACCCAAGACGCACCGGTCCTGGAAATCGGCACCACGGCCTCCAAGGAAAAGAGCAAGAAATCCATCATCACCTCCATCGACGATTTGCCCGGCATCGGCCCATCCATTGCCGCCAAGCTGCGCGAAGCCGGCTACGACAAGCTCGACACGTTGGCCTACTGCATGCCGTCCGAACTCCAAGAAATCTCCGGTGTGGGCGAAGGCTCGGCCGTCAAAGTCATCAACGCGGCCCGCGACGCGCTGGAACTGGGATTCGAGACTGGCGCCGACGTGCTGGAACGCCGCAAGCTCATCGAAAAATCCACGACGGGTTCGCTGGAACTGGACAACCTCATCGGCGGCGGCATCGAGACGCAGGCCATCACCGAAATCTTCGGCAAATTCGGCAGCGGAAAAAGCCAAATCGGCTTCCAACTCTGCGTCAACGCCCAGATGCCTCATGAAAAAGGCGGCTTGGGTGGCTCCGTGGCCTTCATCGACACCGAATCGACGTTCCGGCCCGAACGCATCGCCCAGATGGCTGAAGCCAAAGGCCTGGATCCCGCCGTCGTGTTAAGCAATATTCATGTGGCCAAAGCGCTCAATTCCGACCACCAGATGTTGCTGGTCGAGAAACTGGAGCCCATGATCAAGGAGAAGAACATCCGCATGATCGTGGTTGACTCCCTCACGGCGGCATTCCGTGCCGATTACGTTGGCCGCGGGGAGCTTGCCGAACGCCAGCAGAAACTCAACAAGCACATCCATTTGCTGTTGCGTTTTGCCGACCAATACAATATCGCCGTGTATGTGACGAACCAGGTCATGGATAAGCCGGACATCTTGTTCGGCGATCCGACCATGCCTATCGGCGGCCATGTGCTGGCCCACACGTCCACGTACCGGCTCTACGTCCGCCGCAGCAAGGAAGACCGCCGCATCATCAAGCTGGTCGACTCGCCCAACCTGCCGGACGGCGAAGTCGTTTTCCGCGTCACCCCGGAAGGAATCATGGACTGAAAAGCGACGGGAAAAAGCGGTCGGGATTGAAGAAAACCAAAAACCGGGTTGTTTGTGCACGCAAGCACCGTGTCGTTGATTTGACCTTCCCCCGGCGGCTCCGTCCCCATTTCCTCTCACGGGGATTCCCTTTTCTTTTTTCCAGTAAGGTATTTATGTGCTGGCACATATTTTCCTTATTGGTGGTTTTTGATGGTGAACATGACGCTTTCCATTCCGGATGATTTGTACGCGGCCATGCGCAAGCATTCCGAAATCAAATGGAGCGAAGTGGCCCGCAAGGCCTTCGAACGGCAAGTAAAGGCGTTGGACGTCATGGATGACCTATTGTCCAAAAGTGAATTGACTGAAAAAGACGCAGAACGCATCGGGCACCAAATCAAGAGCGGCATACGGAAGCGATTCAAATGAAACTCGTCGTGGATACGAATCGTCTGATTGCCGCACTGGTCAAGGACTCGTATTCTCGACGCATTCTTTTCTCCCCCCGTTTTGATTTGCTTTCTATTGCCATAACTCGACGGGACATTTACAATCATGAGGCCGAATTGATGCGGAAGTCCAAACTTGGAAAAGACCAGTTCGAGCAGTTGATTGACCTGCTCTTTGGATCCATCACGCTCATTGATGACTCGGTCCTTCTTCCTTTCATGCCGCAAGCCCGTGCCGTCATGGATTCAATCGATCCGGACGACACGCCGTTCGTTGCCGCCGCCTTGGCCACGAATGCCGACGCCGTTTGGACCGAAGACCCTCATTTTGAGGGTCAGACTTTAGTCCCAGTCATCCACACCAAACAGCTGACTCCTCTGCTATAGCCTCGCTTGCGATATGCTTTAAATGCCGCTTTGGCCCAAACGACTCATGGTCGAAAAACCACTCCTCTTCACGGGTAACGCCAACCGTCCGTTGGCCGACGCCGTCGCCAAAATCCTCAAAGCTTCTGTCCTTCCGGCCAACGTGACGCGCTTCAACGACGGCGAAACCCGCGTCCAAATCCAGCACACCGTGCGCGGCAAGACCGTTTTTCTCATCCAGTCCACCTGCGCGCCGGTCAACGACAGCATCATGGAACTGCTCTTCATGGCGGATGCCATGCGTCGCTCGTCCGCCGAAAAAATCGTCGCCGTCATTCCCTACTACGGTTACAGCCGCCAAGACTACCAGATGGCGCCGCGCGAACCCGTGTCGGCCCGCGTGGTGGCCGACTTGCTGCAAGCCGTCGGCGTCACCAACGTCGTCACCATCGACATCCACTCCGTCAAGGCCCAAGGCTTCTTCGGCATTCCTTTTGACAACCTCAACACCACGCGCATCGCGTCGGAATTCCTGCAGGAAAACCTCGACTTGGATCCGGCATCCACCATCGTGGTTTCTCCGGACGCCGGAGGCGTCAAGCGCGCGCACGACTTTGCCGCCAAACTCAACACGCCGTTGGCCATCATCCACAAACGCCGCCCCAAACCCGGCGAAAGCCAAGTCACCCACGTCGTCGGCGACGTGTCCGGCAAGACCTGCGTCATGATCGACGACATGGTCGACACCGGCGGATCCCTGCTGAACGGTGCCCAAGCCCTCAAAGACGCCGGTGCGAAATCCGTATACGCTTACGCCACCCACGCCGTCCTTTCCGGCGACGCGATTGAACGCATCGAAAAATCCCCGGCCCTAGAACGCCTCTTCACTACCGACACAATCCCTCACATCAAAAGCAAGAAAATCACGGTCTGCCCCATCGCACCCGTATTGGCCAAAGTCATCCACGCCATCCAAACCAACGAATCCATATCCCCCTTCGTCGATTGAAACGGCAACGCCCATTGCCTGATTGTAAAATAAAGAAAAAATTTTCCGCCGCGTCAAAAAAAGAAGAAAAGCAAAAAATGAAACCAATCGGTTTGCCTTCCCTTTCTTTTTTTCCCCAAGCTCTCTGTTCCCTTTTTTCATCCAGATGAGTTGAATTTGCTTCCATGGTACTTCCTTTCTTCCTCTCGGCCTTCTCCGGCTTCCTGACCAAGACGGCCGACGAACTCAAGACGCCGTTGGGCATGGCCGCCGGCGTCGCCTACGGCGTCTCTCTGGCCGTCGCCGCCTCGTTGGACCCGCTGGTCGCCACGGTGTTCGTCCCCTCCATCTTGGCCAACCTGCTGGCCGGAAAAATCGACTCCAAAACCCATGCTCTGGGCTTAGCCGGCTTCATCCTAGGCTTGCTGGCCTTCGGTTTTCCGACCATCGCCCTGCCGTTGGCGTTCATTGCCTTTGCCGCGGCCCTCGCCGACGAAAAAATTGACCTGAAGTGGCACTACCCGCGACCCTTCCTTCCCGTCGCTGCCGCCTTGATCAGCGTCCTGACGCACTCTGTGACGCCTTTGTTGGCCGTGCTGTTATTCGACGCGGGATACTGGGTGGCCGAACACGTCTGGCAAAAGCAACCACAAAAAGAACAGGCGCTAGCCGTGACGCTAAAATCCAAAAACAAGAAAACAACGAAAACCGTTACGCGCTAAGCCGCCTTGTCGACCCACTTGACGACTTCTGCTTCCTTGATGCTGGGCCAACCGTTCTGTTTGCACTCGCGTTTGAGCGCGGGCCCGGCGTTGAGAGCGACGGGGTGTCCAACGGCGCGGAACATTTCTTCATCCAACACCATGTCGCCGAATGCCCAACACTGCTTCAAAACCCCGTTTCGGGCGTGGGCGTAGGCCTCCACGATCTTGCGTTTCTGGTGCGGCTGCGTCAAATCCAGTTCAAGCCGACCCGTGAATTTGCCCTTTTTGACTTCCAAACGGCTGCCGAAGCCTTCGCTTAAACCCAGCTTTTGCACGGCCGGTTTGACGACGTCTTCAAACGCGCCCGAAACGGCCACCAAGGCGTATCCTTTGCGTTTCAACTCGGAGATGAGTTTCGTCGTATACGGGTAAACCGGCAGCTTCTCATCCGCTAGAAACCGTCGGTTGGCCACGTCAAACCTCCGCTTGGAAACGCCTTTGAGCGCGTGCACCAACTCGCGCAGAATCCGTTGGCTCGTCTGCAACTCCGTCAAATGATGCTTTTTGTGCTCGGCATGAATCTTCTCCAAATGCGCTAAGGCTTTACCGTCCAAAAAACCGGATTTGGCTAAGAACCGGATGTATTGCGGAATGGATGATTCCCGCAGCAACGTGCCCGTTAAATCGAAAAACGCGGCCTTCATCGAGCAAACCACTCCTTTGGCCCTTAAAGATGTTTTGGCCCGTTTGGCTTTGGTCTTTTTGTTCCGGGCCGGTTGATTTTTTGCTTCTGCTCCAGTTGATTTCCGTTCTACTCAAAGGTTATAAATATGTCAAATATCACGATTTGACGTATGCCGCACATTACGCTGAGCATACCGCAGGACGTGTATGACTTGATGAAAAAACACCCGGAAGTCAAATGGACCCAGATTGTCCGCGAACGTATTCACAGCTACGTCGAAGAATTGGAAGGCGAAACGACCATGGAGCGCATCCGCCAGAAGATAGATCCCAAGGTCCTGGCCGCCATTCCCGATGTTTCTAAGGAAGACGCTAAGGCCTGGGTCCGCAAGATGAGGGAAAAAGAATGGAAGAAGCGCTCCTCCTGGACACGAACGCGTTCATAGACGGCCACCGCGGCAAGATTACGGCCTGTACGCTGTTGGAACATGCTCCGGCACTGCGTTCCAACCCGCTGGTCATCTATCCGAAAGAGCGCGACTTCATCAAAGCCGCCGAAATCGGCTCAAAACTCTTCGCCCAAGGCACTCCAGTGGGCGGCATGGATCTTTTGATCGCTAGCGTTGCCGTCAACCGCGGCTTGACCTTGGCCACGCGCGATAAGGACTTTCATCTGATTCAAAAAGTTGAGTCCAAGCTTCGCATCCAGTGGCTCGGATGACGTCGTGGACCCCTGATTAACCCGGCGTCGCGTTGATTTTTTTATCCGCTTCGGTTGATTTCCGTTCTACTCAAGGTCTAAATCCTCTTCTTTTGACGCGTTCAATGGAGCGGCGGGAACTGTTTCCGAAAAGGAGCCTGGACTTATTTTGGGAACGGATTTGCCTTCCTCCCTACCAACTCCCCGTTCGGAGGCGTTTCCGCCGTTTCCCCCCACCTTCGTGACTTCTCCAACCAAAACCCTTTAAGCCGCCGCTTGCGTTCTAAAACACCATATGGTCGAACGCGCCACCACCGGCATCCACGGCTTAGACGACCTCATCGAAGGCGGCTTTCCCCGCAACCGCACCATCCTAGTCGCCGGCGCCTGCGGCACCGGCAAAAGCATTTTCTCCATGCAGTACTTGTTCCACGGCATCACGCAGTGCAACGAACCCGGCGTCTTTGTCACGTTCGACGAATCGCCCGAAAACATCCGTTCCGACATGCTCCGCTTCGGATGGAACCTACGCGAACACGAAGCCCACAACACGTTCGCTTTGATCGACGGCGCTTCGGCCCGTGCCGGCACGCCCTCCACCGAACAAAACGCACTCCAATCCAACCAACTCGACATCAACCGCGTCTTGACGGAAGTCCTCACCGTCGCCCGCCGCATCGGCGCCAAACGCCTCGTCATCGACTCCATCCCCGCCTTGGGCTTCCAGCTGGACAACGAACACGAAATCCGAAAAATCATTTTGCGGTTAAGCCAAGTGCTCAGCAAGTCGGGAATGACGAGCATCATCACGACGGAGTTGCCGGAACAACCCGCCGGCCAGGGTCAGATGGTCTTCTCCAAATACGGCGTGGAAGAGTACATCGCCGACGGCGTGATCCTCCTCAACTTCTTGAGCATGGGCGAACAATCCACACGCACCGCCTACGTCCGCAAAATGAGGGGGACTAAGCACTCACTTGAAACCCACCCCTTGGACATTACGGAAAACGGCATCATCATCAAAAAGGTGGGCGCGTTTGGGTGATTATTCGTCTCATGGAACTTTTCAACAAATTATTGATGATGCGCCAGCTCAAGTTTCAGCTTGGCGAGATTGATTTACTAAATCAACGGGTGGTTCTTGCCCCTGGAGCAATGTTAAGGAACTTTACTTATTTTATGATAAAACATCCTGAGACCGTACCTGAAATTTATGAGCTAATGCGGCTTTCTTTTGATGAAGGGTGGGCCGAGCCCGTAAAAAAGGCATACGGGTTTAAGTCAAAAGATTTTTTTAGGTGGCTTATTGATTTATCGAACGTAGCTGGTTGGGGTACTAGTGAACTTGTTTCACTTGACGAGCCTACTTCGTCTGGTGTTTTTAGAACTCGCAATGCGGTGGTTTCAAAGTATCTTGTGAAAAAATCCTCCGAGCCAGTATGTCACATTTGGCGAGGTCTTACTGCTGGTGGAACTACTGCCGTATTTAAAAAAGATATGGATTGGGTTGAGATAAAGTGTCTAGGTAAAGGAGACGACTGCTGCGAGTTTGTTTTCAAACCCAGGGAACTTATGAGAAAAGAGTCCAATCCTCTCTTTCTTAAGCAACTCCCAATTTACCAATGATCTGCCTTATTTAGGTATGCTGTTTGGATAAATTCTCGTTCCTTAAGAAACAAGTTTGTGTCAATCGACTTGATGTTTTTGGCTATCTCTGTTTCTACTTCGTAAAGCCTTTTCCACTCTTCCTTCCAAACTTTTTCAAAGTCAGGGTGACGTTTATCTTTGTTTAAAATTGTTTGAATTTTTTGCAGAAAGCCTGCTCCAAACTCCTCTTGCAATAGCAACATTACTTCGCTAGATAAATCTTCCTCGGCAATCTCTCGACGATATGTAGTGTATAGATTTCCAATGCGTGCGATTTTTTGTGCAATTAGCATTAAGTGTCTAAGATTGCCTAACTCACGTTCGTCAAATCCTTTAGAACACATTAGATCTAAGTCGGCTTGTAGCATTACGAGCATTCCGTGGTGTATGTAATCTGTATTTTCGAATTTGTTTGCCGATACTGGTAGTGCATTTACCATTCTACTATATCTCATGGAGTTTAGCAGCTGGTATGTGTCAAATCTAAATGCTTCATAGTATTTTTTGTAAAACGGATATGTTTGTATTTCTTCATCGATTTCTTTCCATACGTCCTTGGTCAACTTCAGATACTCTTTTTCTGACTCTGTAAAGTTTGTTGTTTGGACTTCTTCTGGAGTAAACGGTATTTTGAGAACCTCTTCAAAAAGTTTTAGGTTCCGTTGATCCTTGTTATCTATTGTGTCATCTACAAGCACTGTAAAGACCACGAGCTTTGTTTTTACTAAGCAAAGTGAGTCCAAATATTTCTCTTCAACTGTTGACAGCCCTAAATTTTCAAATAGCCTTAAGACCCAGTCATAAAGCGCTGGACTTCGTCTGCCTACTTTTGAATACCGATTTATTATTTTTGAAAGTTGAGCTAGGTGTTCTTCGTGTTTTTCTTCAATTTCGGGGCGTAAACTGATAACCGGAAACCTATCTCTCGGGTACCTTTGTTGTCCTGATTCGGGTTTATTTATTGCCATTGCGATCAACTTTTTTCTCTTATTCTTCTTTTTTGATTTCCAGTCCTTTTTGGCCCATTTCATACATTAGTGCTTTTGAATCGTGAGCAGTATATCTCATTTTTCTAACTTTCATTGCGCGTTCTTCTATCTCTCCAAACTCCATGTAGTATAGCAAGATTACTCCGTCTGCTAAAAACTCAGATATTCCATCAGAACTAAGTCGTTCTCCCTTTTCAGGGAGTTCCGAAGTTACTAGGGTTGTGATTCCAGGCTTCTTCAAATCATTAATTAAAGTTCCGAGCATTCTTTTTGTCATTACTTTTTCCGAAATATTTTCCGGAACAATCTGGTCGATTGCTCGTTGTGCAACCCCTCCTCTTTTCAAAAGCAGCTGCCTTGAATACTCGTTTACTGCAGTGTATTCTGAGAACGTGCTTAACGAGTCGACTACTACTCTTGTTGGTTTGTATGTTTCGAGTTCGGCTTTTATCTTTTCGACGTTGTTTTCGTCTTTGAGTATGTCAATATACATTACTTTGAGTAGGCCTTTGGATTCCAGTTCCGGTATTTTCCAGCCATATGGCTCTGCTTGTCTAAATATCTCCTCGTTTTTTTGTTCTGTACTGATGTAAAGCGATTTTTGTTGTTTCAGCGCGCCTTCGACCAAAAATTGCAAACATAATGTCGTCTTACCGGTACCTGCGCCTCCAGATATCAATACCAAGTTTCCTTGTGGTATTCCCCCCTTTAGCGATTCATCTAGTCCTTCAATCCCGGTTTTCTCTTTATTTACCATTTGACTTAAACTCCTTCAATTCTTCTGTGCTCTTGATACGTTTCACTCTATGGCTATAAAAATCAACTTAAGGGTTATATTCGACTACCTTTCGAATTTCTGTGGTGAAATGTTTCCCAAACCTTCTTTGTCTTCGCTTTCTGAGTTGAAGGAGTTGATTCTTTCGCTTTTGTCTTCACGTGAGGATTTGACGGCGAAGAGCATTTTTCAACGCGTTCAAGACGAGCACAGCTCGCAAGTTTCGTATCAAGCCGTGCACAAAACGCTGCGGAGCCTGCGGGAGCAAAACGTGCTGGAGGAAAAAGACAAAAAGTACCGGTTGAATTCAGCTTGGCTTTCAAATTTGAATTCGTTTGTTTCCAAAGTTGAGGCGCGTCGGTCCGGGAAGTCAGCACTTGAGTTTGGCGAAATCAAGAACGCATCGTCGTTGACCTTGCCGTTTGACTCGTATTTGGACGCGTTGTATGCGTTGCTCGATAATATGGATCGTGACATTGCCGAAAACAAGGAACCCGATGTGACGGTCGCCCACTGGTCTCATTCCTGGCCTGTCACCTGTGTTTCGAAA
>Ga0080064_1004366_pt1 | contig 18253 bp, 18 predicted proteins | sample Subgrocontami54m_FD_69260 | JGI IMG/M metagenome (GOLD analysis project Ga0080064, IMG submission 69260) | Subsurface groundwater microbial communities from S. Glens Falls, New York, USA - GMW46 contaminated, 5.4 m (SPADES assembly) (version 2) ...
CTTTAGGCGCGGGGATCTACACCACCATTACGCTGCTCCTGTTCGTGGGCGCGATGGGAAAGTCGGCCCAGCTTCCGCTCTACGTCTGGCTCCCCGATGCCATGGAGGGGCCCACTCCGGTCTCGGCCCTGATCCATGCCGCCACGATGGTGACGGCAGGCGTCTATATGGTGGCCCGATCGAACCCCCTCTTTAACCTCGCGCCTTTCAGCCTCGAAGTAGTGGCCTGGGTCGGCGCGCTGACGGCTGTCTTCGCGGCCACGATTGCGCTGGTTCAGAATGACATCAAAAAGGTAGTGGCCTACTCTACCATTTCTCAGCTCGGCTATATGTTTATTGGCGCCGGTGCGGGCGCCTACGCCTCGGCCGTCTTTCACCTCGCCACCCACGCCTTTTTCAAGGCGCTTCTCTTCCTCGGCGCAGGCTCGGTCATTCATTCCCTCCATGGCGAGCAGGATATCAGGAAGATGGGTGGACTATGGAAGGCGATGCCGATAACTGCCTGGACCTTTCTGCTGGCCTCGCTGGCGAACGGCGGGATCTTTCCCCTGGCGGGCTTCTGGTCCAAAGATGAGATCCTGTTCAATGCCTTCGAGCGAGGGTTGACGATCCCCTGGCTCCTAGGACTTATCGGTGCCTTCCTTACGGCCTTCTATATGTTCAGGCTCTTCTTTCAAGTTTTTACAGGACAGTTTCGCGGCGACGACCATACCGCCCATCACCTGCACGAATCGCCGCCGAATATGGCGTACCCCTTGCTGGTACTCGGAGCCCTTTCCGTTGTTGCAGGGGTTCTGTTTGGATTCCCCCCAGACCGTGGGTTGTACCATCGCTTTGTGGCGCCGATCTTTGAAGCCGCTCACGAATCGGAAGGGGCGGCGATCCACGCTGCGGCTTCGTCGGAAATCGTTATGGCTGCGTTGTCTCTGTCCGTTGCTCTTCTCGGGATCGGCCTCGCCTATCTGTTCTACGTCAAGCGCCCGGAGCTAGCGTCGAGACTGGCCGACAAGATGCAGGGCGTGTATAGCCTGCTGCTGAATAAGTATTGGGTGGACGAGTTGTATCAGGCGATCTTCATCGATTTTGGCAAGCGCTTCTGTAGGTTTCTGTGGGGATTCGATGCTCGGGTCGTGGACGGTGCAGTCAACGGAAGTGGCTGGCTGACCATACGGTTGAGTGTGATTTCTGCCTGGAACGACCTGAAGATTGTGGATGGCCTGGTCAACGCCATCGCGGATCTGATCCAGGGTGGAAGCGTGACCCTCCGTCGGTTGCAGACGGGGGCTATCCAAAACTATATCCTGGCCATGGCGCTTGGCATCCTTGGCATGGTGGTGTTCTATCTGTTCGTATAAAGAAGCTCCACGTTCCCAGTTTCAGATTGGATAACAATGTCGTCTTCAACGAATCCAGAGTCTGACGCTTGGAACCTGGCACACGGTACTTGAAATAGGAGGACTGGCATTCCCATGAATGTTCTTCAGTTTCCGATCCTATCCCTGATGACATACCTGCCCCTCGTCGGGGTGTTCTTCATCTCGCTGCTCCCGAAGGAGTGCAAGGGCGGTGTCCGCTGGACCGCCCTGGCCTTCACGATAGCCAACCTTTTGGTCTCCCTGTGGATCCCCGCCTACTTCGACTCGACGACTGCGCAGATGCAGTTCGTAGAGAAGGTCTCATGGATTCCATCCCTTGGTGTCACCTATTTCTTCGGTCTCGATGGGATCAGCCTGTGGCTCGTCTTGCTGACCACTTTCCTCTCCGTGATCGCCGTCATCTGCTCATGGGAATCGGTCGGTATGCGGCTGAAGGAGTATTACGCCTTTCTCCTGATGCTGGAGACGGGAATGCTCGGAGTCTTTTTTTCCCTCGACTTCTTCCTCTTCTATATCTTTTGGGAAGTGATGCTGGTCCCGATGTACTTCCTCATCGGCATCTGGGGAAGCGACCGTCGCCTCTACTCGGCTATCAAATTCTTTCTGTATACGCTCTTCGGCGGCGTCATCATGCTGCTGGGAATCCTGGCGGTCTACTTCTATCATGGCGCCCAGACGGGGGTCTACACATTCGATATCCTCGATCTGATGAAGCTCTCGTACCCCTCAACTCCTATCCTCACGCTACTGGGCGTTTCGTTCTCGTTCCAGGATCTGGTCTGGTTTGCCTTCTTTTTGGGCTTTGCCATCAAGGTCCCGATGTTTCCCTTTCATACTTGGCTGCCTGACGCCCACACCGATGCCCCGACGGCCGGTAGTGTCATCCTGGCTGGCGTCCTCCTGAAGATGGGGACCTACGGCTTCATCCGGATCAATCTGCCGCTGCTCCCAGAGGCCACCCAACACTTTGTTCCGATGATCATGATCCTGTCGATCATCGCGATCATTTACGGGGCTCTGGTCTGCATGGTCCAGACCGACATGAAACGGTTGATTGCCTACAGCTCCGTCAGCCACATGGGGTTCATTGTGCTGGGCATGTTCGCCTTGAACCCCCAAGGGGTCCAGGGCAGTATCATCCAGATGGTGAACCACGGCCTCTCGACGGGAGCCCTCTTCCTGATCGTGGGTCTGATCTATGATCGTCGGCATACAAGGCAAATCTCGGAGTTTGGGGGCCTGTCGAAACAGATGCCGGTCTACGCTACCCTGTTCGCCATCATTATGTTTTCTTCCATGGGGCTTCCTGGACTGAACGGCTTTATCGGCGAGTTTTTGATTCTTATCGGGGCCTTCAAGGTCAATTATGTCTGGGCCGCTTTTGCCGTCACCGGGATCGTGCTCGGCGCGGCCTATATGCTGTGGCTGTACCAGCGGACCATGTTTGGGGCGCTGGAGAACCCGAAGAATGCTGATCTCCCTGACCTGAGTCTCAGGGAGCTGACGACTCTCGTCCCGATCGTCGTCATGTGTTTCTGGATTGGCCTCTACCCCTCCCCGTTCCTGAGTCGGACGGAGGCGTCGGTGAATTATATCCTGGCACGGGTTCACAAACAGCAGGCCGTTGCCGAGCCTGCCCTGAGTGGCTCGACACAGTTCACCACGGGCCATATCGAAGCCTGCGCTGAGCCTTGTCAAAGCGGGCCTGTCTTGTCGGTCCAGGGGCCTGCCCTGGACCACGCCGGAGGGTCTCGTGACTGACGTGTTCAACATGGCAGACGTCTCCACTGCCTCGCCAGAGGTGGTCATGGGTCTGGTGGCCATGGTAATCCTTATGCTCGACTTCATAGCCCCCAAAGGCGGACGAGACTGGCTGGGATATCTGAGCATCCTTGGCGTACTTGTCACCTTCACGACCCTGATGGGCCAACGGGGGGCGACACAGCTCGCCTTCAGCGGGCAATACCTCAGCGATCCCTTCGCGTTCTTCTTCAAGATCGTATTTCTGGTCTCGGCCGCACTCATTCTGCTCATGTCGATCGGCCACCTGAAGAGCGAAGGAATTGACAAAGGGGAGTTCTACGGGCTGATCCTCTTCGCCACACTGGGAATGATGTTGATGGTCAGTGCTGTAGACCTCCTGATTCTCTACATCGGCCTGGAGACGATGTCGATTTCTATTTACATTCTGGCCGGATTCCTGAAGCGGGAGCGGCGAAGCGGCGAGGCCGCCCTGAAGTACCTGCTCATGGGAGGGTTCTCCTCCGCGATCATGCTGTACGGCATCGTGATGCTGTATGGTCTTACCGGCACCATCGGCCTGAGAGAGATTGCCTCTACGCTGTCAGCAGACACCGTCTCGAATCCGGCGCTCATCCTGAGCATGGTGATGCTGGTGGCCGGCTTCGGGTTCAAGATCGCGGCGGTCCCCTTTCACATGTACATCCCCGACGTGTATGAGGGGGCCCCGACCCCTGTAGCGGCCCTCCTGGCGGCGGCCTCAGAGATTGCTGGTCTCGCTATCCTCTTGCGGGTCTTTCTGGTGGCCATCCCAGGACTACAGGATCGCTGGACGTTTCTCTTTTATCTCCTCTCCTTACTTACGATGACGGTGGGAAATGTCGTGGCGATTGCGCAGAGCAATATCAAGCGGATGCTGGCCTACAGCTCCATCGCCCACATCGGGTACCTGCTGATCGGGTTAGTGGCGGGACGGGAGCTGGGGATCTCAGCCATACTGCTGTATACCCTGATCTATGCCCTGATGACACTCGGCGTCTTTGCCATGGTGATCCTTCTCTGCGTAGGAAAGGTGAAGGGGGAACAGATCGACGACTTCACTGGCCTGGCTCAGCGAAGCCCCATGGCGGCGGCCGCCATGTTGATCTTCCTCCTCTCATTGGCTGGCGTCCCCCCGACTGCAGGCTTTGTCGGGAAGCTCTATCTCTTCGGTGCAGCCATCGAAGGAGGGTACATCTGGCTCGCGGTGATTGCCGTCATCAATTCAGCCATCTCGGTGTTCTATTACATGAAGGTAGTGGTGGCGATGTACATGCGGGATCTTCCGCCACAGGGCCTTACCTTGAGTTCTTCCCGGCCTCTGCGGGTCGCGCTATTCGTGACCCTGGCAGGAACCATCGCTATCGGGATCTACCCAGGCCCCTTCCTGGATCTGGCTAGGGCCTCGGTCGCCGGCCTCTGGTAGAATTCAGGAGGTTGGCCGCCTTGACAGAGCGGAGGGAGAGGACTAGAGTGAGGCGGAACGCGGCAGAGGCGATGTATCAGGCTCATCAGCGGGACGATGAAAGACAATCAGGTTCGACTGTGGCGTCAGCTCGCGGGATTGAGTTCACTGGGGATTACCTTTGCCGCTTCGATTGCGATCGGGGCGGCGATCGGTATTGCCTTGGATCGTTGGCTGGGGACGTCGCCGTGGTTGACGATCCTGTTCTTCATTTTTGGGGTGGCGGCGGGCTTTGCCAACCTCCTGAAAGACCTCAAGCGTTGGGAGCGTTGATTTGTTGAGGCTCATATGTGATTTCCCGCATAATAACGGGGAGGCGTGATGGAGCACCATCCTACGATTATCCAGATTCCTAATTTTCTGGGGGCGTTAGGGATTCCTGGGGCCTGGGTACCGGAGCATGTCGCGATGGCCTGGGTTGTGATGGCTATCCTGGTCGGCGTTTCGTATCTGGCCACGAGGCGGCTCGATGCTGTGCCTGGGCCGATGCAGAACTTCATGGAGGTGGTCGTCGAGACGTTCGTGGACCTGCTCACGCAGATGATCGGGCCAAAGGGGAAACGGTATCTTCCCTTGATCGGCACGGCCGGTCTCTTCATTCTCGTTGGGAATCTCCTGGGAACTGTCCCCGGTTTCAAGCCTCCAACGGCGAACCTCAACACCACCGCGGCCCTAGCCGTCACCGTATTTCTCTCCTATAACTACTTTGGTATACGGGAGCATGGGATCGTTGCCTATCTGCGCCACTTCTGTGGACCGATTCTGTGGCTGGCCCCCATCATGTTCCCCATCGAGTTTATCGGTCACCTCGCCCGGCCGATCTCCCTGTCGATCCGGTTGTTCGGTAACATCTTCGGCGAGGAGAGCGTTGTCGCTATCCTGCTGTCGTTGATCTGGTTAGGTATTCCGTATGTCATCTATCTGGGCATCATGATGCCCCTGAGTCTCTTTACCAGCATCGTCCAGAGCTTCGTCTTTGTTATGCTGTCCATGGTGTATATCGCGGGAGCAGTTGCTACCGAGCACGAGGAGCACCACTAACCCCATCTTTCTCTGAAAGGAGTCGTATCGATGAGTCGCACACAAGGAGCGCGTGTTCTGCTGTTGGTGACGGTTCTGCTTGCCCTTGGGTCCCAGGTCGCGTTTGCCGCTGAAGGGGCCAAGCCCGAGTCCTCAACCTTTTTTGTCGTCTCGGTCCTGACGGGGGGATTCGCCATGGCCATCGCCTCAGGCGCGGCGGCGATCGGCCAGAGTCGGGCCATCGCGAGCGCAATGGAAGCGATCGGGAGGCAGCCGGCGGCAGCTCCGCAGATCCAGGTCGCGATGATTATCGGCCTCGCGCTCATCGAGTCGCTGGCCATCTATGTCCTGCTCGTTGCCCTGATCATCTTCTTCGCGAATCCCTTCATCAAGTACGTGGTTCCCGGCGTATAGAGGAGGGTAGAGGCTTCGGGGCGAGGGCCGATCGCCCAGGAGAAGGACGCAGTGCTCTTCTCGTATCTGCCGATCTTTATCCTGATCCTTTTGGTCGCCGGTTTTGCTCTCGCTACCCTCTTTGTATCCCACGTACTCGGGCCGCGGCGGCCTACTCAGGCGAAGCTCGCTCCGTACGAGTGCGGGATCGACCCGGTGGGCTCCGCCAGGGAGCGGTTCTCGGTCAAGTTTTACCTGGTCGCGATGTTGTTCATCATCTTCGACATCGAGATCGTCTTCCTGTATCCCTGGGCGGTGATCCTGAATAGTCTGAGACTATTCGGGTTGGTCGAGATGATTGTCTTTCTCGGCATCCTCCTGATCGGCCTCCTGTATGTCTGGAGGAAGGGGGGCCTGGAATGGATCACGTGAAGGGGGCGGAGGAGAACCGCACCGTTTCAAAGCTGCGGGCAAGGTTCCCGGAGGCGACCCTCTCGACCAGGAGCTTTCGCAACGAAACGACCCTCCTCGTCAGGCCTGGTGACCTCATTCGTATCTGCCGCCACCTGAAAGAGGATGCCGGCCTTCTGTACGATTTCCTCTCTGATCTCACCGCGGTCGATCGGCTCGGGGACCATCCGCGGTTCGAGGTGGTCTACCATCTCTATTCTCTTCAGTACAAGTGGCGGATCCGGCTGAAGGTGCAGGTTGAGGAGGGTGAGGCGGTGCCCAGCGTGACGTCCGTCTGGGGCGCCGCCAATTGGCATGAACGTGAAGTATTTGATATGTTCGGCATTAGCTTCGATGGGCACCCGGACCTCCGGCGAATACTCATGCCGGAGGAATGGGAGGGGTTCCCGCTCCGGAAGGACTACCCGGTGCAGGCCTCGCCAAAATGGTGGGAAGAGGGGGCGGCAGGTGACTGAGCGGCGCACCATGACCATTAACATGGGGCCCCAGCACCCCAGTACCCACGGCGTGCTGCGTCTGCTCCTGGAGCTGGATGGGGAGATCGTGATCCGATGTACACCTTACATCGGGTACCTGCACACCGGGATGGAGAAGATCGCGGAAAGCAAGCGGTACCAGCAGGTCATCCCCATTACGGACCGGATGGATTATCTGGCCCCCCTCAGTAATAACTTGGCCTATGTGCTGGCTGTCGAGAAACTCCTGGGAATCGAGGTTCCTCCGCGGGCAAAAGTGATCCGCGTCATGCTGACCGAGCTGACCCGGATCGGAAGTCACCTGGTCTGGCTCGCGACACATGCCATCGACATCGGGGCCATGAGCGTCTTCCTCTATGCCTTCCGGGAGCGCGAGCAGATCGTTGATCTCTACGAGCAGGTATCCGGGGCCAGGATGATGTCCAGCTATTTCCGGATTGGCGGCCTGTTTGCTGACCTGCCCGAGGGGTTCGAGAAAGCGGTCCACTCGTTTGTCACCAGCTTTCCCGACCGCCTGGCCGAGTACGAAGACCTGCTGACTCGGAATCCGATCTGGATCGAGCGGACCAAGGGGGTCGGTGTGATCAAGCCGGAAGATGCCGTAGACCTTGGCTTAAGCGGTCCGAGTCTCCGGGCCTGCGGGATCCCTTGGGACGTTCGTAAGTCCAATCCCTATTCAGGCTATGAGCAATTTAGCTTCGAGATGTCCAGGGGGGCCCATGGCGATGTCTACGACCGATACCTCTGCCGCATCTTTGAGATGTGGCAGAGCGTAGCCATCGTTCGCCAGGCCCTGGAGCGCCTTCCAGATGGGCCGATCACTGTGGCCAATCCGAAGCTCACCCCGCCGCCTAAGCCGATGATCAAGCAGAGTATGGAGGCCCTCATTCACCACTTCCTGCTCTGGTCGGCAGGGTTTACCGTGCCGGCAGGAGAGGTCTATCAGAGCATCGAGTCACCGAGGGGCGAGTACGGCGTCTATCTGGTGAGCGACGGCAGCAGCACACCCTATCGCGTCCATTTTCGTGCGCCCTCCTTCGTGAACCTACAGTCATTGCCGCGGATGGTGGAAGGGCGACTGGTGGCTGATCTGGTAGCGATCATCGGCAGTATCGATATTGTGCTCGGCGAGGTGGATCGGTGAGACAAACGGTGCGAGGTGCGAAATCTCCCCTTGCCCCCCTTTGTCAAAGGGGGGTTGGGGGGATTTGGTGCGAAGGGCGATGACGGAAGAAACGATTCAGCGCATCCTGTCCCGATATCCCGATCGCCGTTCCGCCCTGTTGCCGCTGATGCACCTGTACCAGGAGGAGGCAGGGTATCTGACAGAGGAGGCCATGCGTGAGCTGGCCGCCCGTCTTGACTTGCCACCGATCCAGGTGACGGAGGTCGCGACGTTTTATGACATGTTCCGTCTGAAGCCTGGCGGACGGTGCGAGATCTGGGTCTGCCACAACCTGAGTTGCGCGCTCTTAGGGGCCGAACGGGTGATCCAGCGCCTTGAAGAGGCGCTTGGGGTCAGCGCCGGAGAGACGACACTTGATGGGCTGTTCACAATCAAACGGGTTGAGTGCCTTGCCGCCTGCGGGCTCGCACCGACGATCCAGGTGGGGCCGGATTACTACGGTCCGGTTTCGCACGGTGATGTTGAGACACTGGTTGCACGGCTGCGAGAGCAATTAGCTGGCGGCGATCAACGGGCAGCCTGTTTGCTGAAAGCTGATGGCTGAACTTTCATGAGCGAAAAGATCCTTACGAAGCGGTTTGAGATCCCTGGGTATCGCGGGGCTCTCGAGGAGTACGAGGCTACCGGAGGGTATCAGGCCATCGCGAAAGCGCTCAAAGAGCATACGCCTGCCAGCCTGACCGAGATAGTGAGGCGGTCGGGACTCAGGGGGCGTGGAGGGGCAGGCTTCCCCACCGGCGTCAAGTGGGGCTTTATTCCCAAGGATCCGGAGCTGCCCAAGTATCTCGTCTGTAATGCCGATGAGAGCGAGCCGGGGACGTTCAAGGATCGGGAGCTGGTCATGCGGGACCCGCACCAGCTCATTGAAGGGGTCCTGCTGGCAAGTTTCGCCATCGGGTGTCGGGCCGCCTACATCTACATCAGGGGTGAGTTCATTGCGGGAGCGCGTATCCTTGAGCAGGCGATCAGAGATGCGGCCGCCCGTGGTCTCGTGGGGAAGGATATCCTGGGGAGCAGCTTTAGCCTGGACCTCCACGTGCATCGAGGCGCCGGCGCCTACATCTGCGGAGAGGAGACCGCCCTGCTGGAATCGTTAGAGGGAAAAAGGGGGTTGCCGCGGCTGAAACCCCCGTTTCCTGCCACGTCGGGACTCTATCGCAAGCCCACTGTCGTGAACAATGTCGAAACCCTCAGCAACCTTTCGCACATCGTGCTGCGTGGAGCCGAGTGGTTCTCGAGCATTGGGAGCCCCAAGAGTACGGGTACCCGGATCTTCTCGGTAAGCGGCCACGTTCGCCGGCCCGCCAACTATGAGCTGCCAATCGATGTCTCGATGCGGGAGTTGATCTTCGAGCATGCGGGCGGGATGCGGGACGGTCGCCGCCTGAAGGCGGTGATTCCAGGAGGCTCCTCGGTGCCGGTTCTGACCGAGCAGCACCTGGACACCCGGATGGACTTCGAATCCCTGGCCACGGTAGGCTCTATGGCCGGATCTGGCGCCGTCATCGTGATGGATGAGACCACCTGTATGGTCCGGGTGGGCGAGATCGTCTCCCGATTCTATCATCACGAATCGTGCGGACAGTGCACGCAGTGCCGGGAGGGGACAGCGTGGCTGCACAAGACGCTGAGAAGGATCGAAGAGGGTCGCGGACGAAAGGCAGACCTCGACCTCCTCTTGGATATTTGTGACAACATGAAAGGCAAAACCATCTGCCCCTTAAGCGATGCTGCCGCTATGCCGATTGAAAGCTACCTGAAGTACTTTCGTGATGAATTCGAGCAGCACATCGTGGATCGCGCCTGTCCATTCGGACCCATGGACGGGTCGTAGGTGTGCGGTAGGGTGGCATGATGCCAGAGGGCACCTTCTTCGTCCTCATGGTAGCGAAGATCGTCGTGGTCTTCGGACTGATGTTGCTAAGCGTCTCCTACCTGACTTGGCTGGAGCGTAAGGTCATTGGAGATATCCAGGTCCGGCTCGGTCCGATGCGAGTCGGCCCCCACGGCCTGCTACAGCCGATCGCTGACGGGCTCAAGCTCCTGTTCAAGGAGGAGATCGTTCCCCAGGCCGCTGACCGGACGCTCTACCTCCTGGCCCCAGCGATTGCGCTGATTCCTGCCTTCATCTCCTTTGCCGTAATCCCGTTCGGAGACCGGATCCAACTCTTTGGAAAGAGCATCGATCTGGTCATCGCTGACGTCAATATCGGGCTGCTGTATGTGTTCGGTGTCGCCTCTCTCGGGATCTACGGGATCGTCCTGGGAGGGTGGGCCTCGAACAACAAGTACGCCCTGCTTGGGGGGCTGCGTGCTTCGGCCCAGATGATCAGCTATGAGCTTTCCCTGAGTCTGTCGGTGGTGGGCGTGGTGATGCTGTCGCAATCGCTGAGCCTGGTGCAGATTGTGGATACCCAGGCCAGCGTGTGGTTTATCGTCCTTCAGCCGATCGGGTTTCTCATCTTCCTGATCTGCGCTGTTGCCGAGATCAACCGTGCTCCCTTCGATCTTCCGGAGGCCGAGACGGAGCTGGTGGCCGGCTTCCATGTCGAGTACAGCTCAATGAAGTTCGCCATGTACTTTATGGCGGAGTACGCCAACATGATCACCGTATCGGCCATGGCGACAACGCTGTTCCTGGGCGGGTGGAGGGGGCCGTGGTTGCCACCGGTGGTCTGGTTTCTCATTAAGCTCTTTCTGTTTATTTTCCTCTTCATCTGGCTTCGAGCCACGCTGCCGCGCTTTAGATACGACCAGCTGATGCGATTTGGGTGGAAGGTTCTGCTGCCCATTGCGCTGGTCAATATTATGGTCACGGCTGTGTTTGTGGCATTGAGGTAAGGATGGAATGGCTGGTGTTCGTTCCGCTGGCCGCAATGGCGCTCATCACTGCGGTGCTGGTCATCGTCCTGCGAAATCCGGTCTACTGCGCCCTCTCGCTTGTTGGGACGTTCTTCGCGCTGTCGGGGATCTATCTGCTGTTGCAGGCGCAGTTCATCGCCGTCGTGCAGGTGATCGTCTACGCCGGAGCGATCATGGTCCTGTTCCTGTTTGTGGTCATGTTGCTCGATCTGGGTCATGAACTACCCACCTGGCTGCAGCGAGATCGGCCAAGGCTCCTACTCGGCATCTGTGTAACTCTGCTCCTGTTTGTTGAGTTGGCGATCCCTATTGGCTTCAGGACTCCTCACGGTCCCCAGGGTCCCTACACATCCGAACTCGTAGGCGCCGTCGGAAATACTCAGATTGTTGGCCGTCTCCTGTTCACCGATTTTCTCATCCCATTTGAGATTACTTCTATCATCCTTCTCATTGCCATTATTGGTGTTATGGTCTTGGCCAGGAGGTAGCGAAGTGCGGAATGTAGGGGCAGCCCTTGTGGCTGCCCGAGGTGCAACGTTCAAGGTTCAAGGCAAATCCCCCCTCGCCCCCCTTTATCAAAGGGGGGTTGGGGAGATTTGGTGCGAGGTCTGAAGTGCAATGACAGCAACCGTGCCGCTGAGTGCGTACCTGATCTTGAGCGCTGCCCTCTTTGTTATCGGGGTAACCGGGGTGCTGATCCGGCGTAATGTGCTGGTGATCTTCATGGCGATCGAGCTGATGCTGAATGCGGTAAATCTCACCTTTGTGGCGTTCTCTAGATTTCTCCACTCGATGGATGGACAGATCATTGTGTTATTTGTGATGGCGGTGGCGGCGGCCGAGGTGGCAGTAGGGCTGGCCATCATCATTGCGTTGCATAGAAACAAAGAGTCCTTAAATGTGGACGAGATCAATCTCCTGAAGGGTTAGTACGATGATGAGTGCGGGGTGCGCACGATGATTTGGCTGATTCCCGTTGTTCCGCTGGTGGGAAGCCTCGTCGTCGGTCTGATGGGCCGCCGGATGCAGAGAGGGCTGGTGACGGGTATCGCCTGTGGCGCCACATCGCTTTCGTTGCTCCTTTCCCTAATGGCCTTTGTCCGTCTCCTTCAGATGCCGGCGGAAGGACGACTGCTCCGCTCCTCCCTCGGTTCCTGGATCGCCTCCGGCGATTTCTCGGTCTCGTTCGGGTTCCTGTTCGATCCCCTCTCTGCCATCATGGCGCTGGTGGTGTGTGGCGTGGGCTTGCTGATCCATATCTACTCGATCGGCTATATGGGGGAGGACCGCGACTACCACCGCTTCTTCTCGCTGCTCAATCTCTTCCTGGCCGAGATGCTGATTCTGGTCCTGGCCGATAACTACCTCCTGCTCTTTGTGGGATGGGAGGGAGTGGGCCTCTGTTCGTACCTGTTGATCGGTTTCTGGTTCGAACGACCGGCTGCGGCATCCGCCGGGACCAAGGCCTTCCTGGTGAACCGCATCGGCGACGGCGCCGTAGTTGTGGGGCTGATCTGGATGATCCTGCTGTTCGGGTCACTGGACTTCCAGACCGTGTTTACAGAAGCGCCGACCTTGCTTGCGCACGGCTCTGTTACCGCATTGCTTCTCACCCTCCTCCTCTTCATCGGGGCGACCGGTAAGTCGGCCCAACTGCCCCTGTATGTCTGGTTGCCTGATGCGATGGAGGGACCTACGCCGGTCTCGGCGCTTATCCATGCTGCTACCATGGTGACGGCAGGCGTCTACCTGGTCGCCCGTTCGGCTCCCCTGTTCCAGCTTGCGCCCGTGAGCCTGGAGATCGTGGCCTGGGTCGGTGGCCTCACGGCCCTCTATGCCGCAAGCATCGCCCTGGTTCAGACGGACATCAAGCGGATTATCGCCTACTCGACCATCTCCCAGCTCGGCTACATGTTTTTAGGCCTGGGAGTCGGGGCATACGCCGCGGGGATCTTTCACCTGATGACCCATGCCTTCTTCAAGGCTCTTCTCTTCCTGTCGGCGGGGTCGGTGATTCATGCGCTGGCCGGCGAGCAGGATATCAGGAAGATGGGGGGCCTGCGGAAGTCTCTCCGTGTTACTGCTGGCAGCTTTCTCGTGGGCGCACTGGCTAACGCCGGCATTATCCCCTTTGCCGGCTTCTGGAGCAAGGACGAGATCCTCTTTGCCGCCTACGCCTCGGGACATCGGCTGCTCTGGGTCATTGGGGTACTGACCGCGGCGGGCACTGCATTGTACATGTTTCGCCTCTATTTCCTTGCCTTCGAGGGGAAGTCTAGGCTTGATGCTCATACGCTCAGCCATCTACACGAGGCGCCGTGGAGCATGCGTCTGCCGCTTGTGTTGTTGGCTCTCGGGTCGGCGACAGTCGGGTTTGTCGGTATCCCGCCAGAGTCAGGCCCGTTTCAGCGCTTCCTGGGTTCGGTCTTCCCGGTCTCGGTGCATGAGGCCTCGGCCGAGCCGAGTTCCGGGGCCGTGCTTGCGGTTGCGACCCTCGTCATGGCCCTGCTGGGGATCGGTGTGGCCTTTTGGTACTATCTTCGGGATCCTGCCAGACCCGAGGCGCTTGCCGCGCGGTATCCCGCGCTGCATCGCACCCTCTTTCACAAATATTGGGTTGATGAGCTGTACGATAAGGCCGTGATCCAGCCGACCATCACCTCCGCTCGCGTCATATCGGAGTGGTTCGATGCGCGCATAGTCGACGGGTCGGTCAACGGCATCGCGGCGCTTGCAACCCGGGCCGGCAGCATGCTGAGGCGACTTCAAACCGGCCATGTTCCAACCTATATCCTTTCGATTCTGGTGGGTACCGTGGTCCTCTTGGGATACCTGGCGTTTTATGGATAGGGCACAGGGGAAGGCATGAGTCAGACGGGAGGACCGATCTTATCGACCCTTATTGCGCTCCCTCTGCTTGGCGCCTTATTGCTTACGATTGTCGACGGAGCGCGTGAGGGGCTCATCAAGCGGCTCGCTCTGGCCATCTCCAGCCTAGACCTTCTACTCTCTCTCATCGTATATGTGCGCTTTGATCCAGCCAAGGCCGGCATGCAGTTCGTTGAGCGGGCGTCGTGGATCTCTTCGATCGGGAGTAGCTATTTTCTCGGAGTTGATGGGATCAGCCTTCCACTGTTGCTCCTCACGACGTTTCTCACGCCTATCGCCATCCTCGCCTCCTTCTCCGGGATAGCGAGCCGGGTGAAAGCATATATGATCTGCATGCTGCTGCTCCAGAGCGGCATGATTGGAGTATTTGTTGCCCTGGATCTGGTGCTCTTCTACGTCTTCTGGGAGGGAATGCTGATCCCGATGTATTTTTTGATCGGCGTCTGGGGCGGCCCGAGGCGAATCTATGCCACCTTGAAGTTCGTCCTCTTTACGATGGCGGGAAGCGTCCTGATGCTGCTGGCGATGATCGCCCTCGCCTTCCTGCATCAGGGGAGCACGGGTCGGTTGACGTTTGACCTCCTGGAGTTGATCGGCGGGCCGATCCCGTATGGGACGCAACTGTGGCTCTTCGCCGCCTTTGCCCTTGCCTTTGCCATTAAGGTGCCGATGTTTCCGTTTCACACATGGCTTCCGGATGCCCACGTGGAAGCTCCTACGGCGGGAAGCGTCCTATTGGCCGGGGTTCTCTTGAAGATGGGAACTTACGGGTTCCTCCGGTTCGCGCTCCCGCTCTTTCCGGAAGCGGCCGTCGCCTTTGCCCCATTGATCTCTGTGCTTGCCGTGATCGGCATCCTGTACGGCGCGCTGGTCTCCATGGTTCAGGATGATCTCAAACGTCTGGTAGCCTATAGCTCAGTAAGTCACCTGGGGTTCGTGATGCTGGGCATCTTCGCCATGAACCTGCAGGCCGTGGAAGGTTCAATCCTCCAAATGGTCAATCATGGTCTCTCCACTGGCGCCCTCTTCCTGCTGATTGGGATGATCTATGACCGACGCCACACCAGGATGATAGAGGAGTTCGGTGGACTCTCCCGGACGCTTCCTCGTTTCGCCCTCTGTTTCCTGGTTGTGACTATGTCGTCTATTGGCCTGCCGGGCCTGAACGGGTTTGTGGGGGAGTTCCTGATCCTGACGGGGACATTCCGTGTCCATAAAGGATTTGCGGTGCTCGCTACCCTTGGGATCATTCTGGCAGCGGTCTATATGCTCTGGATGTGGCAACGTGTGATGTGGGGGAAAAGCCGACGGGCTGAGAATCTTACACTCGACGATATCGGCCGCCGTGAGATGGCGATACTGGTCCCGATCATCCTGCTCATTCTGTGGATTGGCCTGAATCCAAATCCCCTCCTCAGAAGGATGGATGCGTCAGTAACTCAGCTCCTGGAGGGGATGCGGGGCGCGACGTCCGAGGTGCAAATCCCCCCGTCCCCCCCCTTCGTAAAGGTGGGTTGGGGGGATTTGGTGCGGAGCACGAATTGACGGAGCTTGTGCTGCCTCAGATTGACTGGGCTCCCTTTGCGCCGCTCATACCGGTGGCCTTGGGCGGTCTCACGACGTTGGTGGCAGATCTGTATCTGCCGCCGGGACGGAAATACCTCATCGCCATCCTGAGCCTGATGGCGCTCGCTGCGTCGATCCTTCTCTCGATCGGCTTATGGGAGCCTGTTCTCGGCTCAGATCTGGGAATGGTTCGCTACGGGATTCATGACGCGGTCGTGTTAGACCGATTTTCGCTCTTCTTTTATCTTGTGCTTGGCCTGGTCTCGATGCTCACCATCCTGCTGTCGGTGGGCTACCTTGACACAGCAGCCGCTGACCAGGGAGAGTATTATAGCCTGGTACTCTTCTCGACGTTGGGGATGATGCTTATGGCTGCAGGGGGGGATTTGATCGTAATTTTTCTGGGGCTGGAAACCTTCTCGCTCGCCCTGTACACGCTCGCTGGGTTCTGGAAGGCAGAGCTTCGCTCCAACGAGTCGGCGCTGAAGTACCTCCTGCTTGGCGCCTTTGCCAGCGGCTTTTTCCTCTATGGCATTGCCCTGATCTATGGAGCGACCGGCACGACCATGCTCCGGCAGATTGCGGCCTTTCTTGCCGATGGGCATCCCCCCGCGCCCCTGTTCATGATCGGAGGAGGGTTGCTTCTGGTTGGGTTCGGCTTCAAGATCGCCTCCGTCCCGTTCCATATGTGGGCTCCTGACGTGTATGAGGGGGCGCCCACCTCGGTCACAGCGTTCATGATCGCCGGGACCAAGGCCGCGGCCTTTGCCGCCTTCCTGCGGGTATTTCTTCTGGCATTGCCTGTCCTTCACGTGCAGTGGTCGGTGGCGATCTGGGTTCTGGCGGTTCTCACCATGACCGTGGGGAATCTGGTTGCTCTGGTCCAAAGCAACATCAAGCGGATGCTTGCCTACAGCTCGATTGCGCATGCCGGGTATCTGTTGGTCGCGTTGGTCGCCGGCGGATCATCCGGGGCCGCCAGCATCCTCTTCTACCTTGTCGCCTATGCCCTCATGAACCTCGGTGCCTTCGCCGTCATCATCGCATTGCAAGGTCATGAGCAAGAGCGGTTCTTGCTCACCGACTACGCCGGTCTTGGATGGCAGCGGCCGGTCCTGGCCGCCTGCATGGCTGTCTTCATGTTCTCGCTGGCCGGGATCCCTCCCACAGCCGGTTTCATGGGCAAGCTGTACATCTTCAGCGCTGCCCTTGAAGGCCACTACCTTGGCCTGGCGGTGATCGGTGTCCTGAACAGCGTAGTCTCGGTCTACTTTTATCTCCGCGTCATCGTCATCATGTATATGAGTGAGCAAGTCCCCCCGCAACCGCTCGTCCCGGCATCCATAGCGGCCATCCTGGCCGTAGTGATGTCCGTACTGGGGACTCTTCACCTTGGCCTGTTCCCGGCAGGGTTGCTGGATCTGGCCCGGCAGTCGATCGCAGCCGTCGCAGGATGAGAGAGCCACTGTCCATGAAAGCGATCAAGATTCCCGAAAAGACCGTGACCCGGCTTTCGATCTATCTGAGATGTTTAGAGGAGCTGGAGCACGAAGGAAAGGCGAGCGTCTCGTCTAAGCAACTGGCCGATCGTTTCGGTCTGAATTCCGCCCAGGTGCGGAAGGATCTGGCATACTTTGGCCAGTTCGGCATCAGGGGCCTAGGGTACTACATTACCCCCCTTCGGCATAGCCTGGAGGAGATTCTCGGCTTGAAGCGGGCTTGGGGGGTGGCCTTGGTCGGGCTGGGGAACCTGGGCTCTGCGTTGATGATCTACAAGGGGTTCCAGGAGAAAGGATTCAAGATCTCCGCCGTGTTCGATCGGGACCCAGCCAAGATCGATCGGCGGGTTGAAGGGATCCAAGTAATGGATACCGGGGCGATCGTGCCGGTCATCCGCAAGCGGAAGATCAAGATCGGGATTCTGGCCGTTCCCGCCGCTGGTGCCCAGGCCGTCCTCGACGCTTTGGTAGAGGGCGGGGTCATCGCGGTCTTAAATTTCGCCCCCACCCAACTGAGCGTCCCGGATTCGGTAAAGATTCAGAACGTTGACCTGTCGGCCCTCCTGAAGACATTGAGCTACCATATCGCCCAAACAGAGCGGCCGGGCCCCCGCACGCCTTGACACCCTCGTCTATTGCTTTCCTTTCTGATTGAGGAGGGCATCGATAGATTTTTGAAACTCCTCCTCTGTCATTGCCCCGCTCGAGCGTCCATATAAGCTCCCGTCTTTATTGACCAGGACGGTGGTCGGCGTACCTTCGATTTGATAACGCCGGCCGATATCACCGGTGCTGTCGCGTCCTACGGGGTAAGGGACCTTGTGCTCTTCAACAAACCTTCGCGCGTCGGCTTCGTTATCCCAGGCGGTGTTCACGCCCAGCATCACGAGGCCCTTGCCCTTGTACTGTTGGTAGATTTTTGCCAGAACGGGAGCCTCCCGTTGACAGTGTGGTCATTTGGAGTGAAAGAAGTTGATCAGAACCGGCTTGCCGCGAAAGTCCTTCAGCGCGACAGACTTTCCATCCAGGAGCGGGAGCGTAAAGTCCGGAACAGGCGTAGCGTGGGCCGCCTGGGCAACTAATAGTGTGCTAATCAAGAGGGCTGTGAACATCGCTCGTCGTAGGGGATTGTTCATGTCTGATTCCTCCACACTACTGTCCGGTTAAGCATTCTGAGAATGGGCACCAGATACCGTAAAATCAAGAAGATATCACGAACAATGACTGTTTTCGACTTCAATTCCCGTCTACACTGTGGCCACTGTGCTTTC
>Ga0080064_1004367_pt1 | contig 18249 bp, 24 predicted proteins | sample Subgrocontami54m_FD_69260 | JGI IMG/M metagenome (GOLD analysis project Ga0080064, IMG submission 69260) | Subsurface groundwater microbial communities from S. Glens Falls, New York, USA - GMW46 contaminated, 5.4 m (SPADES assembly) (version 2) ...
ATCCATCGAATACGGTCGTGCCATGCGAGCTGGCCCCCACATCCAGCCCCATTCTTGAATCGCAAACACAACAGCTTGAAAAGCACCAAATCGCGACTCCGCTAATTCTCATCCCGCTCTAATGCGCAACAGGGGTTACAAATACACCACACAGCCCGTGTGGCTCATGCGGTTCGACCGGTTCTTGCAGTTGAACCCTGTGCTCCAGGATGAGCCGATCGAGGTGATGCTCGAACACTGGGCGACGGCGAAAGCCACGCGCAATCACGCCGCCGAATGCGAAAAGCTGAAGCGCGTCCTTGCGAAGATGCTCCGTCACCGAAATCCATCGATCCCGCCGCGCCGACCGGACTCGCGCCCGGGAAAGGAAGTGGCGAAGCAATGGCGCAAACCTCACATCTACGCACCCGCCGACGTGCGGCGGATGCTCGATATCGCCCGTTCCTATCCGTCGCCACGGGCGCCGCTTCGCCCGCAGAGCATCTACACCATGCTGTTGCTAGCCTATTGCGCGGGTCTGCGGCGGGGCGAGCTTGCCCGCCTCGATCTGGGTGACGTCGACCTTCAGGGTGGCACGATCACGGTTCGGCGGACCAAGTTCTTCAAGACCAGGATCCTGCCGCTTCCCGACAGCGTGATGGCCGAGCTTCGCGCCTATATCGATGCACGGCGCCGTGCCGGAGCATGGCAGGACCCACGCTCCGGCCTGTTCTGGCACGAGCAGCGTAGTGAACGTTACACAAAGGAGGCCATCGCTGGGCTACTCGTGGATGTCATCCGCCGGGCCGAGCTGAAGCCACCGCAAGGGCGAACGGGGCCGCGCTTGCACGACCTGCGCCACTCGATGGTCGTGAACCGGATCCTCGAATGGTATCGGACGGGCATCAACCCGCAGGATCGCCTGCCGTTCCTCGCTACCTATCTCGGCCATCGGGATATCCACTCCACCCTGGTCTACATCACCGTCACGCAGGACCTCCTGCATCACGCCAACGAGCGGTTCCGGGCGGTGGGTGCACCATGCCTCAACCTGGGGCGGGAGGTACGGCCATGAGCAGGGCAAACCCGTTCCCGGAACTGATGCGCGCGTTCTTCTACGAATGGCTCGTCGAGCAACGCAACGCATCCATCCATACGGTGCGATCCTACCGCGACACCTGGCGGCTGTTCCTGCGGTTCGTCGCGCAGCGCGCGGGAAAGAAGGTTGCGATGATCACGCTGGCCGATCTGGCCGCCAGCGAGGTCACTGGGTTCCTGAGGCACGCCGAACACGAACGCGGCGGCACGATCGGGACGCGCAACTGCCGGCTTGCCGCGATCCGCAGCTTCTTCAACTTCGTGGCAACCAGGGATCCCGCATCGATCGCGCAGTGCGTCGAAATCCACAACATCCCCGTCAAGCGGGCGCCGGTATCGGAACCCTGCTATCTGGATCCGGCAGAAGTGGCGGCGATCCTTGCCCAGCCAGACCGTTCGACACTCGAAGGCATGCGCGATCATGCGTTGCTCTCGTTCCTCTACAACAGCGGGGCACGGATACAGGAGGCGCTCGACCTGTGTCCCGAGGCCATCCGGTTCGACACGCCCAGCTGCGTGCGCCTCCTTGGCAAGGGCCGCAAGGAGCGCATCTGCCCGCTCTGGCCGGAAACCGTGGTGCTGCTGACAAAGCTGCTGGAGCGGCAGCCGCGAGCGCCAAACGAGCGGATGTTCGTCAACCGCTATGGCGAACCGCTCAGCGCATCGGGCGTCCGGTTCAAGCTCGCGGCCTATGTTAAGGCCGCCGCCGGAACCGCGCCAACGCTGCGAACCAAGCATGTGACCCCGCACAGCTTCCGCCATGCCACCGCCGTGCATCTCGTCTCGGCAGGCGTCGACGTCACGGTCATCCGCAGCTGGCTCGGTCATGTGAGCCTCGACACCACCAACCATTACGCCAGAGCCAATCTGGAAACGAAGCGGAAGGCGCTGGAGCAGGTCGATGCTCCGACAACAACGGGACATCCGCCGTCATGGAAGCGGGACGCGAGCCTGCTCGCCTGGCTCGACACGCTCTGAGATAATGCGAAGGAATGTGGCCCGCGAACGGCGCAGAACCGCGCATCCGGCTGCGTTCCTTCACATTATCGACACCTCACGATTACTCGACGTGCTGAAAAACGACAAGCGCGCCATCTTCACCGCCGCCTCGCACGCGCAGCGCGCTGCCGACTATCTCCACGGCTTGCAGCAGGAGGTAGACGGGATGGAGGCCGCCGCATAGAGCCGGCCCCCTCCCCTCACGCCGCTCGCGCGCCGTGCGCGCTCGCGGCGGTTTTTGTTGAGCGTGCTTTCGTGCTGGCACGAAAGCCAGATAGCGTTACTGGGGCTATTGGGACAAGATAAGGGCAGCACGCAGACGACTGCCCCGCGCGATGCGCGCAGCCTCGGCCATCGAAGCGAGTTTTCGTGCTAGCACGAAAAACAGAAATCATCTTTCTTGCATTTGCGTGCTTTTTGGCTTACGGCTAATTTGTGAATCACGAAAACCCGAAAGCCAAAATGAACGTTATCGTGCTTGCAAGCCAGAAGGGCGGGGTGGGCAAGACCACGCTGGCCGCCCATCTCGCCGTCGCAGCCGAGGCGGCAGGTGCCGGCCCGGTCGTACTCATCGACACCGACCCGCAAGGGTCGCTCTCGGCATGGTGGAACGTGCGCGAGGCCGAGACCCCTGCCCTCGCCCCCAGTACCATTGCCGAACTGGCGGAGAAGCTCGCGGCCCTCGGCGCGGCCGGCTACACCTTCGCCATCATCGATACGCCACCGGCGATCACCGGCGCCATTCGCGCCGTCGTCGGCACTGCCGACCTGGTGCTGATCCCCACGCGCCCGAGCCCGCACGATCTGCGGGCCGTGGGCAGTACCGTCGAACTGGTCCAGGACGCCGACAAGCCGTTCGTGTTCGTCGTCACCCAGGCCAAGCCCAATACGCGCCTAACGGTGCAGGCGATCGCCGCGCTCTCGGCGCATGGCGCGGTCGCCCAGGCCATCATGCACGATCGGGTCGATTATGCGGGTTCGATGATCGACGGCCGAACCGTTCAGGAGACGGACGGGAAGGGGAGGAGCGCCGCGGAAATGGTGGAGTTGTGGGATTTCGTGCAAGAACGAATGACAAAAAGCACGAAAACACGAAAGGTAGCGGCCCGATGAAAAGCAAGCAGGCGGATTTGACGGCCGGACTGGTCGCCACGAAGGGTGCCGCGGCGCCGGCGGCGGATATGCCGCCGCGCGCGCCCGATGCGGTAGCGGCCCCGGCGACGCCGGTGGCCGCCAGCGCAGGGGAGGGGAGGGAGGCCCTGGTGCCGCTCAACTTTCGCGTCCCCACGACCTTCCGCCGCAAATATAAAACCTACGCGGCCAGCCACGACATGAAGCTCAACGAGCTTCTGTACCGGTGCTTCGAGCGTTATGTGGAGGCACAGAACGCCAAGTAGCACGCAATCCAAAAAGCACGAAAGCACGTAATCTTGCTATTCAGCGGCAGCGCGCATTTTGGCGAGCATCGCGGCGGTCTCCGCATGATCGGCCGGGGAGGGGAGGCGGGCACCTGTCGCCTCAACCTTCTCGACCTGACCCCGCAGCCGCGCCATTCGTCCGAATTTCGTGCGACCTCGCTCGCGTACCGCCTCGCGGAACTCGTCGCCCTGCTTGCGCCACCAGGTAAGGGCCACTTCGTGCACCGGAGCGCGCGAATGCCTGCGGCGGGGCTCCAGTCGGACCCCCATGTCCGACAGCCCGTTGACCTGCAGCAGGGCAGGGTCAATCACCTTGCGCATAAGGTTGTCGAAGCGCTCGTACTTGCCCGGCGGCACCCCGAGCAAATCGCGGAAGCGCTCGATCGCGAAGGCCTCAACGCAGGTGTCGAGGTTGGCGCGCAGCTGGATGAGCTCATGCAGCGCAATCGCGTACTTGCTCGTCATCGAGCAGACGACCTCTGCCTTGATGCGTCCCCAGCGGCCCGAGCTTTCCAGAATGGGCGCGAGCTTGCGCGCGATGCCGTATTTGAGGGTGGGGCGTTTGGTCAGATGCTTCTTGGGCAGGTCGAAAAAGTCGAACATCACGCTGGTGATGACGCGCGGCTCCGGCTCGTGGCCTTCGCCCATATCCGCCATGTAGGTGACATTGACCTTGACGTTCATCAGCCGCTCGAGACTGCCCCGCAGCCGGTCGACGCCCTCATGGTTCGTCACCGCCTGGCGAATCGTAACGAACGGGATCTCCCATTCCGCGGTCGGATCAAGCAGGCGGCCGCTATCGTGGGCGTGCTGGTAGAGCACGTTGAGAATGGCTCTGTCGCTCGCTTCCAGGGCGTGCGTGCCGGTCATCTCGATAAGCTCGCCAGGCTTGGGGAAGCCCGTGATATTTGTTTTTTGCTCGACCGTGCGACTCATAAGTTGTCAACGATAGCCTACCCCTACACGATGTCAAGTAGGGATAGTCAACGCCGCTGTGGCCGCCCGTTTGGTAGGAGACATCACCCGCAAAAGCCCAGCCATAGCCTCATTCCTGCGGCCGACACCCGTTTGGTAGGAGACCTCGATCCCTCCAGCCCGCTGTTTGGAGCATCCGCAACGCGAGAATCGGTGCAAATCCGCCGTCAGAGCCGCAGAGCCGCCAGTGACACCCGTTTGGTAGGAGACATTGGTCGGATTTAGCACCGCCCAGAGCTGCCACCCCTTTGGTAGGAGATTGCCACCCGCTTGGTAGGCAACGACTCACCCGTTTGGTAGGAGATATCCGCCCGTTTGGTAGGTCTTTGCATCCTAACCCGTTGAGCCAAGGCCGAAATTTTCACCCTGAACTTAGAACTTAAAGAGAAATTGAAGTTTTCCGCAGGGGATAAGTCCCGAATGTGGATAACCACCGCCTCTTGGGGGGACTAACGTCCCCCCGCCGGCTCGCGAGCTAAAGCTCGCCCCGGGACGCTCTGCGTCCCTCCCACCCGGCATCCCCCCTTATAGCACGCCCTAGCCGGGCGTTCCGGCGCGCGCTATAAGCGCGCCGAAGATGCTCGGCAACAAGCCGAGCACGTAGCGGAGCCAGCGCCCTATCCCCCAAAACGGGGCCGTGGAACCGCCCAGACGGGCAGGGGAGGGAGTTCATCCGCTTTGCCTACTCCGGAAGCGCCCGACAGTGCTTGCGACACGCTTACGGCTTCCTTATTGATTTTCTTATCTTCGATGATCGACGACCCGCGGCCCCGCCGGCCGCCGTGCCGTCGCCTACTCGGCGCACGAGGCTGCGGCGCCCAGAATATCGGAACACCTGCCGCAACCAACCAAGGCGTCGGAATTTTTTGACGATCTGCGTACGCTCGACATCGCGATCGACGCCGATAGTGCCGACCGGATCCTCACCGAAATGCACCGCCTGGCGGTTACCTACCGCCGGACCTCGTATGATGCGGCCTATCTGGAGCTTGCCATCCGCACCGGCCTTCCGCCGGCGATGCTGGATGACGATTTGATCCGAGTTTGCAGGTCCGCCGGCATCCCCGTCGTTGAACGAGATCGCGGCCCTCGCCGCAGTTGCTCACGGCCGCGACCAGCCATCCCGGTTTAGTTCGGGCGCGACCCGCACGGGCTGACGATTTTCACGAATTCGGATTGCCGCGGGCTGTGTTGTCCCCGCCCGTCAGGTTTCCTTTTTGGTATGGGGCGCACACTTCGGCGACCTCGCTTATCCCGGCCACGTTGCAGGCGGCGCTTCCGGTTCAACGAGAATTTTCCCCTGGCCCGGTAGCCGGCCATTCCTCGCGCAACAAAATTCGCGTGTGAGCCGCTCGCCTGTCCCGCCCGCTTTCCTTGGGCCGTAAGCGAGGCCGCGAGGTGCGGCCTCCTTCAACCCAAAGAAGGAGACTACCGATGACGAACGAACCCTCAACCACCAACGCCGGCGCCAACAAGCCGGTCGCGTATCTCTACTACGCCAAGCGGGCTGTCCGCCGCGGCGGCAAGGACCGGCTGGTACGAATCGGCGCCGTGTTCAACCACCGCAGCGGCAAGGGCCGCACGCATCTGATCGATGCGCTGCCGGTCGACCGCGACTGGGACGGTCGGATCGTTGAGCTCGAACCCAACGCGGAATTCGCCGAGGCGGAAACGGCCGAGTAACGGCCGGGGGCGGCTTCGGCCGCCCCTTACTTCCTTTAATTCATTAACTTCAGGAGATTTATTTATGCATACGATTCCACTTCCCCGTATCCGGTTAAACGACCAAGCCCGGCACCGCAACGGCATCTGCGGCGCACCTTTCCACGTCGTGCTCTTCGACGAGGAACATAGCCGCAAGGTCGCCATCCTCTTCGACGAACCGGGCCTTTGCGCCGTGCTGGATGTCGGCAAGCTCGCCGAAGGCGACGTCGCCTTCGGCTCTAATTCCTGGCGTGGCGACCGCTTCGAGGCGGTTCTACGTCCCCAACTCCGCGCTAGCGGTGGGGAGGTATAGCCATGAGCACACCCCTCAACACCGTGCTTCACGGCGATTGTCTCGACCTGCTGCCGCAACTGCCGCGGCACAGTGTCGATTTCGTACTGACGGACCCGCCCTACCTTGTCGGGTACAGGTCGCGCGACGGGCGCACCGTGCCGAATGACGACAACGCCGCCTGGCTCGCGCCTGCCTTTGCCGAAATCTTCCGGGTGCTGGAGCGCCACAGCTTCGCGGTGAGTTTCTACGGCTGGCCACATGCCGACCTGTTCCTTGAAGCCTACCGGGCGGCCGGATTCCGAGTGGTCGGACACCTGGCGTTCCCGAAGCGGTACAGCTCCGGCGGCGGATTCCTGCGCTATCAGCACGAATGCGCCTATCTGCTGGCCAAGGGCAATCCGCGCGAGCCGGAGCACGCGATCGGCGACGTCATCGACTGGAGCTATAGCGGCAATAAATTGCACCCGACGCAGAAGCCGGTGTCGGTGCTGCTGCCGCTGGTCGAAGCGTTCTCGGCGCCCGCCGGCATGGTGCTCGACCCGTTCGCCGGTTCGGGCTCGACGCTGCTCGCGGCGAAGATGCTCGGCCGCGCGTATCTCGGCATCGAACTCGACGCCGGCTACCACGCCGCCGCCAGCCGTCGCCTCGCGCCCTGATGCAAGCTGTCCGACCTGGCCACTGCGACCGCGGCAGGCCGGGTCGGTGCCGGCTTCATTAGAAGCCCGCACGGCGGCGGTGCGGTACAGAGCAGGGGAGGGGGCGTCCGCGGGCGAAACGCTGCTATAATCCCGCCCGCAATCGGTTTGGCGCCGGCATCCACGGGAGGCCACCCCCGCCGTGGTGAACAGCGGTGTCACCCTGGCTAAACCGGTTAGGCCGACCCGCCGGAGCTGGCTGGGGTGAAGTGGGTGCCCGCCCTCGCGCGTGGGGTTGCAGGTCCGGATTGCCAAATTCCACCTGCGCGTGTATGCTTCTGCATCGGTAGAGGGCAAGCGGTGTGCGGTATAACCGCACGCTTGCCGGGGGGCCGCTTCCGCGCCCCCGCTGGACCCCCCAAGGGCAGAGCCTCCGCGCCCGTGCATCTGGCCAGGGTTCGGCACCCTTGGAACCGCCGTCAGGCCTCCGTGCCCGACACCACGGCCGAGGGGCGAGCGGTCGCCACCCCGGAGCCCCGACCGGTCAGGGTTCGACCCTGACAAATGTTTGAGCGACCGATGGGAGCCACCCGTGCCCGGCAGCGACAAACGGCAACGGACCCGCCTCAAACCCATCCGGTTCACCCCGGAGGAGTTGGCGCGCGTTGAGGGCGATGCCGAGCGCATGGGCGTGACGTTCGGCTCCTATGTTCGTCTCCGTTTGCTCGACGCGCCGATTCCGCGCCAGTCGCGCCGCCCGCCGGTAGAGCGCCAGCTCCTGGGCCAGGCCCTGGCCCAGCTCGGCAAGGCGGGCAGCAACCTCAACCAGATTGCGCGGCACCTGAACTCGGGCGGAGTGCCCGAGGCCGCCGCCGTCCCCGCCGCGCTCGCCGAACTGCATGACGCCAAGGCGGTGCTGATGCAGGCGCTGGGGCGTGGCGGCGATGATCCTTAGCCCATGATCATCAACGGGGGCAGCCGCAGCAGCGGCCGGTTCTTCGCCCGGCACCTGACCAACGAGGCGAAGAACGGGCGCGTGGAGCTGTGCGAAATCCGCGGGCTGCTCGCCGACAGTGTGGCGGCAGCCTTCCGGGAGATGGCGGCGATCGCCAGCGGCACGCGTGCGAAGAATTATTTCTACCATGCCAACATCAACCCGCGCGACGACGAGCGGCTGACGCCGGAGCAGTGGGAGCGGGCGGCCGATTTGCTGGAGAAGAACCTCGGGCTGGAGGGCCAGCCGCGATTTGTCGTCGAGCATGAGAAGGAAGGGCGGATCCACCGGCACATCATCTGGTCGCGCATCGACATGGAGACGATGAAGGCGATCTCGGATTCGCTGACGGCGCGGATCCACGAGCAGACCTCCCGGGCGCTCGAAGAAACCTTCGGCCTGGCGCACACGGACAGCGTGCTGGTGAAGGGCAGGGACCGGGAGCGCGAGCGCGCGCCGGAAGACTGGGCGATGTTCCGGTCCCAGGATACCGGCATCGACCCGCGCGCCGTTGCCGCGCAGGTCACCGCGCTGTGGCACAGCGCCGACAGCGGCCGGGCGTTCGTCGCGGCGCTCGATGAGCACGGCTACATTCTGGCCAAGGGCGACCGGCGCGACTTCGTCATCATCGACCAGGCCGGCGACGAGCACAGCCTCGCGCGGCGCATCAAGGGCACCAAGGCGGCCGAGGTGCGCACGCGGATGGCGGATGTCGACCGCGACAGCCTGCCCAGCGTCGCCGAAGCCAAGGAGCAATTTCACGCGGCGGCAGAGCAGAGGCTCGACGCGCGCGGCGAGGATCCCGGCAAGGGCTCCGACATCGAGCCGGGCGAGCAGACGGGAGACGGCGAGGGCAGCCGCGACCGGCGCGATCGGCGGCTATCGGACGAGGAAAAGCGCGCCGCGCGAAATGCTGTCGAGGCGAGAGATGCCGGCTCCGGTGCAAAAGAGCCCGGCCGATTGGACGACGACGAGAAAATCCGGGCACGCGATGCGATCCGCGACGCCGAGCGTGTAGCCGAGCACATTGGTCCCGACGGCATCCGCCATCACGGGCTCGGGATGCCGTGGTGGCAGCACGCCGCGGTCTTTATCGAGCGCGTATTCGAACAGGCCCGGGACTTGCTTAAAGGCGCTTGGCAGAGCTTTGTCGATTGGCAGCGTGGTCCGGGCGGTGACGGTCCCGATCTTTCGAGGTGAAGCGATGGCTTTTTCCGACGACATGAAGCGCCTGGCGCGCGATGCGATCGCCGATGTCGGCAACACCTACCAGGCGGTCCTGATGCAGGATACCGGCTGGGCCAAGGCTACGGGTTTTGCCCGCGGCCTTAATCAAGAAATAGGCGAAGATGTTGCAAGAAAAGAAGTTGAGGTAGAGAATGATCCACCCGAACCACCAACTGTAAACCTGAACTTTTCGTGAGGTAAATATGGCCGAGAGTCCGCTCTCACGGTTCCGCCGGCAGGGTGCCGCGGAGGCATCGGCCGCCGCCCCGGCGTGGGCCGCACCTGCAGGTGGACTCAAGCCCTACGTGGCGTTCGACCCGCAGGACAAGGTGGTGAGCCTCGACATCCACCGGGTGCTCGGGCCGACCTATTCGCCGAGCTACGCCTATCTGCTGAATCTCGCCTACGACAACGAGTATTTTACCAACTTCGTCATTTACTACACGTTCCTGCGCGTCGAGGTGCGCGGCAAAAACCTGCGCGACGTCATCACCGCCATCAAGCTCAGGAAGTGCGAGTACATCCGGGATTTTCATCCCGAGGAATTCGAGATGCCGGCCGAGGGCCAGCCGCTGATCGAGTCGATCAACATCGTGTGGCTCGACGCCACGATGGCCGCGCCCGAGCGCAGCGCCCCGACTGCCGGCCAGGCCCCAGGTTAACCGCCAACCCTACTGAAACCGGAAGGAGAGGGCGCAGTTGCCACCGTTGCCATAGTTGGCGGCCGAGCCGATGGAGTAAACATTCGAGCTCGTGTTGTAGCAAGTCGTGGTGCTGTCGGTCGCGGCGTTAGTCGGGCTGGTAACCACTCCATTCGTGAGATAAGCAGCCCGCACTGCCCCTGTGGTAGGAAGTCCATCGTCTGTCTTCCTGTCCATATTATAGCTTTGCATGACGGAAATTGTCGTGGTGGAATACGTTCCACCGCCGCTGTTGATGGTCGTAAGCGCTGATAGACCATACCAGTTGTATCCACTGGTTTCATAGACATATACAAAAGTGCCATGCCCTATTTTCCCTACTGGAAAATAGTCACCAAAATAAGTAGTTCCAATAGTCGTTGACATGGCTGTTGCCCCGAGCGCAGCGCAAGTGAGCGGAGCAGCCCCGGAATTCGGGAATTGGCCTTCGATTAGATTACCGGCAGGCCCGCTGCTTATGTCTGACCAGAATAAGCCGGTTTCACCCACGCCCTCGACCAAAGGCGCCAAGTTAGCGCCGTGTATGAGACCATTGCCGTCACGCTCTCCCATGATGCCTGAACAAGCTGCTCCCACGGTAAATCCAAACTGATTCGCAACAGAGATCGCCATGTCGCCGGGGATAGCGTTGAACTTGATGCGGAAGGTGTTGACGGCGGAGTTGTACTTCTCGATTTGCGAAATCTGCGCGCGTGTCTCAGCGGCTTTGATCAAGTCCTGCCCGACGAGAACCCCGCCGACGAGTAGCCCGATAATGACGAGCACAATCGAAAGTTCAATGAGCGTGAAGCCTTTGTTGTTATATCCCCGCGTCATACACGCCAGTTGTTAGCTTTCACTATTATCCCATTTTGTTCTGTGCTTTGCAACACTGCCCTTTGTTCGACCCGCGCCAGAGGCGTGGGTTGTATCTCGGGGCGCCCTTCGCCACGACATACATCGCCAGGCCGCAGCAGCGGGGCGAGCGTCAGGGTCCGAAGCCCCGGCAGGGGGCGCGTGCCGCGCGCGGCCTTGACGACCGCGGGCGCGCAGCGTCGCCATGCGCAGCGGCATATCGTTTGCTATTGTGATTAATCCGCGGCGTTTGACGGCGCCGGCGGAGGCGCCCGTCGGAACGCGCACTCACAGAGATCGATGCTATGCCGTCGGCCGGACGCGACCAGCTCCCGGATTTTCACCCCACGACGCTGATCCGCGATTGGGGCGCAGGGCAGGGGTTTCGCCTTGCCGATGCGCAGACCGGCGTCTGCGTGTTCGGCGCCACGGGCTCGGGCAAGACCAGCGGCCCGGCCAAGCATCTGGCGCTCGGATACCTCGCGCATGATTTTGGCGGGCTGGTGCTGTGTGCCAAAAAGGAAGAACGCCGCCAGTGGGAGCAATGGGCGGCCGACACCGGGCGCGGCGACGATCTCATCATCGTCGATGCCGGCGGCGAGTGGTGCTTCAACTTCCTCAATTGGGAGGCGACCCGCGCCGGCGAAGGCGGCGGCCTGACCATCAACATCGTCGCGCTGCTGGACGAGATCGCCGGCGCCATTATCAGCGGATCCAGCGGCAAGACGGAAGGGGAGGGCGACGGCAAATTCTTCCGCGACGCGCTGCACCACATGAACACCAACCTCGTCGACCTGCCGCGCCTGGCCGGCTACGAGGTGACGCTGCCGCTGATGCGCGAGATCGTCAACACCGCGCCGATGACGCCGACCGAGGCCAAAAACGATGCCTGGCGCCGGGGGAGCACCTGCGCCGCGATCATCGAGGCGGCCGACCAGGCGACCGCCGGGGCCGACCCCGACACGCGGGCCGATTTCCAGGAGTGCAAGACCTACTGGGAGAACGAGTTTCCGAACCTCAACGACCGGACGCGCAGCATCGTCGTGCTCTACTTCTCGATGCTGGTGCGGCCGTTCATCACCCGGCCGCTACGCCGCTTGTTCGCCGAGCAGACGACCGTCACGCCGGAGGCGGCGTTCGAGGGCAAGGTGATATTGATCGACCTGCCGGTACAGGAGTTCCGGCTCGCCGGCCGGGTCGCCAACCTCGCCTGGAAATACTGTTTTCAGGTGGCGGTCATGCGCCGGACCCCGCCGCCGCGCGGCTACCTGCGGCCGGTCTTCCTGTGGGCCGACGAGGCGCAGAACTTCGTGACCGAGTTCGACGCCGAGTATCAGGCCGTCGCCCGCTCGGCCGGCGGCTGCACCGTCTACCTCACCCAAAACCGCGAGAGCTTTCGGCGGGTGCTCGGCGGCAACGACACCGTCGACAGCCTGCTCGGCAATCTGCAGGCGAAGTTCCTGTGCCAGAACAGCAGCGTCGATACGAATGAGTGGGCCGCCGATCTGCTCGGCCAGCGCTGGGTCGACGTGGTGTCGACCAATGTCGGGCGCAGCAGCGATCAGCAAGCGGGGAGTTCGTCGAGCCTCTCCGGCGGCGTCAGCCGCAGCGAGGAGCGCCGCTACTTTGTCGAGCCCGCGCAGTTTGCGACCCTCAAGCGGGGAGGGGAGGCCAACCAGTTCCAGGTGCAGGCCATCGTCTACAACGGCGGGCACCTGTTCCGGTCCGGGGCGGACGCCAGGGGCGAGCCGCTTCCCTACACCCTGCTCACGTTCAATCAGAGGTAAGGCATGGCCGTACAGACGGGCAACAAGCCCATGTCGCTAAACGATCTGACGATCAGCCAGAAAATCGATTTCGTGCTTTGGCTGCTGGAGTTCCCGGCGCTCACCGTGCTCGTCTTCCTGCGCCGGCGCGTCGGCTACCGCACGTTGAAGCCGCTGCGCCTGTTCATCGTGGCGTCCCTGCTCTGCTACCTCGGCAACCCGCAGGCGCAGCTCTTTAACCTGGGCGAAAGGCTGATACCGATCGACGTCAGCACCCCGCTGTCGATATTCGGCACGCTGGTTCTGATCGTCGGCCTCGTCCAGCGCTGGCTGCGCTGGCGCGAGATCCGCAAAGGGGTCATGTGGCACACCTACAGCCGCGGGGTGTCCTACTTCGAGTTCCTGCCGCTGCGTATCGATTACATCTACCGCTATGTCGACCCGGCGGCGGCGTTCGTCGCCGGCGTGCTCATCGCGCAGGTGCCGTGGTGCCGCGGGCTTGGCACCTGGATCGTGCTGAGTTCCTTCGGCCTGTTCCTGCTCGAGCAGTATCTCCACGACAAGCAGCTCGCGCACGACCTCGACATCCTGGACAGCCTGTTCATCTCCGAGGTGCAAAGCCAGGTCGTGCAGCATTTTACCGGCGGGGCCGGGGAGGGCGCGGCGGGGCAACGCACCAGCCTCGCCGACACGGCCGGGATTCCGACCGGCGTTGCCGCCGACATCGCCGCGCAGATCGAGCGCCGACGGAAGGATCGCCCGCCCCCGCCCGACAACCTCGCGCCGGAGCCGGTGTTCGTGGAGCCGGAGCCGCCCGAACCGCCGCGAAGGGGCCCGGTAGTGCCCGGCAATTTCCTCGGCCGTCGACGGCCGGAATGAATAAGCGCGGTTACCGATCATGCCGGGTCGCGGCCAGGCGCTCAGCGCGCGAGCCTAGCCGACAACGGTCAGCATCGCTCCTGACACCGCCGAAGTCGAAATGAAAATTCACCAAGGCGGGCGAGGACTGGTTCTGCTCTGCCTGCCTGTGGCGCCCGAGGGGCAGGGGAGGCCTTCACGCTCTTTACGACGCGACTGAGCCTGACGCGGCGCCCACGAGCGGCGAGCGCTTCATTTGCAACCCGAAATCCTGTACAGCCAATTTCCGCGAACGAACTCATCGCCGCCCTGGTGCGCTAATGCCCGTATGCACACGCCCGCCTGCGGGGCACGTTCCTCGGATTTCAGTTGATATATTCTAACAGTCGGAAGCCCAGTCGTCTCGCACGTATGTGAATGGTATTGTGAAGCGTTTGGGTCAGTACTGTAAAACCGTTCACTCCGCAATTCGATGGCAATATCTACATAAATCTGTCCCTCAGGTAGCTGCCATGACTTGCGCCAGTCGTCCGGATATTTTTCGTAACGCTGGGTAATGGACAACACCTTGCCTTGAATTTCGCAAACGTCCGACGCAGGGAGAGGCGAAGCAACGGTCCTGGTGCTGACCAAAAGTAGAAGGAGATATAGCGCTAAAATTTTAATGCACATATATACAATTATCTCAGGTCGGTAATGTGGTCTGCGATAAATAACAATATAAGGAATCGAATTATAGTATGCCGTTTATTATTCCCGGTGTCATTAGTTGGTTTCGGGTTGCGAACGCCTATGGCGCAGTCTGTCGTATCGGCCCCATGTAGAGCCCGAGCCCCCGAACCGCCGCGAAGGGGGCCCGGTAGTGCCCGGCAATTTCCTGCGCCGTCGACGGCCGGAATGATGGGTGATGCCCAATCCGAGGCTGCCTTTGACTTATTATCCACAATCGTGTACATAATAGGGTGATGGAGTTTGAATGGTTTGAATCCAAGCGCCTTGCCGTACTGAACGACCGCCGCCTGGATTTTCTCGACGCCCGCAGACTCTTCGACGGCCGGCCGCTTTACACCGCGCCGTCGCCGCGCGGGACCGAGCAGCGCTGGATCAGCATCGGCGAACACGAGGGCGAACTGATCGCCGTCATCTGGACGCAGCGGGGCACGGCCATTCGCATCATCACCATGAGGAGAGCCCGTAATGAAGAAAAAAGACGATACCGTGCGCTACACGGCTGAACAGATCGATACGATGCTCGCACGCGGTGAAAGCCGCACCGATTGGGTCGCAGTCAAAGCCATGACCGAGGATCAACTCGAGGCCAGCATCGCCGCTGACCCCGACGATACCCACGATGAGCCGGACTGGAGCCAGGCGGTGAGAGGGCTGCCGCCGCGCAAGCAGGACATCCACATCCGCATTGACGAAGATGTGCTCAGTTGGTTCCGGCAAACCGGCCGGGGTTACCAGACCCGGATAAACAACGTGCTGCGCGCTTTCGTCGAAAGCCGCAAGGACGCGCCCAGGTCGTAATCGACGGTGAAGGAGATACGCTATGGACACCCCTGAAACCGTCCCGGTTATGAGCATGCGGGATTTCATCCGCATTACGGCGCCGCCGCCTGGCTGGCTTCAGAAGGCCTGGTCCGGAGCCAAGCGGCGCGGACTCGATGTGCTGATGCCGGACGACATCAACACCGAGATCGACGCGCACCGGCGCGAGAAGGCCCCTATCGCCGCCAGTGAGGGAAAACTGAAAGCAAATGAATGACAACAAACGACGGCATCAAGAACGATCCCGCCAAGAAGGCAGCGACCAGCCGCCGCCGCGAGGTGCTGCGCGCCCAAGATATCAGCGATGCGGATCTCGCCGCGATTGCCGCTGGCGAGATGCATCCCAGGCACCGACATCTCGACAAGGAGCTTGGCGATCCAAGCCTGCTCCATGTGTACGAGCTCTGCCGGACCTGTATTGCCGCCCCATCGCAATGGGAAGGGGAAGTCGGTGAGCATGGTTCTATTTATATCCGCTATCGCCATGGAATCTTGCGGGCGCATGTTTCGATGACGACTGTGGACGCCCTCGGCGACGGCAAGATCATCTTTGAAGATGACGTCGGCACCAAAATCGGCGATCGGCTCGGCGGGTATCTGGAAACCGCCGATATGCAGAAATTCCTTGCCCACCTCTGCCGCTTCCACGGGCACTGCGACGAACTTGCTCATACGCGTTATTGAGATCTCCCGCCGGCGGCAGGACGCAGTTCAATCGGTGCCCATTCCAATTAATATTAGCCCGACACCCCATCATCAAAAGCGGCGCGCAATTGGTTACGGTATCAGGCTGTGCGCTCTGCGCTTTTAGTCTTGATAACATATTTTATCAAGATTAGTATGCCGCCATGAGCACGACCGAAATTTCCACCCGAATCAGACCGACCAACCGGCTTCTGACCGCCGCCGAGTTTCAAGGCCTCGCGGACGTGCCGCCGGAAATCGAGTGGTTCGCCAATATCAGCAGCGCGTCGACGAAGCGGTCTTACGAGCACGCTATCCGGGATTTCATGCAGTTCACCGGCATCGTGCGGCCCGAAGAATTCCGAACCATCACGCGCGCGCATGTCATCGCCTGGCGCGATGACTTGCTGGCCCGCACTCCTAAGCTCGAAGGCAGCAGCGTGCGGCATCGCCTGTCGGCGCTGTCGTCGCTCTTTGAGTATCTCTGCGAGAAAAACGCCGTCACCCACAATCCGGTCAAAGGCGTGCGTAGGCCGAAGGTCGAGACCAGCGAGGGCAAGACGCCGGCGATCGGCGACCACCAGGCGCGGGACCTGCTCGTGGCACCCGGCAAGGAGACCACGGCGGGCGAAGAAACCATCAAGGAGAAGCGCGATCGGGCCATCCTCTCGACGCTGCTCTATCACGCGCTGCGCCGCGACGAGCTCTGCAAGCTCACGGTCAAGGACTTCAAGCACGAACGCCGCGGCGTTGCCCATCTGAAGGTCTCCGGTAAGGGCCAAAAGACGCGCTACCTGCCGCTCAACCCGGCGACGGGGCCTCTGGTCCATGAATATCTCGAAGCCGCCGGTCATGGCGCCGACGAGAACGGCGCGCTATTCCGTCCTGTCCGCAACAACCGCACCGGCCGGCTCGACCAGGCGCTGACGCCGGACGGCGTCTATAAGCTGGTGCGGCGGTATTCCCGGGAGCTCGGCTTCGAGATCGGCGCCCATGCGCTACGGGCGACCGCGGCCACCAATGCGCTCGACAACAAGGCCGACATCGCCAAAGTCCAGGAGTGGCTGGGCCACGCCAACATCGCCACCACCCGTATTTACGACCATCGCAGGTCACGCCCCGAGGACAGCCCGACGTTCAAGGTGGACTATGAATAGGCTGGCTTAAAATCGCGGTTGCAGGGGGTATGTGCTTAAACGCATTCGATTACACACCTGCAATCCGTTGCAAATCTTTCATCAGCACGAACAGGTGGAACGGGTCGCTCGGCGCCGCGATGAAGCCGAAGCGCTCGTAGTAGCTTCGCGCTTCATCGTCCTTGGCGTGCACGCCGAACGCGCGGATGCCGGCGATGTCGGCCGCCTGAAGCGTGCGGCGCATCGCATCCTTCAGCAGACCCGCTCCGACCCCCCTGCCCTGCCACGCCGCGCTGACAGCGAGTCGCGCGAGCAGCATGATCGGCACGGGATGACGCGCCAGGCCCTTCGTCAGGCGCTCCGGCGCATCGGTGTATTCGACCTGGCCGACGACGAGCGTGTAGAAGCCGATGATCTCATCGCCCGACAGGCCGACATAAGATTGCGACGCGCCAGCCTGCTGATTGGGAAAGGCGAAGCGAATCAGGAAGCGGTTGAGTTCCTCGCGACCGCAATCGAAGGCGTCGACGCCGTGATCGCGGCGCAGCTTCTCGATGCGTAGCGCATCCGCCACTTACTGCCCGCGATCTTCAAAGATGCTCTTCTCGCGCATCAGGCGTTCCAGCTGTGGAATCTCGCGCGCCGGAGCTTCGAGCGCCGCCATGAACGCTTCCCATTTCTCGGCATCGAGCCCGAAATGCTGGCGATCGGCGAGTGTCTCCTCGGCACGCGACAGCGCGCTCTCAAGGACGAATTCACTGACGGAGCGCCCGGCGGCCGAGGCGGCTATATTGAGCGTGCGCTTGGCCTCGGGCGTGAGGCGCAGGTCGAGTTTCTCGCTGCGGGTGGTCTGCATAATTCTCTCCTAACGCCTTTAGCTTACCACAATTGACCGACAATGTCATGACAATTCAGAAGAGGACATTTCAGCTTCCGGTCAACCGTGGGTCACGAAAGAGGACTGTCCGCCGCCGACGCCGAGCGCAGAGCTCACCGCGTTCTGGGGGCTCTGCCTATTCCTGAAATAACCGTATGTGGATAAATAAGGACTCGGAGAGCGCGCGAAGCTTTCTCTCCTCCCAATCAGTAAAAATGTCGATGTAATTGCGCATTCGCACGCGCAGAGGCATATGCACAATGAAAACCTCGTTTGCGTCCCTCTCGTAGAAAATGAACGTGTCGGGACACAAAGCCAGCATGGCCTCTGTTTCCGCCATGAACTCGTCTTCCTGCTCCTTATTTTCTCTTCTGCGAACGATCGCAGAGTGACGCTTTAGAGCGGGATGAGTTTAGGTTGGTTTGTATCCGGCGTGAGCGAGATAGTTTGAGCATTCGGTGGCGGTGACGGTATTGAGGGCGTTTGCGATCGCGTCGCATACAGCATCGGCGGAGCGC
>Ga0080064_1004368_pt1 | contig 18248 bp, 18 predicted proteins | sample Subgrocontami54m_FD_69260 | JGI IMG/M metagenome (GOLD analysis project Ga0080064, IMG submission 69260) | Subsurface groundwater microbial communities from S. Glens Falls, New York, USA - GMW46 contaminated, 5.4 m (SPADES assembly) (version 2) ...
GGGTGACCGTGTCGTCGAGCATGCCCCCGGGGAAGCCGTCATACGCGACCGCCGAGCTGACCTGGGGGCTCGTCATCGCCGCGCTGCGGCAGATTCCACAGCAGATGGCCGCGCTCAAGGCCGGGAAATGGCAAACCGCCGTGGGCGTCGGCTTGCGCGGCAAGACGCTGGGCATCTACGGCTATGGCAGGATTGGCGGCGTCGTCGCAGACTACGGCAAAGCCTTCGGCATGAAAGTGCTGGTATGGGGGCGCGATGCAGCGCTCGCCCGCGCGCGCGCCGACGGCTACAGCGTCGCGCGCAGCAGGCAGGAATTTTTCGAGCAATGCGACGTCATTTCCCTGCATATGCGCCTGGTCGATGCAACGCGCGGCATAGTGACCGCGGCCGACCTTGCACGCATGAAGCCGAGCGCGCTGATCGTCAACACCAGCCGCGCGCCGCTGATTGAGCCGGGTGCGTTGGTGAATGCGTTGCGCGCCGGTCGTCCCGGCATGGCGGCGGTCGACGTGTACGAAGAAGAACCGGTAACCGATACCCGCCATCCGCTGCTGACCATGAGCAACGTGGTCTGCACGCCGCACATCGGTTACGTGGAGCGCGACGGTTACGAGTCCGCGTTCACCGATATTTTCGATCAAATACTGGCCTATCTCGCCGGCACGCCGACGAACGTCGTGAATCCCGAGGTGCTAAAATCACCAAGAATCTGACGCTGCTTGAGCGGTAGACCGGAGCAACCATGCTGCTGATGCGACTGATTGCGGTTTTGTTCCTGATCGCGTATTCCGGCCACGCGCCTGCCCAGGCCGGCAAGGGCTTCGCGTCAGACTATCCGCACAAGTCGGTGCGCTGGGTGGTGCCGTTTACGCCCGGTGCTTCGAACGACATCATCGCGCGTCTGGTCGCGGGCAAACTCGGTGAGGCATGGGGCCAGCAGTTTGTCATCGACAACCGCGGCGGCGCCGGTGGCCTGATCGGCGCCGATACGGTTGCCAAGGCCGCGCCCGACGGCTACACGCTGCTGCTGTCGAATCCCGGCCCCAACGTGAACAGCCCGCTGCTGTCCAAGCAGGCGCCCTACAAAGTCGAGGATTTCACGCCGGTCGTTTTCTTCGGCTATGCGCCGCTGATCATGGTCGCCAACGCGTCGTTTCCTCCCAAAAATCCGCGGGAGTTTGTCGATTATCTCAAGGCCAATCCGGGCAAGGTCAACTGGGGCTCATCGGGCACCGGCAGCAGCTTGCATATCGGACTGGCATTGTTCCAGGCCGCAACGGGCGTCAAGATCACGCACGTGCCTTACAAGGGCACGGCACCGGCGCTGACCGACGTGGTTGGCGGACAGATACAGTTGATGTATACAACCACGGTGTCGGCCGAAGCGCAGATCAAGGCCGGCCGCGTGCGCGTGATCGGAGTGGCGAACTTGAAACGCCTGACGCTGTTGCCGGATGCGCCGACGCTCTCCGAGGGCGGCATCAAGGATGCGGAAGCGCTGGTTTGGTTCGGCATGGCGGCGCCGGCGAAAACCCCGCGCGCGATTATCGACAAGCTCAACGCCGAATCGAACCGGATACTTTTGCTGCCGGACGTCAAGCGGCGTCTCGATGAACTCGGCCTCGAAGTGCAGGGCGGCTCACCGGAACAATTCGCCGCGTTCGTTGCGAAGGAAGCCGAGCGTATCAACAGGCTGATCAGGAGCGGTGCCCTGACCCGCGAGTAATGCGCGGGCGGAGCCGGGGCGCTTTCGGGTGGCGCGGATTTGGGCGAAAATCCCGCCCATCGTTTTTGATTGAGGAGGCAATGCCATGTCAGGTGCAGGTCACGTTCACGGCGCCGAACACGGCGACAGCGGGCCAGGGAACAAACGGATTGCGTTATTGATCGCGGTGTTTGCACTGGTGCTGGCGTTTTCCGAGACGCTCGGCGAGGCTGCGCAGACCACCGCGCTCAGCCAGAATATCGAAGCCTCCAACCTGTGGGCTTTTTTTCAGGCTAAAACCATCCGCATGACGGTGCTGCGCACGGCCACCGAGGAGGTCGAACTCGACCTGCAGCGCGCCCTGCCGCCCGCGGCGCAGCAGGCGGTCGAAAAGCGCATTGCAGCCTGGCGCAAGACCGCGGAGCGCTACGAGTCCGAACCGGAAACCGGCGAGGGCCGCAAAGAACTCGCCGCGCGCGCCAAAGCCGCCGAGAAGAAGCGCGACCAGTCGCTGGCGGCCTATCATCATTATGAAGTCGCGTCGGCAGCGGTGCAGATCGCGATCGTGCTCGCGTCCGCGGCGATCATCACCGGCATCGGCGCGCTGATCTGGATCGCGGCAGGGCTCGGCGTAGTCGGGATCGTTTTCTGCGCGATCGGATTTTTCGCGCCGGCAGCCGTGCATTTGTTCTGAACGATGAAGATCACCTTCCTCGAATTCGAGCAGTCGATCGCCGAGCTCGAAGCGAAGATCGACGAACTGCGCTACGTGCAGGACGACTCGGCGCTGGACATTTCGGAAGAAATCGCGCGCCTGCAGAAAAAAAGCCAGGCGCTGACCAAGGAAGTTTACGGCAAGCTCAACGCCTGGCAGATCGCGCAGGTCGCGCGCCATCCCCAACGTCCCTATACGCTCGACTACATCCAGAATCTTTTCACCGGCTTCGAAGAACTGCACGGCGACCGCGCATTCGCGGACGATGCGGCGATCGTCGGCGGGCTGGCGCGGTTCAACGGCCAGTCGGTGATGGTGATCGGGCATCAGAAGGGCCGCGATACCAAGGACAAGATCTACCGCAATTTCGGCATGCCCAAGCCCGAGGGTTATCGCAAGGCGCTGCGGCTGATGAAGCTTGCCGAGAAGTTCGGTGTACCGGTATTCACCTTCATCGACACCCCGGGCGCGTACCCCGGTGTCGGCGCCGAAGAGCGCGGCCAATCGGAGGCCATCGGCCGCAGCCTGTACGTGATGGCCGAATTGCGCGTGCCGATCGTCTGCACCGTGATCGGCGAGGGCGGGTCCGGTGGTGCGCTGGCCATTGCAGTGGGGGACGTGCTGCTCATGCTGCAATACGCGACCTACTCGGTGATTTCGCCCGAAGGTTGCGCCTCGATACTTTGGAAGAGCGCCGAGCATGCCGCCGAGGCGGCGGAGACGCTCGGCATTACTTCAACCCGTCTGAAAGCGCTGGGCCTGGTCGACAAGATCGTCGCCGAGCCGCTGGGAGGCGCGCATCGCGACCCCGACGCGATGATGCAAAACCTGAAAAAAACGCTGCACGACACCTTGCGCCAGCTGGAGGCCCAATCGATTGATAAACTGCTCGAAAAGCGGTTCGTGAGGCTGATGGGTTATGGCAAGTTCAAGGAAGTCGCCGAGAAGTAACGCGCTGGCCGCCCACGTTACTGCAGTCCTGAAGCAGCATGTGCAGAGCGGCGAGCGGCTGGTCGCGGGCTTGAGCGGCGGCGTCGATTCGGTCGTCCTGCTCGATCTGCTGCGGCGCCTGTCGAAAAAACTCCGCTTTGAGCTCGCCGCGGTGCACGTCAATCACCGGATCAATCCCGCTGCCGGCCGCTGGGCCGCATTTTGCCGCGCGCTTTGCAGGCAGCATGGCATTCCCCTCACGGTGGTGCGGGTGACCGTGCCGCGCGGTGCGAGCCTCGAGGCGGCGGCGCGTACCGCCCGCTATCGCGTTTTTGCGGCACTGCCCGCCGATCATGTCGCGCTGGCCCACCACCTCGACGATCAGGCGGAAACGGTGTTGCTGCAATTGCTGCGAGGCGCCGGGGTCAAGGGCTTGAGCGCCATGCCGGTGGCGCGCCAATCAATCTTGCGTCCTCTGCTCGACATTCCGCGTAGCGAGATCGAAGCTTATGCGCGGCGCCACAAGCTCGAGTGGATCGAGGATGACAGCAACGCCGATCTCGCGTTCGACCGGAATTTCCTGCGGCACGAGGTGATGCCGGTTATCGCGCAGCGCTATCCGGCGTATCGCAAGACCTTGCTGCGGGCGAGCCGCAACCTGGCCGAAGCCGCGCTACTGCTCGATGAACTGGCAGCAGCCGACGCGCGGTTGACGGCGAGCGGGCTCGAAATCGCCGGCCTGCGCCGGCTGTCAGCGCCACGCGCGAAAAACGTGCTCAGGTATTTTCTTGCCGCGCAGGGCGTCATCATGCCCAACGCGGCACGGCTGGATGAATGCGTGCGCCAACTGCTGCAGGCGCGGCAGGGCATGCGCACAGCGATCGACCTCGGTGAATATGAAATGCGCCGATACGCGCATGAATTGCGCGTCGTTGCCAAGACCATAACGCCGCCGCGCGACTTTCGTCAGGTCTGGCACGGCGAAAGCAGGCTGCGTCTACCGGAACTCGGGGGCACGCTGGTGTTGAAAAAAGGCCGCGGTGCCGGCATCAGCCTTGAGCAGCTCGTCGCGCAGCCAGTCACCGTGCGTCTGCGTCAGGGGGGTGAGCGCATCCAGACGCATCCGCGGCGGCCGCGCCGCAGCCTCAAGAATCTGCTGCAGGAAACTCGCGTGCCGCCATGGCTGCGCGACCGGTTGCCTTTGCTGTTTTGCGGCGACGAACTGGCATGGGTCGCCGGTATCGGTGCCGGCTGCCGGTTCCACGCGAAACCCGGCGAGCCATCGGTGCAGCCGCGGTGGTTGCCGTTCGGCGCCGCGCAGCGGTAGGCGTTGCAGGCATCCAACAGGGCGCGAATTCTCTTTATTTCAAAGCCTTATCGTGTTATTCTTCGCGGTTATTTTCAACCCGTTGCAGCCTAATCAAGAGGACTACGCATGGCAGTCGAACGCACGCTTTCCATCATCAAGCCGGACGCGGTGGCCAACAACGTGATCGGCTCGATACTGACCCGTTTCGAGCAGGCCGGCCTGAAGATTATTGCCGCGCGCATGCTGCAACTGTCGCGCCGGGACGCGGAAGGCTTTTACGCGGTGCACCGCGAGCGCCCGTTTTTCAAGGATCTGGTCGATTTCATGACTTCCGGACCGGTGATGGTGCAGGTGCTGGAAGGGGAGAACGCGGTGCAGAAGAATCGCGACCTGATGGGGGCCACCGATCCCAAGAAGGCGGCTAAAGGAACGATACGCGCTGACTTCGCTCAAAGCATAGACGCCAACGCGGTGCACGGCTCGGACGGCCCCGGCACCGCCAAGGTGGAGATTGCCTACTTCTTTCCGACGCTGAACGTCTATTCGCGTTAATCGCTTAGTCCATGACAGCCAACCTGCTCGAATTTGAAAAACACGGGTTCGTGCAGTACTGCGCGGAAATGGGCGAAAAGCCGTTTCGCGCGCGGCAACTGATGCATTGGATACATCAGTCGGGCGTCGACGATTTTGACGCCATGACCGATATCTCCAAGCCGTTGCGCGAGCGGCTCAAGACCACCGCCGAAATCCGCGCACCGCGCGTGGTACGCGATACCACTGCGGCAGACGGCACGCGCAAATGGTTGCTCGAAGTCGACGCTGGCAACGCCGTCGATGCCGTGTTTATACCGGAGCGCTCAAGGGGTACGCTCTGTATCTCCTCCCAAGCAGGGTGCGCGCTCGCCTGCACGTTCTGCTCGACCGGCCGGCAGGGCTTCAATCGCAACCTGACGGTGGCCGAAATCATCGGCCAGTTGTGGTGGGCCAACAAGTGTCTGGGCCGCGGCGTCTCCACGGAGCGGCCTATCAGCAACGTCGTGATGATGGGCATGGGCGAGCCGCTCGCCAATTTCGACAATGTGGTGGCGGCAATGCAATTGATGCTGGACGATGATGCGTACGGCTTGTCACGCCGCCGCGTGACGCTGTCGACCTCAGGACTGGTGCCGGCAATCGACCGTTTGCGCGAGGCGTGCCCGGTGGCGCTAGCGGTTTCGCTGCACGCGCCGACCGATGCGCTGCGTGACGAACTGGTGCCGATCAACAAGAAATATCCGCTCCAGGATTTGCTCGCCGCGTGCGTGCGCTACATCGAGCGCGCGCCGCGCGATTTCGTGACTTTCGAGTACGTGATGCTGGACGACGTCAACGACACTGCCGCACATGCGCGGCAACTGGTGAAACTGGTGCGTTCGGTGCCTTGCAAGATCAACCTGATTCCATTCAATCCGTTTCCGGACTCGGGTTACCGGCGTTCAAGCGCGGATGCGATCGCGCGGTTTCGCGACTTGTTGATGCAAGCCGAACTGACCGTGACGGTGCGCCGGACGCGCGGCGACGCCATCGACGCGGCGTGCGGGCAGCTGGCGGGACAGGTGCAGGATAAAACGCGGCGCCGCGAGCAGCGCGTCGCGGCGGCAATAGGATGAGGCGCGCGATGAGATCATGGATGGTTGCTGGTTTGTTGTTGATCGTTGCGGGTTGCGCAGGCTTGGGCCAGCAACCGGCGGACTACGCGCCGCAGAGCGGTTCCGAAACCGACGCTCAGACGCGGGCGCGCATCCATACCGAGCTGGCGGCCGGATATCTCGAACTCGGCAATTACGGCGTGGCTCTGCAGGAGGCCGCCGAGGCGCTCAAGTCCGACCCCGATTACGCGCCGGCGCTCAACGTGCTGGGTCTGGTCTACATGGAGTTGCGCGACGACAAGGCGGCTGAAGGCAGCTTTCAGCGCGCATTGCGGGTGACCCCCCTCGATTCCGATACGAATAATAACTACGGTTGGTTTCTGTGCCAGCGCAAGCGCGAGCAGGAGTCGGTCAAATACTTCCTGGCGGCGCTGCGCAACCCGCTGTATGCGACGCCCGACAAGTCGTGGGTCAATGCCGGCATTTGCGCACGCCAGGCGGGCGACCTGACCAATGCCGAGGATTATTTCCAGAAGGCGCTCAAGATTCGCCCGGCCCAGCCGCAGGCGCTGCTCCAAATGGCGGATCTGGCATACAAGCGCAAGAACTATCCCGAGGCCAAGAGTTATCTGAGGCGTGTGCAGAGCGATGACGCGCAGAGTGTTGAAATCCTGTGGTTGGCGCTGCGCGTGGAGCGCGGTCTCGGCGACCGTAACGCCGAAGCCAGCCTGGGTTTCCAATTGCGCAGGAATTTTCCCGATTCACGCGAGGCGCGAGCCTTGATGGCGGGCCAGTACGAATGAGCGAGGCGGTTGCCACGGTCGATGTCGAAGCCGCACCCGCGCAGTTCGGGCGGCAGCTCGCGGCCGCGCGCGAGAGTGGCGGGCTCAGCGTCGCCGATGTGGCGCGCCAGCTCAGGCTCTCGCCTTCGCAGGTGGAAGCAATCGAAGCCGGCGCTTATGAGCGCCTGCCCGGCCCGGTGTTCGCGCGCGGTTTCGTCCGCAACTACGCGCGGCTGATGAATCTCGATCCCGAGGTGTTGCTGGCCGGCGCGGAGCAGCGGTTGCGCTCAAGCGCCGAGCGGGAGCCGGAGATTCCGCGTTCGGTCAATATTCCGTTTCCTACCGGGCGCGAATTCAATTGGCGCAGATATGTCATCGTAGCCCCGGTGCTGCTGGTGTTTCTGGTGCTGGTGATAATCTTCGAGGTCTATCGCGAGGATGCGTCTGACGTTACCGTAAAGTCGGGGCCGGTGGTGCCGCCGCCGCCGCAAGCCGTGGCGCGGGTGCCGGAGGCGGCAGCGAGCGCAGTACCGCAAGTCGCCACGGCAAGGGAAGCCGAGGTCAAACCCGCACTCACCCTGGATGCGACTGCGTTGTCCGGACAACCCGCGGTAGAAAGACCGGCGCCTCCAGCGGTTACGGCGGCGGTGGAACGCAAGCGGGGCGAGCATCAGATCAAGCTCGTGTTCGAGCGGCAGTCGTGGGTGGAAATTCACGACCGCGCCGGGCGCGTAATTTTTTCACGGCTCAATGCCGCCGGCACCGAGCAGGAAGTGAGCGGCGAGCCACCACTCAAGCTGGTCGTCGGCAACGCCCGCGGCGTGCGCCTGACTTACGACGGCCGGCCGGTTGATCTGGCGCCCCACACCAACGTCGCCGTGGCGCGGCTGACGCTCGAGTAATCATCCATGTACGGAGTCCATATGCGCCGCGTGGCGCGCCAGGTGTTGGTCGGGGACGTCGCGATCGGTGGCGGGGCGGCGATCGTCGTGCAATCGATGACCAATACCGATACGGCGGATATCGCGGCAACCGTCGCGCAGGTGGCGGCGCTCGCGCGCGCCGGCTCCGAACTGGTGCGCGTCACGGTGAATACGGCCGAGGCGGCGGCGGCGGTGCCGCAGATCCGCGATCGGCTGGCGGCGATGGGCATAGCCGTGCCGCTCATCGGGGATTTCCATTTCAACGGCCATCGGCTGCTCAGGCAGCATCCCGCCTGTGCCGAAGCGCTTGCCAAGCTGCGCATCAATCCCGGCAATGTCGGACACGGCGCGAAGCGCGATGAGCAGTTCGCGACCCTGATCGAGTTTGCGTGCCGCTACGGCAAGCCGGTGCGCATCGGCGTCAACTGGGGCAGTCTCGACCCCGAGTTGCTGGCGCGCATGATGGATGACAACGCGCGCAGCGCGCTTCCCGCCGATGCGGTGGTGGTGACGCGCAAGGCGCTGGTGGCATCGGCGCTCGAGAGCGCGCAGCAAGCCGGGGATTGGGGCCTGGGGGGCGAGCGCATCGTGCTGTCGTGCAAAGTCAGTGGCGTGCAGGACCTGATCGCCGTCTATCGCGACCTTGCGGCGCGCTGCGACTATGCGCTGCATCTCGGCCTGACCGAAGCCGGCATGGGATCCAAAGGCATCGTTGCATCGAGCGCGGCGTTGGCCGTGTTGCTGCAGGAGGGCATCGGCGACACGATTCGCATCTCGCTGACGCCTGAGCCGGGGGGCGACCGCACCCGCGAAGTGGTGGTGGCGCAGGAGTTGTTGCAGACCATGGGGCTGCGCTCGTTTACGCCGCTGGTGATCGCGTGCCCTGGCTGCGGCCGCACCACCAGCACGTTTTTCCAGGAACTCGCCGCGGACATACAGGCTTATTTGCGCGCGCAGATGCCGCTCTGGCGCGGCCGTTATCCCGGCGTCGAGAATATGCACGTTGCAGTAATGGGGTGCGTGGTCAACGGCCCGGGCGAGAGCAAGCATGCCAACATCGGCATCAGCCTGCCTGGGTCGGGCGAAAACCCGGTGGCGCCGGTCTTTATTGATGGCGCCAGGGCGGTGACGTTGAAAGGGGACCGCATTGCGGCCGAATTCCAGGCGCTGGTCGAGCAGTACGTGCAGAAAAATTATGCGCCGGAAACGCGTGCGCCCGAAGTAACCGTGACAACGGTAAGCTGAGAACGGCAGCCGCCAGGAAATCATGCCTGACAAGATTAACGCCGTGCGCGGGATGAACGACGTGCTGCCGGCCCAATCCCCGCTGTGGGAATTGCTGGAGGATGCGGTACGCGAGGTATTCCGGCAATACGGTTATCGCAACATCCGCACCCCGATCGTCGAGCGCACCGAGTTGTTCGTGCGCGGCGTAGGCCAGGTCACGGATATCGTCGAAAAGGAGATGTATTCGTTTGTCGACGCGATGAACGGTGACAACCTGTCGCTGCGGCCGGAAGGCACGGCGCCGACGGTACGCGCGGCGCTCGAGCATAACCTGCTCTACAACGGCCCGCAGCGCCTCTGGTACAGCGGTCCGCTGTTCCGTCATGAACGGCCGCAAAAGGGCCGTTATCGTCAATATCACACGTTCGGCGCCGAGGCGCTGGGGTTTGCCGGGCCCGACATCGATGTCGAGTTGCTGGTGATGGCGCGGCGGCTCTGGCAGCGGCTGGGCCTCGACGGCGTGCAGTTGCAAATCAACACCATCGGCAGCGCCGAGGAGCGCCGCGCGTTTCGTGACCGGCTGATCGAGTACTTCGAGCGCCATCCGGCGCTGCTCGATGAGGATGCGAAGCGACGGCTGCATGCCAATCCGCTGCGCATCCTCGACAGCAAGAATCCCGCGATGCAAGCCATGATCGAGGCGGCGCCGCGATTGATCGATGCGGTCGGAGCCGAATCGCGCGCCAATTTCGAAGCGGTGCAGTCCGGCCTGCAAGCGGCCGGAATCCCGTTCAGCATCAACCCCCGCCTGGTGCGCGGGCTCGACTATTACAACCTCACCGTTTTCGAGTGGGTGAGCGGCCGGCTGGGCGCGCAAAGCGCGGTCTGCTCCGGCGGGCGCTACGACGGGCTGTGCGAGCAGTTGGGCGGCAAGCCGACTCCGGGCTGCGGCTTTGGCGTCGGGGTCGAACGCACGCTGCTGTTGCTCGAAGCGCGTAACGTCGGCCACCCGGCCGCGCCCGATGCGTATCTGGTCCATCAGGGCGAACAGAGCGGGCGCTTTGCATTCGTCGCGGCCGAGCGGCTGCGCGATTGCGGACTGACCGTGATCTACGATTGCAGCGGCGGCAGCTTCAAATCCCAGATGAAGAAAGCCGATGCCAGCGGCGCGCGGCATGCCGTGATCGTGGGCGATGACGAAGCGCAGATGCAGCAGGTAAGTGTCAAGCCATTGCGGGAGGCCGGCGAACAAACGCGCTGCGCGCTGGAGCGCGCGGCGGAATTGATCAAAAACAAACGAGGCTGATGATGGCAGTTTACGATCTGGAAGAGCAGGAACAGCTGGATGAGATCAAGGCATGGTGGAAGCAATACCGCAACCTCGTGGCGCTGGTGGTGGTCGCGGCGGCCGTGACCGTCAGCGCGATCCAGGGCTGGCGCTATTATCACCACCAACAGGCGTTCGAAGCGGGCGAACTCTACACCCAGCTGCAGGGCGCTTTAGGCAGCGGGGAGCAGAAAAAAGCGCAGGACATCGCGGCGGTGCTGGTCGACCGGTATCCGCGCACCGGCTACGCACGCCTGGCTGCGCTGACCGGCGCCAAGGTCGCGTTCGAAAGCGGTGATGCGGCGGCCGCCAAGACCCGTTTGCAGTGGGTGATCGATAATGGCAAGGATGATGAAATGCGCGACATTGCGCGGCTGCGTCTCGCGGCGGTGTTGCTCGACGAAAAAAACTACGATGCGGCGCTGAAGCTGCTTGCGGCACAGCACGCCGACACCCTGAGCGTGCTTTATGCCGACCTCAAGGCGGACGTGCTGGTGGCGCAGGGTAAACCCGCTGAAGCGCGCGGTGCGTACCAGCTCGCGCTCGACAAGAGTGATGCCAAGAGCGCTTACCGCGCACTGATCCAGGTCAAGCTCGACGCACTGGGCGAGGCGAAATGACGCTTTCGACGCTCATGCAGGCCGCGCGGGCTGCGCTGCTGCCGCTGCTGCTTGCCGGTTGTACGCTGCCGTCGGTCCCGGTTGGCGATTACTTTGACCGGTGGTTCGGCAGCGGGCCGGTACTCAAGCCTGCCGCCCTGGTCGCGATCAAGTCAGCCGCAACGGTGCGAATCGTGTGGCAGGGCAATGCCGGTCGCAGCGAACAATATGCCTTCACGCCGGCCATCGCCGCCAATTCCGTCTACACGGCGGGCGCGGTGGGCCAGATCGTGCGTTTCGATGCAGGCAGCGGCAAGGTGCTCTCGCGCATCGAGACCAAGCACCGCCTGTCCGGCGGCGTCGGCAGCGACGGGCGCCTGATATTGGCGGGAACTGCCCGCGGTGAAGTACTGGCATTCGATCAGGACGCCAGGCAATTGTGGAAGACCCAGCTCACGAGCGAGGTGCTGAGCGCGCCGCAAACGGCTCTCGGCATCGTGGTGGTGCGCACGGGCGATGGGCGCATCTACGGGCTGGACGCTGCCACCGGCGCCCGCAAGTGGGTATACCAACGCACGCTGCCGGCATTGACCGTGCGCACCTTTGTCGGCGTGGTGCTTTATCGCGATGCGGTATTCGCAGGGTTCGCCGGCGGCAGGCTGGTCGCGCTCTCCATCAACAACGGCAATGTCGGCTGGGAGGCCGCGGTGGCTTTGCCGAAAGGTGCCACCGAGCTCGAACGCGTTGCCGATATTTCCAGCCTGCCGGTGATCGATGGCAAGCAAAGCTGCGCAGTCGCATTCCAGGGACGGGTCGCGTGCTTTGACCTGACGAAAGGCACTCCCATCTGGGCGCGCGAAATTTCGAGCGTAGCCGGCATGGCAATCGATGATCGGAACGTTTACGTTTCCGACGACAAAAGCGCGGTGGTCGCATATGAGAAAAGCACCGGTGCGAGTCAGTGGAAGCAGGACAAGCTGTTGGGGCGCCGCGTCAGCGGGCCGGCCGTGATTGGCAGGCACGTGATCGTCGGGGACTACCAGGGCTACGTGCACTTTCTGTCGCGCGACGACGGCTCGTTTGCCGGGCGCATCGCGACCGACGGCAGCGCGATTGTTACCCCGCCGATGGCGCTTAATGACGGCGTGCTGGTGCAGACCCGCAACGGCGGGGTTTACGCGATCACTGTTCAGTGATCCCTACCATCGTGATCGTCGGCCGGCCGAACGTCGGCAAGTCGACGCTGTTCAATCGGCTCACGCGCAGCCGGGATGCGCTGGTCGCCGATGTTCCCGGCCTGACCCGCGACCGCCATTACGGACGCGGCCGCGTCGGCGGCAAGGCGTATATCGTGGTCGACACCGGCGGTCTCGAGCCGATCGCGCATGAGGGAATTTTCCACGCCATGGCGCAGCAGACCCTGCTCGCGATCGATGAAGCCGATGCCGTCGTGCTCCTGGTCGATGGCCGGCAGGGCCCCACCGCGCAGGACCGCACCATCGCCGGGCAGTTGCGCAAGACCGGGCGCAGGATCTGGCTGGTGGTCAACAAGGCGGAGGGCATGCAGCCGGCCACCGTCAACGCGGAGTTTCATGAACTGGCGCTCGGCGATCCGCTCGCGATCTCCGCGGCGCACGGCGACGGCGTGAGCGATCTCGCCGATCTGATCACCGCTGGTTTTCCCGTGCGGGAAGAGGCGGAGGCGGAGGCGGAAGCCACGCCCGAAACCCGGCCGCGCATCGCCATCGTCGGCCGGCCGAACGTCGGCAAGTCGACGCTGGTCAATTGTCTGCTCGGCGAGGAGCGCGTGCTGGTATTCGACGAGCCGGGTACAACGCGCGACAGCATTTACATCGATTTCGAGCGCGGCGGCCGCCAGTACACGCTGATCGATACCGCCGGCGTGCGCCGGCGCGGCAATATCGCGGATGCAGTCGAGAAGTTCTCGGTGATCAAGACGCTGCAGGCAGTCGAGGATGCCAATGTGGTGATCCTGGTGCTCGACGCACGCGAGCCGATCACCGATCAGGACGCGCACATCGCCGGTTTCATCCTCGAAGCGGGGCGTGCGCTGGTGGTCGCGGTCAACAAATGGGATGGCTTGAATCCGGAGCAGCGCGACTGGACCCGGCGCAGCCTGGCGCGCACGCTGAACTTCATTGAATTCGCGCCGGCGCACTATATCTCGGCGCGGGCGGCAACCGGCATCAAGCCGTTGCTGGAAGCGGTCGAGCGCGCCTACCAGGCGGCGATGGTGAAACTGCCGACGCCGAAGCTGACGCGGGCGCTGATCGCCGCCGTTGAGCGCCAGGCGCCGCCGCGCGGCGGGATATTCCGGCCCAAGCTGCGTTACGCGCACCAGGGCGGCAGCAATCCGCCCCGCATCGTGATTCACGGCACCGGGATAAAACAGATTTCCGACAGCTATCGGCGCTATCTGGAGCGTTTTTTCAGGGAAACGTTCCGGTTGCAGGGTACCCCGCTCAAAATCGAGTTCCGGCAGGGCCGGAACCCCTACGATAAACGGCGTGACAAACGCTAAACGGCGCGCTTCGTGCTATGGCGTAATGCGGGGAAATGCAGTACAGTAATCGGTCGAATTCTAATAACGACGAGGCAAATCATGAGCACCAAAGGGCAGTTGCTACAAGACCCGTTTTTGAATGCGCTGCGCAAGGAGCATGTGCCGGTCTCGATCTACCTGGTCAACGGCATCAAGCTGCAGGGACAGGTCGAATCCTTCGACCAGTACGTGGTGCTGCTCAAGAACACGGTCACGCAGATGGTTTACAAGCACGCCATTTCGACGGTCGTCCCCGCACGCCCGGTCAATCTCGCGTCCGAACAGTCCACCGAGTCCTGAGCATTGATGTTTGAACGTCCGGGGAGCGGCTCCCAGGCGGTGCTGGTGAGCCTCGACTTCGGTGAACCCGATTTCACCGAAAGCACCGAGGAACTGGTGCAGCTCGCGACGAGCGCGAACGTGAGCGTCGTGGACATCATCAAGGGCAAGCGTCTGCGGCCCGATCCCGCGTATTACGCCGGCACCGGCAAAACCGAGGAAATTGCGGCGGCCCTCGCGCGCACGGGTTCGAAGCTCGTGATTTTCAATCACGAACTGTCCCCGGCGCAGGAGCGCAATCTCGAGAAACGTCTCGCTTGCCATGTGATCGACCGGGTCAGCCTGATACTCGACATATTCGCCCAGCGCGCGCAGAGCCATGAAGGCAAGCTGCAGGTTGAACTCGCGCAGCTCGGGCATCTGGCGACGCGCCTGGTGCGAGGCTGGACCCACCTCGAGCGGCAGAAAGGCGGCATCGGTCTGCGGGGCCCCGGTGAAACCCAGCTCGAAACCGACCGGCGGCTGCTCGGCAAGCGGGTCAAGCTGCTCAAGGACAAACTGGCGCGAGTCGCCAGCCAGCGCGAAGTGCAGCGCCGCGCACGGCGCCGTGCCAGCGTGCTGTCGGTGTCGCTGGTCGGTTATACCAACGCCGGCAAGAGCACGCTGTTCAATGCCCTGACGCGCGGCAGTGCTTATGCGGCCGATCAATTGTTTGCTACGCTCGATACCACGACGCGCCGTGTCTTTCTCGCGGGCGGCGCGCCGCTGGTGCTGTCCGATACGGTGGGATTCATCCGGCAGTTGCCCCACACTCTGGTGGCGGCGTTTCGCGCCACGCTCGAGGAGGCGGTGCAGGCCGATCTGCTGCTGCACGTGGTCGATGCCGGCAGCAAAACGCGCGCCGCCCAGATCGCGGCCGTCAACCTGGTGCTCGCCGAAATCGGCGCCGACCGGATACCGCAGGTGCTGATCTACAACAAGATCGACCTCAACGGCGGTGCGCCACGGATCGAGCGCGACGAGTATGGTAAAATCAGCGGCATCTGGATCAGCGCCAGGACCGGTTCGGGACTCGACCTGGTGAAGCAGGCACTGGAAGAATACGCTGCCGCAGCAACCCGCGTCCCGGTTGCGCATTCCGCGGCAGCTTGACACGGACTCACTGGAATCATGGCCACTTATTGGCGGTTGTTTATCGATGTCGTCACCGAGCGCTCGCGCCGGGTACTCGCAGGCGTCCTGATGTCGCTCAACGACCCCCAATGGGGCCGCCGCGGCGGCAATCAGGGTCCGCCTGATCTTGACGAGCTGATGCGCAATTTCAAGCAGAAGTTCGGTACTTTGTTCGGCCGCAAAGGCGGCGATGAAGGTGGCGGTCCGGGCGGACCGGGACTCGCGCAGTTCGGCGGCGGCGCCGGCATCCTGCTCGGACTGGTGGTGCTGGTGTGGCTCGCGAGCGGCTTTTACATCGTCGACGCCAGCCAGCGCGGCATCGTGTTGCGCTTCGGCAAGTTTCTCGAGGAGACCCAGCCGGGCCCGCGCTGGCACTTGCCGTATCCGATCGAAACCGCGGAAGTCGTCAGCGTATCGCAGGTGCGCACGGTCGAAATCGGTTATCGCAATACGGTCAAGAGCAAGGTGCCGAAGGAATCCCTGATGCTCACCGACGACGAGAACATCGTCGACATCCAGTTCGCGGTGCAGTACCTGCTCAAGGACCCCAGGGATTACCTGTTCAACAACCGTTCCCCCGATGAAAGCGTGCTGCAGGCCGCCGAAACCGCGATCCGCGAGATCGTCGGCAAGAGCACGATGGACTTCGTGCTGTATGAAGGCCGCGCCCAGGTGACCGCCACTGCGCACAAGCTGATGCAGGAGATACTCGACCGTTACAAGACCGGCATCAACATCAGCAAGGTCACGATGCAGAACGCGCAGCCGCCGGAGCAGGTGCAGGCGGCGTTCGACGACGCAGTGAAAGCGAGTCAGGACCGCGAGCGCCAGAAGAACGAGGGCCAGGGCTACGCGAACGACGTGATTCCCCGCGCGCGCGGCGCGGCGGCGCGCCTGAACCAGGAAGCCGAAGGTTACCGTCAGCGCGTGATCGAACGCGCCGAAGGCGACGCCAGCCGCTTTCGCCAGATCGTGGCTGAATACATCAAGGCGCCCGGCGTAACTCGCGACCGCCTCTACATCGAGGCCGTCCAGGAAATCATGACCAACACCAGCAAGGTGCTGGTCGACCAGAAAGGCGGCAACAACCTGCTCTACCTGCCGCTCGACAAACTGATGCAGATGACCAATCCGAGTGCCGCCTTGCCGGACAGCGGCGGCAAGCCGGTCGAGTCGGCCGCCCATCCGGAACCCGTGCCGCCGGCGTCACGCTCGCGCGATGCGCTGCGCACCCGCGAACGGGAGCCACGCTGATGAAGCAGAATATGGGCATCGTGCTGGTCACATCAGTCGTCCTGCTGATTGTTTTGTCGCTGTCGCTGTTCGTGGTCGATCAGCGCCAGAACGTGATCGTGCTGCGGTTCGGCGAGATCGTCGGCGTGAAGACGCAGCCGGGATTGTTTGTCAAGGTGCCGCTCATCGACAACGTGCGTTACTTCGACGTGCGCATCCTGACCATCGACAGCGCGGAGCCCGAGCGCTTTCTGACTTCCGAGAAGAAGAACGTGCTGGTCGATTTATTCGTCAAGTGGCGCATCTCGGACGTGCAAAAATACTACATCAGCGTGAATGGCGAGGAATCGCGTGCCCAGACGCGCTTGCTGCAGACCATCAATGACGGTTTGCGCGCCGAGTTCGGCAGCCGCACGGTGCACGACGTGGTTTCCGGCGAGCGCGACCAGATCATGGAGTTGATGCGTACCAAGGCCAACGAGGATGCGCAGAAGATCGGCGTCGAAGTGCTCGACGTGCGCGTGAAGCGCGTCGACCTGCCGCAGGAGGTCAGCGCGTCGGTCTACGGCCGCATGGATGCGGAGCGCAAGCGCGTCGCCAACGAGCTGCGCGCGACCGGTGCGGCTGACTCGGAGAAGATCCGGGCGGACGCCGACCGGCAGCGTGAAGTGATCCTGGCGGAGGCCTATCGCGATGCGCAGCGCATCAAGGGTGATGGCGACGGCAAGGCGACGGCGATCTATTCGCGCGCCTATGAACAGAACCCCGAGTTTTATGCGTTTTACCGCAGCCTTGAAGCGTACCGGCAGAGTTTCAAGAACAAGAGCGATGTGCTCGTGCTCGAACCCAGTTCGGAGTTTTTCAAATACCTCAAGAACAGCAAGCCGTCCAAGTAGCTGCGGCCGCGGGAGGGGATGCTGTGGGAAAATCTCTGCTGACCGCTCTGGCGCTGATGCTGATCATCGAAGGCCTGCTGCCATTCCTGGCGCCCGGTTTCTGGCGCGAAACCTTCCGCCGCATCACTGCAATGTCCGACGGCCAGTTGCGCTTTGTCGGGCTGACCTCGATGCTCGCGGGATTGCTGCTGTTGTACTTTTCCCGATAAACTGGATTCCAAAGGAACTCCTTCCCCCTTGACGGGGGAAGGTTGGGATGGGGGTGAAAACGTTGCAAGTGACGGCAATTCTCACCCCCACCCTAGCCCTCCCCCGTCAAGGGGGAGGGAATCGGCTTTTCTGACACTGTAAGACTGATTAACCATGCGTAAGTGGCTGCTGCCTGAGTATATCGAGGACATCCTGCCGGCCGAGGCGCGGCGCATCGAGGCGTTACGGCGGGTTATGCTCGAACTATTCGAGGTCCACGGCTACCAACTGGTGGCGCCGCCGCTGCTGGAATACGTCGAGTCGCTGCTCACCGGCACCGGCCACGACCTCGATCTCAAGACGTTCAAACTGGTCGACCAGATCTCCGGACGTATGCTGGGCGTGCGTGCCGACATTACGCCGCAGGTCGCGCGCATCGACGCGCATCTGATGAATCGCGAGGGCGTCAACCGGCTGTGCTACGCGGGCAGCGTGCTGCATACGCTCCCCGGTGGCCTGAATCGCACGCGCGAGCCGTTGCAGATCGGCGCCGAAATTTACGGTCATGCGGGGATCGAAAGCGATCTTGAAGTGCAGCGATTGGTGCTCGACGCGCTGCGGCTCGCGGGCATCGCGCAACCGCAGCTGGATATCGGTCACGTCGCGGTGTTCCGCGCGCTGGTGCGCAGGGCGGAACTCGAGCCGGACGCGGAAGCGGACTTGTTTCGCGCGGTGCAGGCGAAAGACGTACCGGCACTGGCGCAACTCGT
>Ga0080064_1004372_pt1 | contig 18228 bp, 17 predicted proteins | sample Subgrocontami54m_FD_69260 | JGI IMG/M metagenome (GOLD analysis project Ga0080064, IMG submission 69260) | Subsurface groundwater microbial communities from S. Glens Falls, New York, USA - GMW46 contaminated, 5.4 m (SPADES assembly) (version 2) ...
GATGCAAGCTTTGGGGAACTTCTGAACCGCCGCACTAAAGCATGATCCCGAAAAGTGGACACCGGTTTTCGGAAAAGATCATGCTCAAACAAGCAGCTAGAGCGTGATGGCGATTCAATCTGAAGCCATCACGCTCTAGCGCGATCGGCAGATACATCGAGCGGTTCAAAGCATGCTGTATTTTTCGCGATGGAAGACGATCGCGATCCTGGTGGTGACGTTCTTCGGCTGCCTTTGGGCGGTGCCGAACGTCATGCCGGCGGAGACGCGAGCGGCGATCAGCCGCGCATTGCCGAATTGGGTGCCGTGGTGGCTGGCGCCGACGCGAGCGATGGTGCTTGGCCTCGATCTGCAGGGCGGCTCGCACGTGCTGCTCGAGGTCGACATCAACGACCTCAGCAAGACTCTGGTCGAGCAATTACGCGACGACGTGCGGCGGGTGGTGCGGGAGGTCCGGGTTCAGGTTTCCGGCGGCATCATCGCCCAGCAGCGCGGCGTACAGATTCGCGTTCCGAACCCAGCGGACCGCGAAAAGCTGATGCCGAAACTGCGCGAACTATCGCAACCCATCACCAATATCGTGGTCGGGCCAACCGGATCGCGCACGCTCGAGATCACCGAAGGTCAGGATGGCGCCATCCAGGTCAACCTGACGCGTGAGGGCTTGAACGAAAAGGCGCGGCGCGCGGTCGAGCAGGCCATCGAAGTGTTGCGCAAGCGCGTCGATGCCCTGGGCACCACGGAACCAAATATTCAGCGCCAGGGGCTCGACCGCATCCTGGTGCAGGTACCCGGCCTGCAGGATCCGACCCGGCTCAAGGACCTGTTGGGGCGCACCGCCAAATTGACGTTCCGGTTGGTCGACATGTCGATGTCGGCCGAGCAGGCTTTGCAGGGGCGGGCGCCGGCGGAATCTGAAGTTCTCTACGGCACGCAGAAGGAGGGCAAGCAGCCCTACTTGGTCGATCGTCGCGTCATCGTGGCGGGTGAGGACCTGATCGACGCGCAGCCGGGCTTCGATCAGCGCACCAATGAGCCGATCGTCAGCTTCCGCTTCAACACCCGCGGCGCGCGCCAATTCGCCCAGGTTACCCAGCAGAATGTGGGACGGCCGTTCGCCATCGTGCTCGACACTGAGGTGATTTCGGCGCCGGTGATCCGCGAGCCGATCCTCGGCGGATCGGGACAGATTTCCGGCAGCTTCACCGTGGAATCTGCCAACGACCTCTCTATCCTGCTGCGTGCCGGCGCGCTGCCGGCCAAGCTCTCCATCATCGAGGAGCGGACGGTCGGGCCGAGCCTCGGACAGGATTCGATCGAGGCCGGCCGCAACGCGGCTCTCATCGGGACCGGCTTTGTGGCCCTGTTCATGCTGGCGATCTATGGCCTGTTCGGCTTTTTCGCCCTGGTCGCGTTGGCGGTGAACATCACCTTGATGTTCGGCATTCAGTCCGCGCTGCAGGCGACACTGACGCTGCCGGGTATTGCCGGCATCGTGCTGACCGTCGGCATGGCGGTCGACTCGAACGTGGTGATTTTCGAACGGATCCGCGATGAGTTCCGCGAGGGCCGGTCCACCATCAGTGCCATCGACAAGGGCTTCTCGCTTGCGCTCGGCACCGTGATGGACGCCAACGTGACGGCGTTCTGCGCGGCGCTCATTCTATTCCTGTTTGGCGGTTCGGGACCCGTGCGCGGTTTTGCCATCACGTTCCTCATCGGAATCGTCACCACCAGCTTCACGGCCTATACATTCACGCGGCTGATGATCGCCACCTGGGTGCGCTGGCGGCGTCCAACAGAACTTCCGATTTGAGGTCGCCATAGATGGCTTTCGCGCTGGTTCGCTACATCCCGGACAACCTCCATATCGGTTTCATGCGCGGCCGGCGCTGGAGCTTCACGCTGTCCGCGGTGCTGTCGATCATCAGCGTGGTGGCTGCGCTGACCTTCGGATTCAATCTCGGCATCGACTTCAAAGGCGGCACTTTGCTCGAAGTACAGTCGGCGAGCGGGCCGCCGGACCTTGCTGCACTGCGGACCAAGCTGCTCGGGCTCGGATTCGGCGATGTGCAGATTCAGGAATTCGGCGGGCCGACCGATCTTCTGATCCGGATCGAGGCGACGGCGGACCCGCAAAAAACCGTCGAGCAGGTGCGCGCCGCTCTTGGAAGCGATTTCAGCTTCCGCCGGGTCGAAACCATCGGGCCGACCGTGTCCCAGGAGCTGGTGCAAGGATCGACCATCGCCGTGCTGCTCGGCATCCTGTCGATCCTGGCCTATCTTTGGTTCCGCTTCGAATGGCAGTTCGCCGTCGCGGCCGTGATCACCACGCTGCACGACCTTGTGGTCACGGTGGGATTCTTCGCGGTCTTTCAGATCGACTTCGACCTGACCTCGATCGCCGCGATCCTGACCATCATCGGCTATTCGGTGAACGATACGGTGGTGATCTACGATCGCATTCGCGACATGCTGCGCCGGTACAAGAAGATGCCGATTGACGAATTGCTGGACAGTTCGCTGAACGCCACCTTCTCGCGCACATTGATCGTGGCGGCGACGACGTTCCTGGCCACCCTCTCGCTTTACTTTTTCGGCGGCGAAGTGCTGCGCGCGTTCAGCATGGCCATGCTGTTCGGCGTCATCATCGGCACTTATTCGTCGATCTTTATCGCGGCGCCGCTGTTGATCTATTTCGGGGTCCGCACCCGCGCGTCGATCGCCGCCGCCGAAAAGGCCGCGCCGGCGCAGGAAAAGGTCAAGGCGTGACCGCGCGCCCGCGCGGCGACAGCTCCTTTCTTCCCGGACGTCACCCGATCGAAGCCTACGGCAAGGGCGGCTTCAGCTTTGGCGGCATGTCACATCGCGGTTCGCTGCTGTGCCTGCCGGAAGGCATCCGGGGCTGGCCGGTGCTGCAGGCAGAGGACATCACCGAAGCGGCTTTGGCGCCGGTATTCGAGCAAGCCGCCGGCATCGACCTGTTGCTGATCGGCACCGGCCGCCAGCCATGGACGCTGCCCGAGGAACTTCGGCTGCGGTTCCAGGCGATCAAACTCACCGTGGAACTGGCGCGCACCGGCACCGCGGTCAGCACCTACAATATCCTGCTCGGCGAAGGCCGCCCGGTGGCCGCTGGGCTGATCGCGGTCGACTGAGGCACACGCTAAACTTTAGCCATGCAGGACGCATTCGCCCATTGCGAGGCGCTGGTGCGGGGGGCGGACAAGGACCGCTTCCTGGCGACGCTGTTCGCACCCGCGACCGATCGCGGCGCATTGTTCGCGCTCTATGCCTTCAATAGTGAGATCGCCCGGGTGCGCGAGCTGGTGCGCGAACCGTTGGCCGGGGAGATCCGCCTGCAATGGTGGCGCGACGCGCTCAGCGGTGTGGATCACGGCGATGCCGAGGCCAATCCGGTCGCCGCGGCTTTGCTCGCCACTGTGGCGCGCGCCCGGCTGCCAGTGCCCGCGCTGCTCGATCTGATCGAGGCGCATCGCTTCGATCTGTACAACGAGCCGATGGCCTCATCGGCCGAATTCGAGGCCTATGCCGGCAACACCGCCGCAACGCTGATTGAGCTTGCGGCGCAAATCCTCAACGCGGGTCAGGACCCGAACGTCCGGACGCTCGCACGCCATGCCGGGCTCGCGCATGCGCTGGCGGGCTTCCTCAAGGCGCTGCCGGTCCATGCCGCGCGCGGCCAGCTCTACCTGCCGCTCGATGTACTGCAGCGCCACGGCGTGTCCCCGGATGACCTCGCGGGCGGGCGCGCCACGGCCGAACTGCGTGCCGCGCTAATGGAGCTTCGGGTGCGGGCGCGGCGACAGCTTGCTGCGGCGGGCGATCTGCTGCCCGCCGCGCCGCCGCGGGTGCTGCCGGCGCTGCTGCCGGTGGCGCTCGTCCGGCCGGCGCTCGATCGCATGGATCGCGCCGACTACGACCCGTTTGCGCCGCTTGAACTGCCGCAATGGCGACGGCAATGGCGGCTCTGGCGTGCCGCCCGACGCGGGCTGGCGCGCGCGTTTTAGGGTTTACTCGGCCGCGACGCGGTTCGCGCCCGCGATCCAATGGTCGAGATCGGCCAGCGCACGGGCGGACAGCGCTCGCTTTCGCCCGAGCGTTTTGGCCGAGTGGCGGCCGTCGCCATGCTCGCGCGCCGGCGGAGCGGCGAGCGGCGGGAACAAACCGAAATTGACATTCATCGGCTGAAACGAGCGCGGGCCGGCGTCGATGGTTTGGATATGGCCGCCGGTGATATGGCCAAGCAACGCGCCGATGGCCGTGGTGGGCGGCGGTGCGCTCAAGGGCCCGCCCAGCCGCTCGGCCGCGGCGAATCGGCCGGCCAAAAGGCCGATGGCGGCCGACTCCACATAGCCTTCGCAGCCGGTGATCTGGCCGGCAAATCGCAGCCGCGGCTCCACGGCGAGCCGCAGCGTGGCGTCGATCAGTTTTGGGGAATCCAGAAACGTGTTGCGATGCAGGCCGCCGAGTCGGGCGAATTCCGCCCGTTCCAGACCCGGAATGGTGCGGAAGATGCGAAGCTGCTCGCCGTGTTTCAGCTTGGTCTGGAAGCCCACCATGTTGAACAAGGTGCCCAGCCGATTGTCCTGCCGCAGCTGCACGACGGCATAGGGCTTGTCGTCCGGGGCATGCGTATTGGTCAGGCCGAACGGCTTCATCGGTCCATGCCGCAGGGTTTCGCGGCCGCGCTCGGCCATCACCTCGATCGGCAGGCAGCCGTCGAAATAGGGCGTGGTGGCTTCCCACTCGTGAAAACTGACCTTCTCGCCCGCGATCAGCGCGTCGATGAAGCCGTCGTATTGCGCGCGTGTCAGCGGGCAATTGACGTAATCGGCACCGGAGCCCATCGGACCCACTTTGTCATAGCGCGATTGCAGCCAGGCCACCGACATGTCCACCGTCTCGCGATGCACGATCGGCGCAATGGCGTCGAAGAAGGCGAGCGCGTCGGCGCCGGTGCGGGCGCGAATGGCATCGGCCAGCGCCGGCGAGGTGAGGGGCCCGGTCGCCACAATGACATTGTCCCAGTCCGCCGGCGGCAGGCCGGCGATTTCCTCGCGGCGCAGCGCGATCAGCGGATGCGCGGCGAGCGTATCGGTGATGGCGGCGGCAAAGCCGTCGCGGTCCACCGCCAACGCGCCGCCCGCCGGCACCTGATTGGCGTCGGCCGCGCGCATCACCAGCGAGCCCAGTCGGCGCATCTCCTCGTGCAGCAAACCGACGGCGTTGTGCTCCTTGTCATCGGAACGGAACGAATTGGAGCAGACCAGTTCGGCCAGCGCCGCGGTCTTATGCGCCGCGGTGGCGCGCACCGGCCGCATCTCATGCAGCACCACCGGCACGCCGCGCGAGGCGATCTGCCAGGCGGCCTCGGAGCCGGCCAGCCCGCCGCCGATGATGTGCACGGAACGCATGGATGAAGTCATGCCGGATAGGTAGGCCGTGCGCGCGTTTCGGGCAACCGCGGCGGGCCGGCAAATGTCGCCCGGCTGCGCTCAGTTGGTGACGCTGGCGCCGCCGAAGCGCTCCTTCCAGCGCCCGATGACGTCGCGGTTGTAGACATTGTCGGGCACTTTTCCCGACAGCGCGGCCAGCACCGAGCGCGTCGCCCAGTTGATGCCCGGTCGCAATTCGCCGCCTTCGGTGAAGGAGGCCGAGTGCGGCGATAGCAGCACGCGGTCGCCCAGTCCGCGCAACGGCGACTCCGCCGGCAGCGGCTCCTCCTCGAAGGCGTCGATGGCGGCGCCGCGGATGCGGCCCTGCTCAATGGCACGCGCCAAAGCCCCCTCGTCGACTACTTTGCCGCGGGCGGTGTTGAGTACGATAGCGCCGGGCTTCATCAATTTGAGTTCGGCCTCCGACAGCATGCCGCGGGTTTCCTTGGTCAGCACGACGTGGAAGGTCACCACGTCGGATTCCCGCAGCAGGGTTTCATAGTCGACCGGCGTGACGCCGTGCATCAGGAAATGCGCCGGCGGAATGTAGGGATCGTAGGCGATGATGCGCGCGCGCCATGGCGCCAGCAGGTTGGCGACTCGGGTGCCGATGCGGCCGAGTCCGACGATACCGATGGTCTGCCCCGGATAACCGTCCGACACCCGGCTGCCGACATAGGTGGCGACGTTTTCCGGTTCGCGCCATTTGCCGGCGCGCACGTCGGCGTCGCGCTCGCGCACCCGCTTGAGCAGCGCGAGCATCATGGCGACCGCGGTTTCCGACACGCCGAAGCAATTGGCTTCGGTCGGCGAATGACAGACCAGAATGCCGAGATCCGTGGCCGCCTCGGTGTCGACATCGTCGACGCCGACGGTGTATTTGGCGACGATCCGCAGCCGCTGCGACGCTTCCATGACGCGCCGGCTGATGGGGGTATGCCGGATCGAGGTGCCCATCAGCGCCACCGCGTCGCGCGCGGCGGCGGCCAGCGCCTGCTCATGACTGCCGCGCGGCAGCTGCCAGGCGCGGTCGCCATAAGCGAGCTCATAGCCGGCGCCTTCCAGCGATTGGATGATTTCAGGCGGCTCCTCGCGGCGGGCAAAGATCAGGACTTTGGGCTTCGACATGGCGGCAAGGTCTGCCTTGGAGGTGTGACGGCGGGACTGAAACTATGGCATGAGGCCTGCGATCCGACGAAGCATCTTTTCGCTTGGCGCGAAGGACAAATTTTTGTGGTTGTTTTGAGCGGGTTGCAGACGCCGCCGCGCGTGCTGCATGGCGCCCCCGCGGCGACGTGCTTTGCGCCAGGCCGGCGAATGAAGCAAGCTCTGCGCAATAGTCCCCGTAGAGGCACTCACATGTGGCCGGATCGCCGTCTCCTCGATCTGTTGAAGATCGAGCATCCGATCGTGCAGGCGCCGATGGCCGGCGCCATGGATTGGGAATTGGCCGTCGCGGTCGCCGAAGCGGGCGGGCTCGGCTCGCTGCCGAGCGCGGTGCTGACCGCCGATCAGGTGCGTGAACAGATCGCCAAGTTTCGCGCGCAGACGCGCAAGCCGGTCAATCTGAACTTCTTCTGTCACACGCCGCCGGCGCCCAGCAATGCGCGCGAAGTGCAGTGGCGCGAGCGGCTCAAGCCCTACTATCAGGAACTCGGCATCGATCCGGGCGCGCCGGTGCCGGCGAGCGGGCGCGCACCGTTCGACGAGGCATTCTGCGCGGTGGTGGAGGAAACCAAACCCGAAGTGGTGAGCTTCCATTTCGGACTGCCGCCGCCGGCACTCGTGCGGCGCGTCAAGGCCGCCGGCTGCCTGATCCTCAGTTCCGCCACCACCGCCGCCGAGGCGCGCTGGCTCGAGCAAAACGGCGTCGATGCCGTCATCGCGCAGGGATACGAAGGCGGCGGTCATCGCGGCATGTTCCTCACCGACGATGTGGCGGCGCAGGTCGGGACCTTTGCGCTGGTGCCGCAAGTGGTGGACGCCGTCCAGGTTCCGGTGATCGCGGCGGGCGGCGTCAGCGACGCGCGCGGCATTGCGGCTGCCTTTGCGCTCGGCGCAGCCGGTGCGCAGATCGGCACCGCCTATCTGTTCTGCCCGGAATCCAAAATCTCCGCCCCGCATCGCGCTGCGCTGAAAGACGTGCCGGACGACGGCACCATGCTGACCAATGTGATGACCGGCCGGCCGGCGCGCGGCATCGTCAATCGCCTGATCCGCGAAGTCGGCCCGCTAGCCAAAGAGGCGCCGGACTTTCCGCTCGCCACCGGGGCGGTGGTGCCGCTGCGCGCCAAGGCGGAGGCGCAGGGCTCCGGCGATTTCTCGCCGATGTGGGCGGGGCAAGCCGCGGCGCTGGGGCGCGCGCTGCCGGCCGGCGAGCTGACCCGCAAGTTGGTCGACGAGGTACGCGCCCGTCTGAAAGCGCTATCGGCGCTTTAAGTCGCCGCGCTTACTTCTCCTCGATGATCTTGGCCAGCCGCTCGGCGATCGTCTTAGGCGTTGCGACAATGTCGGCCACGATCTTCTGCATCTGCTCGCCCGCCACCGGATTGATGTCGAGATGCGCCTTCTTGGCTTCCTCGAGGAAGGCCGGGTCCTTGATCATGGCGTCGAATGCCGTGCGCAGCGCCTGCACCCGCTCGGCCGGCACCTCCGGCGTGGTGAAAATCGGGCGCCCGACGGTGACCGGGGCCGAGAGCAGCTTAAGCAGGGTCTTGTCCTCGGCATTGGCCGGCAGGTCCATCAGTAGCGGCACGTTGGGCAGGTCGGATGCCTTGCTCAATCCGATCTGAACCAGGATGTTGATCTTGCCGTCCTTGATCCATTCCGGCTTGGTCGCCTTCCACGAGGCCCAGCTGTTGCTGCCGCGCCCGCTGACCTCGCCGCGCTCCATCGCCAGATTGATGTCGTTGCCGCCGGGATAGCCGAGCACGATCTTGAACTTGGTGCCGAGCACCGTGTTCATGGCGCGGGGGTATTGCGAGGAGGTGCTGCCGCCGGTGGCGCCGACCGGAAATTCGGCTTTCTTGACGTCGTCGATGGTCTTCACGCCCGACGTATGCCACGCCACCGTCGTGTTGTTCTCGGCGCTTGGATTTCCGATATAGATGAACTTGGTGGTGTCGAATTTGATGCCGGGATCGCCCATGGCCTGGGCGAGCGAGAGCGATTGGTCGCCGGTGGCCAGCACCGTGCCGTCCTTGGGCGCCACGTTATAGACATAAGCCGCGGCAGCGCGGCTCGATGCGCCCGGCATGTTGCGCGGCACGATGTTCGGCTTGCCGGGGATGTGATTACCGAGATGCCGCGCCACCAGACGCGCAAAGACATCGTAACCGCCGCCCGGCGAATAGCCGATGATGAAGCTGATGGTTTTGCCCTTGTAGAATTCTTCGATCGACTGCTGGGCCCGGGCCGCACCCACGCTGCTGAGCACCGCCACAATGGCTCCCGCCAAAGCCGCCTGGGTTGCGAATGGGCTGCGTCGCATACCGCCTCCTGTGGGTTGTTGTTGGTGCCTCATGGCCTCCCGATACCCTCGGAAATAGGCCCCGCCGTGACCGATGGCGGATTGCATAAAGCGGCCGGAAGACCGCGACAAGAGCGGGATTGTCGCGGCGATGGCCATGGTCAAGTGCGCGTGAATTGCAGGCGTATGCCCCAGGGATCTTCGGTTTCCAAGGCGCCGGCGCTCGGAGAGGTCGCGGCGGTGCCGAGCCGGTCTTTCACAGCCGCGAGCGTGGCGTCGTTATCGGCCGCGAACGCGACGTAGGACAGGCCGGCGCGCTCGGGGTCGCGGCGGCCGGCGCCGCGGCTCTGCCAGTTGTTGGCGGCGAGGTGGTGGTGATAGCGGCCGGAGGAGAGAAACGACGCGCCGGGATAGCGGGTGGTGAGGTCGAGGCCGACCGTGTTGCGATAGAAGGTCTCCGCTTCGATGGCGTCGCCGACCCGCAGATGCACATGACCGATGCGCAAGCCGCCCGGTGCGCGCTGATAATCGGCACCGGCATCGCCGGCGCGCAGCAAATCCTCGATGTTGAGTGGATCGGTGGAGATCGCAAGCGTGCCGTTGTTCCAGCGCCAGCTGTCCGCCGGCCGGTCGGCATAGACCTCGACGCCGTTGCCCTCGGGATCGTCCAGATAGATCGCCTCGCTGACCAGATGATCGGATGCACCGGTCAGGGGCACCTGGTGGCGCGCGGTGTGCTGCAGCCAGTTCGCCAGGTCCTTGCGCGTCGGCATCAGGAAGGCCGTGTGAAACAGTCCGGGGCTACGCGTGTCGTCGGGCTTGGCTTGCGGCGCGTGTTCGAGCTCGAGGAAGGGAACGCCGCCGGCGCCCAGGAGCGCGCGTCCGCCGTCGCGCTGCCACAGGTCGAGCCCGATGGCGTCGCGGTAGAAATTCGCGGTGCGGTCGAGATCGCGCACTTTGAGCCCGACCGCCCTGATATGCAGTGGGGTGCGGCTGGCGAAGGTCGGCGTCGAGGAGGGGTCGGGGGTAGCCATGGATATTAGGTGGTGCCGAATGGTCCTCGCGCAACCGGCGGACGGCTGCATCGCCACGCCGATATGCTAGGCAAGGCCGGCTAAGCCCGCCCGCGAAATCCATTGCATGGATGCCTTCGCTTACTGGATTGGCGTGCACAAGATAGGGTTCCGGCGGCGGTTGCCGGACAAATCAGCGCTCTGCTATAGCCCCGACAATCTTCGAGGAACGTTCATGTCCGTTGACGCAGCCACTGTCCGCCGTATCGCGCATCTGGCGCGCCTCGCGGTCGCCGACGACGAGGTCGAGCTTCTGCGCGCCGAGCTCAACGCCATCCTGGCCTTTGTCGAGCAATTGTCCGAGGTGGATGTGGAGGGCGTGGAACCGATGACCTCGGTCACGCCCATGGAAATGAAAAAACGCGCCGACCAGGTCACCGACGGCGGTATTCCCGACGATATTTTGAAGAACGCGCCCGTGCGCGAGGACCACTATTTCGTGGTGCCGAAGGTGGTCGAATGACCTGCCTCGCAGGTCATTCGACCATCCTCGGGCGAGCGCAGCGAGACCCGGGGATCTTGAGCCGTTGCCTCGCAGGTCATTCCACCATCCTCGGGCGAGCGCAGCGAGACCCGGGGATCTCGATCCATTGCGTGAAGACGTGGACGCCCGGCCATGACGAGTAGCCCATGACCGGCCTCACCCATCTCACCCTCGCCGAGGCGCGCGACCGGCTGCGCAAGAAGGAATTTTCCGCCGCCGAACTGACCGATGCACATCTCGTCGCCATGCAGGCCGCGCGCGTGCTCAACGCCTATGTCACCGAAACGCCGGAGCGGGCGCGCGCCATGGCCAAGAATGCCGATGCGCGCCTGCAAAAGGGCGAGCCGGGGCCGCTCGAGGGCATTCCGCTCGCCGTCAAGGACATGTTTGGCACCCGCGATGTGCGTACCACCGCCTGCTCGCACATCCTCGACAATTTCCTGCCGCCCTACGAGTCCACCGTAACCTCGCAGCTTTGGCGCGACGGTGCAGTGTTGCTCGGCAAGACCAATAACGACGAATTCGCCATGGGCTCGTCGAACGAAACCTCGTTCTTCGGTCCGGTCACTTCGCCCTGGCGGCGGAAGGGTTCTAATACGCCGCTCGTGCCCGGCGGATCGTCGGGCGGCTCGGCTGCGGCGGTGGCGGCCGGACTCGCGCTCGGCGCCACCGGCACCGACACCGGCGGCTCGATCCGCCAGCCGGCCGCGCTGTCGGGCATCGTTGGGCTGAAGCCGACCTATGGCCGCTGCTCGCGCTGGGGCATCGTCGCCTTTGCCTCCTCGCTCGACCAAGCCGGACCGTTTGCGCGCACGGTGCGCGACAGTGCGATCCTGCTCGCCTCGATGGCCGGCCACGACGCGCGCGACACCACCTCGGTCGATCGCCCGGTGCCGGACTATGAAGCCGCCATCGGCAAGTCCGTCAAAGGCATGACCATCGGCATACCGAAGGAATACCGGGTCGACGGCATGGCGGACGATGTCGAGACGCTATGGACGCAGGGCGCCGGCTGGTTGAAAGCGGCGGGCGCCAAGATCGTCGAAGTGTCGCTGCCGCACACAAAATACGCGCTGCCAGCCTATTACGTGGTGAACCCGGCCGAGGCCTCATCCAACCTTGCCCGCTATGACGGCGTGCGCTACGGGCTGCGCGCCAATGGCCGCGACATCACCGACATGTATGAGAAGACGCGCGCGGAAGGTTTCGGCAAGGAGGTGCGCCGGCGCATCATGATCGGCACCTATGTGCTCTCCGCCGGCTATTACGACGCCTATTATCTGCGCGCGCAGAAAGTGCGCACTTTGATCAAACGGGATTTCGAGGACTGCTTTGCGCAAGGCGTCGACGCCATCCTCACCCCGGCGACACCGTCCCCGGCCTTCGGCATCGGCGAAAAGGGCGCCGCCGATCCGGTCGAGATGTATCTGAACGACGTGTTCACGGTGACGGTGAACATGGCGGGGCTGCCCGGCATCGCGGTGCCCGGCGGTTTGTCGGCGGACGGCCTGCCGCTCGGCCTGCAACTGATCGGCCGGCCGTTCGGCGAGGAAAATCTGTTCTCGCTCGGCGCGGTGATCGAGCAGGCGGCCGGACGGTTTTCGCCGGACAAGTGGTGGTGACAGTCAAATGGCGCGCGTCCAGTCTTGACAGTTACGTAACAATAGTTAGTGTGTAACTATTTGTTGGAGGCCCTGATGGGCAAATACCAGCCGCTCAGCGAATTTCTCCGCCAACAGGCGGTCAACGAAGTGCGCATGAGCTTTGCGCAGATCGAGCGCGTTATCGGCGGAAAGCTTCCGCCAAAGGCGCAACAGCACCGCGCTTGGTGGAGCAACAGTCCTTCCAACAGCGTAATGACCAAAGCCTGGCTGGCGGCGGGGTTTCGCAGTGAGCAAGTCGACCTGCAAGGCCGTAAGCTGGTGTTTCGCCGGGCGAGCGACCACACACCGCAGACCGCGACCAAGCGCGACGACTTGTCCGGGCCGCATCCGCTCATTGGATGGATGAAGGGGACGGTGCGCATCCCGCCGGGCGTCGATCTCACGGAGCCCGCCGATCCTCACTGGGGCGAGCGGGCGTGGGGCGACCGGACATGAATGCACCTCTGCTCTTCGACACCTGCGCGGTGATCTGGATTTCGCATGATGAAAACGTTTCCACGGAACTCGTCAACGCGCTGCGGAGGGCTCGCGAGACCGATGAGCCGAGCTACGTGTCGCCGATCACTGCATGGGAGCTCGGTCTGCTGGCGGCGCGCGGCCGGATCAATCTCTTGATGCCCCCGCAGCAATGGTTCGGCCGCCTCTTGGAAGCGCCGGGATTGCGACTCGCCGACATGCCGCCCGATCTGTTGATTGCCTCCTCTTTTTTGCCCGGTGCATCGCCGCGCGATCCGGCCGATCGAATTCTGGCCGCTACTGCGCGGGAATACGGCTATCGGCTCGTGACGCGCGACCGGCCGCTGTTGGACTATGCGGCGCAAGGGCACGTTCAAGCCTTGGCGTGCTGAAGGCCGCCATGACCCTCGCCGAATTCAAAGCCACGCTATCCAAGAGCCGGCCGCCCATTGGCCTCGCACCGGCGCTTGCGGCGCTGTGGTGGGCGGGCAAGGAGGATTGGGACCGCGCCCACAAGCTGGTCATGGACGAGACCGGCAGGGCCTGCGCCTGGGTGCATGCGTACCTGCATCGGGTCGAGGGCGATTTTGCCAATGCCCGCTACTGGTATGGCGAGGCCCGGCAGCCCGTGGCCGCCGGGCGCCTCGCCGCCGAATGGGCTGCCATCGCCAAGGCGCTGCTGACGGCCGGCACCTCCAGTTAACCATATTTCGGCCGCTGCACAGCGGCAGGGCTGTTGGTTGAGCTTCCTTCATGGGCGCCCTGATAGGGTTGATCCTGGGGTTGGGGTATTGCGTGATGCGGACGTGGGGCGTTCCGGTTGCGGTCGTGGCGTCCGTCGTCCTGCTGGGCGGCTGCGCCAGCATCCACAATGAGCCGGTCAATCGCCCGCTCGCGGCCAACGCCTCGGCGGTGCCCGATAGCGGACGCGAGGTCTCCTCCTACGAAGACGAGTTGTTGCTGGCCCTGTCGTTCTCCGGCGGCGGCACGCGAGCGGCCGCGTTTTCCCACGGCGTGCTGACCGAGATGGACACCACCCGCCTGCGCGGGCGCAGCGGGCCGACCTCCTTGCTCGACCGCGTGGATTTCGTGTCCGGCGTCTCCGGCGGCGCGATCACCGCCGCCTATTTCGGGCTGAAGAAGCGCGCCGCGCTCGACGATTTCCGCGAACGCTTCCTGTTGCGTGACGCCGAGGAGGGGCTGCGCACCAACCTTTCAATACTCAACGTGTCGCGCGCCTTGGCCGGCGGCGTCAACGACTCCACCGGCTTCACCCGCTGGCTCGACCAGAACCTGTTCGAGGGCGCCACCTTCGCCGAATTCCGCGCCGACCGGCGACCGCGCATCTGGATCAACGCCGCCGACATCTATAACCGCACCACCTTCGTGTTCGGCGCCACAGCCTTCTCGGCGATGTGCAGCGACCTGTCGTCCTATCCGCTGGCCGACGCGGTGGCGGCCTCGGCCGCTGTGCCGGTGGTGTTCGCGCCGGTGGTGATCCAGAACTTTTCCGGCAGCTGCAACCGGCCGCTGCCGGACTGGATCGTGCGCGCGCGCGCCGATCCCGCCGCCGCGCCGATGCTGAAGGCCTTCGCCAATGCCATCGGCCGCTATCACGACGGCTCGATCCGCTTCGTCAAGCTGCTCGACGGCGGGCTGGTCGACAATTATGGCCTGTCCGGCTTCACCATCGCGCGACTGTCGTCCAACACGCCGTACGGCCCGCTGACGCAACGCCAGGCGGTGAAGCTGCGGCGCGTGCTGGCCATGGTGGTCGATGCCGGCCGCGGGCTGTCGGGCGACTGGACGCAAACCGTCGAGGGGCCGTCCGGTCCGGAACTGGTGGTGGCGGCCGCCGACACCGCCATCGATGCCAGTGTGCGAGCGAGTTACACGGCGTTCGACCGCACCATGCTGGAATGGCAGAACGCACTTGTCCGCTGGCGCTGTTCGCTGTCGGCCGATCAACGCACCCGGCTCGGCGCGCCGGCCAATTGGCGATGCGCGGACATCAAGATTTTCGTCACCCGGCTTGGCTTCGACCAGCTCGGGCCGCAGCGCGCTGCCGAACTCGACAAGATCAAGACCAGCTTCAAGCTGTCGCCGGATGAGGTCGATGCGGTGATCGCGGCAGGGCGCGATGCGCTACGCGCCAACCAGACCTACCGCACGTTTCTGTCGAGCATGTGAGGCCTGAATATCGCGAGGCGGTGCTACCGCGAACGGCCCCGAAATAGCCGTTGGGTCCTCTGTTGTCAGCCATCGCGCTCTCCATTACTGCGTACGGCCAACGCCTCTTTTCGGGCACCGGTTCCGGCGGGCCGCCGGCCCATGCGGGGCAATTGTGTGGTGAAAAAGAGAACCCGATGCAGGGCGCGGCAAAGCCAGGAAAGCTGATCAAAGGCGCAACCGGCGACTGGGAGGTGGTGATCGGGATGGAGGTGCATGCCCAGGTCACCTCGCAATCCAAGCTGTTTTCCGGCGCCTCGACCGAATTCGGCGGTGAGCCCAATTCCCATGTCTCGCTGGTCGATGCCGCCATGCCCGGCATGCTGCCGGTGATCAACGAAGAATGCATCACGCAGGCGGTGCGTACCGGGCTCGGGCTCAACGCCAAGATCAATCTGAAATCGGTGTTCGACCGGAAGAACTATTTCTATCCGGACCTGCCGCAGGGCTATCAAATCAGCCAGTTCAAATCGCCGATCGTGGGCGAGGGCGAGGTGGTCGTCGATCTGCTCGACGGCGACAGCGTGACGGTCGGCATCGAGCGGCTGCATCTGGAGCAGGATGCCGGCAAGTCGATCCACGACCAGCATCCGGCGCTGTCGCTGGTCGACCTCAATCGCTCGGGCGTGGCGCTGATGGAGATCGTGTCGAAGCCGGACCTGCGCTCCTCCGACCAGGCCAAGGCCTATGTGTCGAAGCTGCGCACCATCCTGCGCTATCTCGGCACCTGCGACGGCGACATGGAGAAGGGCAGCCTGCGCGCCGACGTCAACGTGTCGGTGCGCCGGCCGGGCGAGGCGCTCGGCACCCGCTGCGAGATCAAGAACGTCAACTCCATCCGCTTCATCGGCCAAGCGGTCGAATACGAGGCGCGCCGGCAGATCGATATCCTGGAGGAGGGCGGCAAGATCGAGCAGGAGACCCGGCTGTTCGATTCCAACAAGGGCGAGACCCGCTCCATGCGCAACAAGGAGGAGGCGCACGACTATCGCTACTTCCCCGATCCCGATCTGCTGCCGCTGGAATTCGATCAGGCGTATGTCGATGATCTCAAAGCGCATCTGCCGGAGCTGCCGGATAAGAAAAAGGCCCGCTTCATGAGCGAATTGGGCATGAACGCCTACAACGCGACTGTCCTTGTTTCCGACAAGGATGCTGCGTTCTTCTTTGAGGAAACTCTGCGGGAACTTGGCGATAAAGCCACAAAAATGGGCCGTGCGGTTGTGGCGGCTGAAGTCGGAAAATGGGTGCAGGGCGAGCTTTTCGGCCTACTGAATCGCGAGCGCCTAGAGGTTGCGAGATCACCTGTAAATCCGGCCCAAATGGCCTCACTTCTCCGATTGATGTTCGATACAGAAATCAGTCGAACGATTGCCAAAGAAGTTCTCGAAATCATCTGGACCGAGGGCGGCGATCCGCGCGCCATCGTCGAAGCCCGCGGCCTGAAACAAGTCACTGATCTCGGAGCGATCGCGACGGTGGTGGATAAGATCGTCGCCCAGAACCCCGACAAGGCCGAGCAGGCCAAGGCGAACCCGAAATTACTCGGCTGGTTCGTCGGCCAGGCCATGAAGGTGTCGGGCGGCAAGGCCAATCCGCAGGCGCTGAACGAGCTCCTCAAGAAAAAACTCGGCATCTGAGTGCGCGCGCATCGCGGCATGTGCGACGCGCGCGCGGGAGACGAATCGGATCCGCGCGCGTCCGAAAAAGTGGCCGGACACCTCTCCACGACACTTCCAAAGGATCGCGCGCGGCGCTCCGCCGCCGAATCAGTTGGGACCGATTCGCTCGATTCCGCTCCGATTCAAGACTGCGAGACGCTTCAGCGAGCGCTTCCGCGAAATTTTTTTTCACAGGCTTAACGGCGCGTTCGCAAGCCTGTTCGAACTGCGTCCGAGACGATTTTTGCGCGCCCGCGCGTTGTCGCGCGCGTTGTCGGGAAGAAAAATAGAAATTGCGAAAAGCCTTATGAAATGTGGCTTTTTTCACAGTCTGTAAAAATTGCTCGCTGTTTCATCGCTCGGTCGCATCATTCCGCGCGCAATGCGCGTCGCCGGCGCGCGAGCGACCACAACAGCTTGTGTCGGAGCGCCGCATACACGCTTCGTTAAGTGGATAAGCTGCTTTTTCTGTTCCGCTGTAGTAATCGGAGTGCAGTGCAGATCGATTCGCGACTGCACTGTCCGATATCGCCACTCACTCAATGCTAGGAGGGCAGCATGGCGAAGAAGAGAAAGTCCAAGACCAAGTCAGCGGCGAAGAAGGGTGCGAAGAAGACGAAGCGTCGGAAGAAGAAGTAGCACTCGTCGCTAAACAGTCTTCGACTTCCAACGACGTCGATGACTGCGTCACACGGGCCGGCGACGTCGAACGCCTGAGCGCTACGCTCATGTTCGACAGCGCCGGCTCCGGCCGACAGCAGAGGGCGTCGGCGAGACAAGGGGCTTGAGCTTCACTTTTCGATCCGCAAGGAACGAGACAGTGAAGCGAGGGGCGGAGAAAGTCCGCACCTCACCGTCGGCAGAAAATTCTGCCACCGGTCTCGGGCTTCGGGAATCTCGCCGACGCCCTCCGTGTTTTTGAAACGTCCACCGCCGGCGCGTCAGCTCGTCCGAGCCTTCAGCGCGCGATACTGCCCCCGCAACCGTCTCGACATCACCGGCGCGGCCCGCTACCGGGGCTCGCGGGTCCGCATGTTCACCGAAAGTTGCATCCAGGTGCCGTGGGTCGACCGCCGCAATAGTGTAATGTCACCGGTACAAGGGGGCGTCGAGAACACTTTTGGAGTAGTTCATGAGAACGCTCATTACTGCGCTCGCGCTTGCCGCCCTGATTAGTTTGCCGGCCCTGGCGCAGCAAACCAAGCGGAAGGCCACCGCCCAATCTTGGGTGCCTCCGGGGCCAGCCCGGCTGGATGCCCATGGCCGTTATACCGACGGCCGCATCCATTCCAGCAATCCGGCCTTCGATGTGTATGACTCGTCCGGTGTCTATGCCGGCTCGGATCCGGATCCGCAGGTGCGCGACATGCTGCGGCGCGACAATCCGTTTAATCCAAGAGACGACAGATAGCCCGGGTTCCTCGTTCATCGCGCGGCATCCCAGGACGGCAAGGCCAGCCAAAGAGCGGCGGCGCATTGCAGTGTGGCGATTCAAAAGTTCCCCATTGCTTGCGGCGGGTCGTGAGGGAACTTCTGAACCAATGCCACACGTGCAACGCTATAATTTCTAGTGTCCCTTTGAATCCGAACTTCGCAACAGTGCTCGCAGCAAAGGGCTTGCGAAGTTCGGATTCGGGACACTAAAGCATGATCCCGAAAAGTGGACACCGGTTTTCGGAAAAGATCATGCTCAAACAAGAAGCTAGAGCGTGATGGCGATTCAATCTGAAGCC
>Ga0080064_1004373_pt1 | contig 18228 bp, 14 predicted proteins | sample Subgrocontami54m_FD_69260 | JGI IMG/M metagenome (GOLD analysis project Ga0080064, IMG submission 69260) | Subsurface groundwater microbial communities from S. Glens Falls, New York, USA - GMW46 contaminated, 5.4 m (SPADES assembly) (version 2) ...
GCCGACAAGCCTTGTCGTCCCATCGGTGCCGCCGCCGGGGGCGGAGCCCATGATGACGTCGATCGTCTTGCCTTTGAAGCTAACTTCGGCGTTCGCGTTCACAGCTCCGGCCAACAAGCTTCCGCCGCAAAGGAGCACGAGCGCGGCCCTCGTTACGCTTTTTTGCAGTAATGACGACATGGCTTTCTCCCTTGATTCTTTGTGTCCCTGACATTTCCTAGTCGGACTTGGCCGCTCGTGAGCGGCGCCTGTTGCCGCACCTGTGCCCTGGCGGCGACCTGCCGCGGGCATCCTTCCGCCCTTCCCCCTCGTCTAGCACAAACCGCAAACGCGTCAAAAACATGAACGTGTTTCGATTTATGCATCTACCCGCCGGGCGCCGTCAATACAGGGAGCTATCGTCGAAACACGTCGGTGATGAGGCCGATGATTTGCAGCAAATACTCACTGATGATTTCGTCTAGGAAGCTCGACCACACGGCGCCGACGAAGTAGTCAAAAACCATGAACAGTAAGAGCTCCGCACTCACCGAGATGTACAACGAATTCCGGAGGTTGGCGCCGTAAACGTAGCCGAAGATCAGCGGGTAGACGAAGAAGGTGACGTGGAAGCCCAACAGCCAGCAGCCCAGAGCCAAGCCGGCCAGCCACAGCCACGCATTCAGTTCCAGAATGTTTTCCGCGCGGCTAAATGGCTTCGGCTTTTTGCCCGTGCGCGCCTGGACCCGCAGCGCATAAATATCGCGGCCGACCTGGATGGAGGCCAAAAGCAGGCCAAGACCGGCAATGAAGTAGACCGGCAGCGAGGCCCGCAACGGCCATCTCGTGCCCATCGCGATCATGCCCAGGAACATCACGATAAGGGCGCCGCCGATGGCGAGGCTGCCCTTTTCCTGGGCGCGGGTCAGCGCGTGGACGACGTCCATGTCGATCATTTTCCTTCCCGCCAAATAGTTGCGGATGAAGGGATAGGCGACCGTCGCCGCAATCAATAATGCGAGGACGATGACGCTCGGGAAGAGCATCCATTCCAGGCCGTAGCGATCGACCGACAGCCAGAGATATTGCTGCACCTGAGCGCCAAGGACGACGGCCACCAGCATGGCCGGCCGCGGCCAGCCATATCGTTTCATCAGAATGCCAATGGCTGAGAAAAAGAGCAGCGCGATCAGGTCGTTCATGTCCAGTTCGTTGCCGTAGGCGCCCACGACGCAGAACACGAAGACCGACGGGATCATGTAGTAGTAGGGGACCAGGCAGGCCTTGGAGAACTGCTTGGTGAAAGCCATCGACAGCAAGGTCGCCATGGTGTTGGCGATCACCAGCGTCCAGATGGTGCCATACATGTATGGAGCTTGATGGGTCAGGATCGCCGTTCCCGGCTGGATACCGACGGCTGTCATGCCTACAAGAAGGAGCGCCATCTGGCTGCCGCCGGGAATCCCAAACAGGAGCGTCGGGATGAGGTCGCCACCCTCCTTGGCATTGTTCGCGCTCTCCGGCGCGATGACTCCGCGAATATCGCCTTTACCGAAATTCTCCGTATTCTTTTCGGTTTGCATGGCATGGGCATAGGCGAACCAGTCGGCCACCGAGCTTCCCAGCCCCGGCAGGATGCCGACCCAAACGCCCACGATGCTGCTGCGCACGACCAGCCACCAATGGCGGCATACATCCTTGACGCCGTCCCACTGCCCGCCTTTCAACTGCTCCATGTCGGAGATGCTGGTTTTCCGCCGGGCCAGATCCACCATTTCCGGCACGGCGAAAATGCCCATCGCAATGATGATCAGAGAGACGCCGTCCCACAGATAGCTGCCGCCGAAAGTGAAACGCTCGATGCCGGTACGCGCGTCGGTGCCGACCAGCGCGATCGACAAGCCCACGACCGCGCTGATCAGGCCCTTGACCGGTTGCGTTCCGCCGAGGATCGCGACCGCGCTCAAGCCGAACAGCACCATCATGAGGAACTCGGGAGAGCCGAGGCTGAGCACCAGCGGCTTGAAAAAAGGCAGCGAGATCATGAACGCCGCCGCCCCGATGATGGCGCCCACCAGCGAGCCGAAGAATGCCGCGCCCAGGGCGCGGTTGGCCTCCCCCTTCTTGGCCATGGGATAGCCGTCGAGAATCGTCGCCTGCGAGCCTGAGCCGCCGGGAACACCGATCAGTACTGAGGTGAAAGTATTGGCCGTATTGCCGACGGTGGCGGCACCGAACATCAAGGCAATGAACGAAAACGGGTCCAACGTCATCGCATAGGGCATGAACAAAGATGTCAATAGTAGCCCACCAATGCCCGGCGCGGCGGCGAAGAAGCTCGCGATAATGACGCCGATCACCATGAGCATCAACGGAAACGGCGCGATGACGCCGAACAATCCGTCAACGATGTCCTTCGGATGGAAGACGCTAAGTGCCTCGAGCATTTCCTGGTTTTCCCACTCCCCACCCCCGGCTTGCCGTCGGGATCGCGCTAGTTATCGGCCGGGCATTATCGCGTATCGCGGCGAATGCAGACCGCCCGAACCACCCTTGATTTGATGATATTCGTCCCAAAGCCACAGCGGAACACGCATGAACGCGGCCTGCGGTCGCGGGCCTGATGCGAAGACGCCGTATGGACGCCAATTTTTTCGGCTACCCACCCTCCCCGCTTGTCATTCCCCCACCTCGTTCATGCGATTCTTGTCTTTTTTCGCTTGGCCAGCGCCGCCGATCAAAACTTCAGCATATCCGTGCGGGTCAATCTCGCATGGTCGTCCAGCTGGGACCCGTTGGCGATCTGCCAGATCGAGAACTGCTCCTGGTAGGCGGTATCGGCCGGCATGGTGTCGATCGGAACGACCGGAGTGAAGCCGCGCTGCACGGCGCCGAAGGCGGTGTAGAGCACGGCGCTGTTGGCGGATGTGCCCATGAGAATCACGGTATCGATGCCTTTATCCTTCAGCATCTTTTCCAGGTCGTTGCCGGAGAACTTGTCGCCACGCCCTCGCAATACTGGCTCGCCCGGCTTCGGCCCCACGGAAGTCACGAGGTCTTCAGGCTTCATGCTGGACGTCAGCGTGTGGACCACCAACATGCCCTTCGCCCGCGCTTGGGCGAGCACCTTCTCAACCCGCGGAAGCACGTTAAAGCAGCGGACGCGCCCTTGCGGCGTGCATCTCTTGCTGTTGAAATCCATGCTGATGACGGCGGTCTTTTTCGGATCAACCGTGACTTCCTTGATTTTATCGGTGGGAGGCGGCGGCGCCTTGATGGAGTCCCACTCCTCCAAGATGTTTTGCGCATAAGCCTTGGCGAACGGCCCGCCGGCCATGGCCATGACAAGAACAACGACGGCGATCACTTGAAGAACGAATTCGGCTGGCTTCCTCATCCCCCACTCCCCCATGGGTTGCACCAACGTATCGCAGCGGCGGCTTAGAGCGGCCGCCTAAACCAGTTCCTCGCGTTGTCCGAAAGGATTTTCTTGCGGCCCTCTTCAGAAATGCTCGGGTCGAAAGCCCAATTAAGCGGGTCAAATGTGGCATGCGGCCAGTCGGAAGAATAGAGCAGCATGTCCTCGCCCCGGCAAAGCTCCATCAAGAGCTTGAAGTGCTTGGGATTGCGCGGAAAGCAGACCGGCTGGCTGGAGAAGCGGATGTTGGAGTCGAAATATTCGCTCGGCAATTTGCCAAGGAACTGCTCGCCCGCTTCCAGCTTGCGCTCGGTCAGCTTGATGTCGCCGGGATGGCTCAAATAATAGTCGTCGGCGCGCGCCATGAATTCCGGCAGCCACCAGAAGCCGCCCTCCTTCACGATCACGCGCAGCGTCGGGAATTTGTCGAACAGCCCTTGCAAAATCATGCTGCCGACATAGGCCATCGAGATCGAGACGGCCGAAATGCCGACCAGTTCGGTCCAGGTGCGCGTGCCCTGATGCAGCGGCGACATCTGCTGATAGAAAGTGCCGACGTGTGACGTGACGACAAGATCGTTGTCCACCGCGGCCTGGTAGATCGGGTCATGCTTGGCGGTGCCGATCGGCTCGTAGTTGCCGCCGAACTCGGTGTAGACCGACACGAACCCGGGGTGACGCGCGACGCGGCGGATTTCGGCGGCGCCGGCGGCGGGATCGCGGTGGTTAACCATGATCTCGCATTTGATGCGCGGGCTCGCGGGCAGAACCTCGGCGGCGAGGAAATCGTTGTAGGCGGAGGCGATCGCCGAGATCATGGCCGGATGGTACATGCTTTGCGGCCGCTGGAAGCCGGGACTCACGATCACCGTCGCGACGCCGATTTCGTCGATGACACGCAGGATGTCCGCCGCGGTGCTCGCGCGGCCCTGCGTTTCCTGGCCCGTCCCCTCAATGCCGATGGCGTATTGCGGACTATAGTCGCTCCCGACCGGCGGATATTTGGTGAGCTCGGTCCTGAACGGCTCCTTCATGAACTTGCGCAACGCCTGCCAGTCCGGAAGGAAATGAAAATCCGTGTCCACGACTTTATAGTTGTGCGCGCGCGGATCGATCGGATTTGGATGGATGCGCTTGGCGTGCTCGCGGTTGTCTTTAGACATGACGTTCATGGTTTTCTCCGCGTCGGCGGCCTCCGAGCTTTCGCTCAGACTCGTATCACTACATCGTCGCCTTCAACGGCGACTTCGAATGTGCGCAAGCTCTGGCGCGGATCGGCCTCGAGCTTGCCGTCGCCCAATTGCCAGTTCCAATGATGCCAAGGGCACCGAACGATGCCATCCTTGACGACGACCTCGCCATCGCACAGCGAAGCACCCTTGTGCGGGCACTTATTGGCGACGGCATAGAGCTTCCCCGCCGACCGGAACACGGCGATGGTCCGCCGCCCCGCCTCCACCGCGATGCCCTTGCCTTCCGGGATGTCATTGACCTTCCCGACAACGTATTCTGCCATGTCGTCAAGTTCCGCTGCGTTTGCCGGCATTCCCGGCCATTCCAGCCTGCGGACATGCTGCATTCCAATTTTCGACATTAATTACGAATTTCAATATTCGCAGATTTTCGCGCGAAAGTCCAGAGAGAAACTGTTGCAGCAACAAGCGCTCTCGGGCAGAGTGTCCCTCATGTCATTGCGTATGATGCAAGCCGCCGTGTGATGGCCCCGCCCACCCAATCAAAAAAATCCAGATCGAAAACGAAAGCCAAGGGATTGCCGCGCCACGGCAACCGCTCGATTGTCGTGGCCGTTTCGCTGCTGCGGGTGATCGCCTCGCTCGGCCGGCCGGCGACGCTGAGCGAGATCGCGTCGGCTGCCGGCATGTCGGCGCCGCGCGCCCACCGCTATCTGCTTGGTCTTGCCAATACCCGCCTGGTCGAGCACAGCGCGATCAGCGGCCTTTACGATCTCGGCTCGGAGATTGTCGAGCTGGGCGTCGCCGCGCTCGGCAAGGTGGACGCGGTGCGCTTCGCCAGCGAGGCTCTGACGCCGCTGGCCGAGGAAACCGGCATCGCCGCGCTCATCACCGTGTGGGGCACGAACGGCCCCACCGTCATTCGCTGCGAGCAGGCGCAATTGGTGTCCGCCGTGCGCGTGCGCGAAGGGCGTAACCTGTCACTGCTCAACAGCGCTTCGGGCCGCGTTTTTCTCGCCTATCTGCCGGAAGTGACGACCGCGCCTTTCGTTGAGCGTGAGCTCGCGGCCTCGGAAAAGGGCCGGACGATCAACAGCAAGGGACTGGAAGCGCTGCGCGCCGAGGTGCGCAAGCGCGGTCTCGGCCGCGGGGTGGGCGAGGAAAACCCCAATATCGCGGCGCTGGCGGTGCCGGTATTCGGCGCGAACGGAAGGCTGGCCCTCTGCATCGGAGTGACATCCACAATCGGAGGCTTCGACACCAGCCATACGGGCAAACCCGCCATGGCGCTGAAGCGGACCGCCGCCGAACTCTCCCGCCGCTTAGGCTTCTCCAACGCCGGTCAAGTTTAGCAACAAGCCGGCAACTGGCCCGGCCATGCCTTTGGGCTGGACATCCACCCAGCCGACGACTACCAATTGTCAGAACTCGACATGCATTTCGATTTCTGTAGGGCGGCAGCCCGGACGGAAAGCCTGTTCGCGAGGGGTAGGGACGAGGGGTAGGGATATGCACGGAATGGCGGCCTTCGATGCCAAGCTGGCAAGCGTTCATATGCGCGGCCAGTGGAAGTCGGAGGAGTTCCTGCAGCGCGCGATTGGCGGCCCGAAGCCCGCGGGCGTGCCGACCCTCTGGCCGTGGAAACAGATCGCGACAATGCTTGATGAGGCCGGCCGTATCATGCCCGAGAGCCTGCAAGCCCGGCGCAGCTTGATCTTCCAGAATCCCGACCTGCCGCGCGGTACCACCCACACCCTCAACATGGGCGTGCAGATGATTCAGCCGGGCGAGACGGCCTGGGCGCACCGCCACAGCATCGCGGCACTGCGCTTCATCATCAAAGGGCATCCCCGGCTGAGCACCATCGTCGACGGCGAACGCTGCGTAATGGAGGACCATGATCTGGTGCTGACGCCGAACTGGGCCTGGCACGATCATCACAACGAATCCGGCCAATTCGCTTATTGGCTGGACGTGCTCGATGTCGGCCTGGTGCTCGGTCTCAACCAGACATTCTACGAGCCGGGCACCGGCAAGGATCAGCCGCCGCCGGCCAGGCGCAGCAGCCCGAACGCGCGCATGCGCTACCGTTGGAAAGACGTGAGGCCCGAGTTGGCGCACCGCCCAATTTCTCCCGCCGACGGGCGGCTCTACGAGTATCTCGATGCCTCCGGCGGCCCGACGCTGCCCACCCTCGCCTGCCAGGTCCAAAATTTGCCATCGGGCTTTGCCACCAGCACGCGGCGGCGCACGTCAAGCGCGGTCTACTTCGTCCTGCACGGCGAAGGGGCGACCATGGTTGACGGCCAAGAGCTTGCGTGGTCGCAAAACGACTGCTTCGCCGTGCCGAACTGGACGCGGCATCAGCATATCAACCGCTCGAAATCCCAGGACGCGATCCTGTTCTCCGTGCATGACACGCCGGTGCTGCGCGCGCTTGGCCTCTACCGCGAGGAACAGGGTGCCTAGTTCTTGGTGTTGGCTTGCGCTTCGGCGTCGGCCAGCGCTTTCTGGATCTTCGCGATTATTTCTTTCGGCGTACTCGTCATATCCTCAACAACGCGTTGCACCTGTTCGCCGGAGCTTGGCTGAATCTCCAGTTTGCGTTCCTCCACAACTTTGAGAAATTCCGGGTCCTTCATCGTGTTCAAAAAGGCCTTGCGCAGCGCCGCAAGGCGTTCCGCCGGAAGCCCGGGGGGAGCGGTGACGGGAAAACCCATGGCGGCATCACTCGAGATAAACTGGAAGATGGCTTTCTCTTCCGGAGTCCTTGCGAGGTCCGTGAACAACGGCACATCCTGCAGGTCGGGTTCTTTGGTTAGACCGACTTGCATCAGCACATTTACCTTTTTTTCCTTGATCCAGTGCGGCCAGCCCGCCTTTAAGCCCGACCAGACGACGGCGCCGCGGCCGTCCACCTCACCGCGTTCCATCGCCAGTTGGATGGTGTTGCCGCCGACATATCCCAGCACGACCTTGAATTTCGTTCCGAAAAAATTGTTGAGAAGCAGCGGATAGACGGAATTGCCGCCGCTGGTGCTGAGCGCGCCCATAACCACTTGCTTTTTCTTGGCGTCGTCAAGCGTGCGCACGCCGGTGGTGTGCCAGGTGATAAGCACATTGGTGGATGCGTTCATCGCGCCGATCCAGCTGAACTTGCCGAGATCGATGCGGATCAGATCGGGTTCGAACATCTGCCGCTGCGGCATGCTCTGATTGAACATGCCGATGACGGAACCGTCCTTCGACGCCACTTCGGCGAGATAGTTGGCCGACTTCGTGCCCGAGGCGCCCGGCATATTTTCCACGACCACCGTGGGATTGCCGGGGATGTGCTTGCCGATGTAAGCCGCGAGCAGGCGGCTGTAAGTGTCATAGCCGCCGCCGGTGTTCGAGCCGACGATGAATTTCACCGTCCGGCCGCGGTAGAAATCCTCAACCGGGTCGGCACGGCAGGTGCCTGCCGCTGCCAGCAGCGCGGCGCAGCCGCCAATGATGCTGAGCATTGTCTTATGCATGGCTATAATCCTCCCTAGGACCTTTTGAGGTGAGCCTACGCGCGCTTCATGGAGGTTAAAATCCCCTTTTTGTGAGCCACCCAAGAACACTCCGATAGAGAAAATCGAAATGGATTTCAATTTTTGCTTTTGCCTTTTGGCCGGCCGCATTATGCTGCCACGCCTTCGCAGCCTTCCACCGGTAAAAGGACCGGGCTAAGTCTATGGGTGTGCGCGAGAATAGCTGGCCGGGGTATCCGGTGGGATCTACGAAAGGGCCATAATGGCAAGCGAAAACGCCAAGCTCCGCTACCTCATCGACTCTTATCTTGATTGGACCAAGCAGCAGGGCATCCCGATCGTCGAGGCGGTTGCCGTTGATCTCAACAAGGTGGAGACCGCGCCCTGGCCGCGCCTCGGCGGAGGCTGTCAAGCCGCCTTCGTGCATTTGCGCGGCCGCGGCGACTTCGTGGCTCTGCAAGTAATCGACATCCCGCCCGGCGCGCGCACGGATTTGTTCCGCCATCTCTATGACGAAGTGTTCTACGTTCTGTCCGGTTCGGGCAGCGCCACGATCGAAACCGGCAACGGCCGCAGCGCGAGTTTCGAATGGGGCCCGCGCGCTTTGTTCTCGCCGCCGCTGAACGCGCCGTTCCGGCTGTTCAACGGCTCAGGCCGCGAAACCGCGCGGCTCGTCTCCGCCAACAATCTGCCCTTCCTGATGAACGTCTATCGCAACGAGAACTTCCTGTTCGACAATCGATTCCCCTTCCCCGATCGTGTCGGCCGTGAAGCCTATTTCAACGGCGAAGGCGATTTCCTCCCCCTCGCCCCCGGCAAGCATATGTGGGAGACGAATTTCGTTCCCGACCTCGGCTCCTTCGAATTGCCGGAGTGGGAAGCGCGTGGCGCCGGCAGCCGCAACATCAAGATCATCCTGGCCGACAGCTCCATGCACGCGCATGCCTCGGAGATGCCCGTCGGCACCTACAAGAAGGGGCACCGCCACGGGCCCGGCGCGCACGTCTTTGCCGTCACCGGCTCCGGCTATACCTTGATGTGGAACGAGGGCGACGCCGGTTTCGAACGGCACGAATGGCAGAACGGTTTCGTCTTCGCGCCGCCGGACGGCATGTTCCACCAGCATTTCAACACCGGGTCGGAGCCCGCGCGCTACCTCGCCGTCTCGCTCGGCAGCCACCGCTATCCGGTGTTGGCGCGCAAGGTGGAGCGCAAGAATGCGCCGGAGGCTTCGGTGAACGAAGGCGGCATCCAGATCGATTATCCGGATCAGAACCCGCGCATTCACCAGATTTGGCTGAAGGAGCTGGCGAGGACCGGCGTCGTCTCGCGCATGGGCCGCCATTTCGACGAAGAAAATATCAAGAGGGAGATGGCATGACCGGCTCGCAACCGAAATTCCTGCTCGATCCATATCTTGAATGGACGGCGAAGGAAGGCATCCCAGTCCACGAGGATTTCGGTATCGATCTCGTCGCCGTGGACACCGCGCCCTGGCCGCGGCTCGGCGACGGCTGCAAGGGCTCCTTCGTCCACCTGAAGGGCCGCGGCGACTGGATGACCGTGTTTGTGCTGGAAATCCCTTCGGGCGGAAGTTCCGCGCCGCAGCAGCATTTATTTGACGAAGTCTTCTACGTGATCTCCGGCAGCGGCAGTATGGTTGTCGAGCTGCCGGGCGGCGGAAAGCAGTCGTTCGAATGGGGACCGCGCAGCCTGTTTGCGCCGCCGCTGAATGCGAAATACCGCATCTTCAACGCCTCGGGCCGCGAGCCTGCGCGGCTCGCGTCGTCAAACAATCTGCGCGTGTTGATGAACATCCTGCACGATGAGAAATTCTTCTTCGACAATCCCTATGCCTTCCCCGAGCGCAATCTGCCTACCGGCTATTACAGCGGCGAAGGCGAGATGACCTCGATCCGCCCCGGCCGTCATCTGTGGGAGACGAATTTTGTGCCCGACCTCGGCGCGTTCGAGCTGAAGCCTTGGGAGGAACGCGGCGCCGGCTCGTCCAATATCCAATTCCTCTTGGGCGAAGGCTCCATGGGCGCGCATGTCTCCGAAATGCCGGTCGGCACCTATAAGAAGGGACACCGCCACGGCCCCGGCCTGCATGTCTTTTTCATCCACGGCAGCGGCTACAGCCTGCTGTGGTATTATGGAGAGAGCGACTACAAGCGCGTGGACTGGCGGCATGGCGTGGTCTTCGCGCCGCCGGACGAGATGTTCCACCAGCATTTCGACACCAGCTCGCGTCCGGCGCGCTATCTCGCCATCGGCTTCGGCAGCAAGCGCTATCCTTGCGTGCTGGAGCGGCGTCTCGGCTCCGAGGGCCGGCGCAGCGACGTCAGCATCAAGGAAGGCGGCGCGCAGATCGAATATGCCGACCAGGACCCGCGCATCCACGCCATCTGGCTCGAAGAGATCAAGAAGACGGGCGTTAAATCGCAGATGGGCAAATACGTAGACGAGACCGCCTATTCGCAATCGGCGGCCGAGTGAATCGCGCCGCCTCGCCGCGGCGTGCATAAGAATGATCAGGGAGAGGGCATGTCCAAGAGCGCAGTAGTTTCCGACGAGCTTGCGGCGAAATTCGCGACCGAGAAGGACACGCCGTATGAGCGCTGGGTCAGGAGCCAGGGGCTGGACATCCGTCCCGCGATGTACGTCCCGCAATTGCGCACCATCGAGTTGAAGCCTTGGGTGGCGCGCGGCGGCAAGGCCGTCTTCCTCAACCACGAAACCACGCGGACCACGAACGACGCTTACGTCTGCGAAATTCCTCCCGGCGGAGAGCTAAAGCCGCGGCGGCAGATTTTTGAGGAAATGATCCTCGTCCTCTCCGGACGCGGCTCCACGACGATCTGGAACGACGCCGGAGATCGCCAGACCTTCGAATGGAAGGAGAACGCGATTTTCGCCATTCCGCTCAACTGCCACCACCAGCATTTCAATGGCGCGGGCACGCAGCCGGCCCGCTACATCGCGGTCACCTATTGCCCGCAGGTGCTCAACCTCTACGGCGACGCGGAGTTCGTCTTCAATTGCAAGCACGACTTCAAGACCCGCTTCAGCGGCGAGCCGGACTATTTCAGCGCCAAGGGCGAGCAGAAGGGATTTCTGCTCACCACCAACTTCGTCGCCGATGCGGCCAACATCCCGCTGGTCACCGCCAAGGAACGCGGCGGCGGCGGCGGGCATATCCGCTTCAACATGGCGCGCGGCGCGCTGCCAAGCCACATTTCTCAGTTCCCGGTCGGCACCTACAAGAAGGCGCATTCGCACGGCTCCGGCGCCTATGTGATCGTGCTCAGCGGCCAGGGCTATTCGTTGATGTGGCACGAGGGCGAAGAGCCCAGGCGCTACGACTGGGAAGTCGGCACGCTGATCGTGCCGCCCGCCGGCATGTATCACCAGCACTTCAACACCGGCTCGACGCCGGCGCGCTATCTCGCCTTCCGCAACATGTCGATCCGCAATTCCCAGGGCGTGCCTTACTCCTGGATCAGCCGGCGGCAGGGCGGCACGCAGATCGATTACGCCGACGAGCCGCCGATTGTTCGCGATCTGTTTGAAAAGGAGATCGCAACAAGTGGCATCGCCTCGCGCATGGCGGATGCCTACGCGAAAGAGATCGAGACACTGCCGCCGAGAGTGGCCGCAGAGTGAAGCAGGGAGACCGCGTGATGGACGCCAAGGTGAGAGCCGCTACCAATCTGCAGGATTTGCGCACGCATCTGAATAATCTGCAGAAGCGCGGCAAGCTCACGCGAGTCACGATCCCGGTCAATAAGGACACGGAATTGATGCCCCTTGTGCGGTGGCAGTTCCGCGGCTTGCAGCAAGAGCAGCGCAACGGCTTCCTGTTCGAGAACGTGACGAACGCGCGCGGCGAAAGCCTCAAGGGCAGCGTGGCCGTGAGCATCTACGCAGGCTCGCCGGAAATCTATGCCATCGGCATGGGCTGCGACGTGAAGGATATCCGCAAGCGCTGGCAGGAAGCACAAGCCAAGCCGCTGCCGCCGAAGGTCGTCGACTACGGCACGGTTCAGGATGAAGTTCATGTCGGCGACAATCTGCTCGAGCACGGCGGGCTGGAGGAATTCCCGATTCCGAATTCGACCCCGGGATTCGACGTCGGTCCCTACACCACCGCGTCCAATTGGGTCACCAAGGACTCCGAACTGAATTGGATGAACGTCGGCAATTATCGCGGCCAGGTGAAGGGCCCCACGAAAATGGGCGTCTTCATCGGCCCGCGCAAACATGCCTGGAAGCATTGGGACCAGGCGCGCCAGCGCGGCGACAAATACCTGGAAGCCGCGCTTGTCATCGGCGGCCCCGCTCCCCTCACATACCTCTCCGGTTCCCGCATGCCTTATGGGGTCGAGGAATACGCGGTGGCAGGCGCGCTGATCGGCGAGCCGCTGGAGCTCGTGCGCTGCAAGACCGTCGATCTCTTGGTGCCCGCCCATGCGGAACTGGTGATCGAAGGCCGCATCTCCACCGAATATCTTGAGCCGGAAGCGCCGTTCGGCGAGTTCACCGGCTATATGGGCGAGCGCGTCTACAACGCGGTGTTCGAGACCACCGCCATCACCCACCGCAAGGACCCGATCTTCGCCGCCATCATCAGCCAGATGCCGCCGAGCGAGAGCAGCATGCTGAAGAAGATGGGGCAGGACAACAGCTACCTCTATTTCCTGCGCAACCACTGTGGCCTGCCCGATGTGGTGGACATCAGCTTCCATGAGATCGCGCTGGAGTCCTGGGCCGTTGTGCAGCTCAAGCGCTGCAATCCTTCCATGGTGTGGCAGACGCTTTATGCCATCGCCGGGCGCAATGCCTCCTCCGGCAAGATCGTTATTGCCGTGGATGAGGACATCGATCCGAACGATATGGAATCCATCATCTGGGCGCTGAGCTACCGCATGCAGCCCGATCGCGACATGAAGGTGCTCGGCGATCGCGCCATCGGCCTCGATCCATCCGGCCTGCCGCCGCAAAAAGAACTGCGCAACATGACTCAGCAGGCGAACTTCGGATCGATGGTGCTGATCGACGCCACGCGCAAATGGAATTATCCGCCGGTGTCGCTGCCCGCGAAGCAATACATGGAACGTGCGAAAGAGATGTGGGAGCAGTTGCAGCTTCCCAAGCTCACGCCGCGTGTGCCGTGGCACGGCTACGAACTCGGCGACTGGTCGGACCGCGACCGTGAGGAAGCCGAATGGGCGGTGAAGGGCGAATATCACAAGACCGGCGAGCGCGCCGCCAAGAACCGCAAGCCCGCCGGAAAATAGGACCGTTGGAGTTAGAACGCATGTTGCTCCCTTCACCTCATCCTGAGGAGACCGCCATAGCAGGCGCAGCCTGCATGCACTTGGCTGCGATGCGGTCGTCTCGAAGGATGAGGCCACATGCTTCGAGACACGCGACTGCGTCGCGCTCCTCAGCATGAGGTTGGTGATGTGGAGAGTCTTGCAATGAGAGGTAACTAGATGGACGGCCGCACGCAAGCGAAGACCAACCTGCAGGACCTGCGCACGCATCTGGAAAATCTCGACCGCCGGCAACTGCTGCGGCGCGTCACCATTCCGATCAACAAAGATACCGAGTTGATGCCGCTGGTGCGCTGGCAGTTCCGCGGGCTGAAGGAAGAGCAGCGCACCGGCTTCCTGTTCGAGAACGTCACCAATGCCAGGGGCGAAAGCCTCAAGGGCGGCGTGGCGGTCGGCATCTACGCGGGCTCGACGGAAATCTATTCCGTCGGCATGGGCTGCAAGGTGTCCGAAATCCGCGACCGCTGGCAGAAGGCGCAGGCCAAGCCGACGCCGCCGCGCCTGGTCGAGCACAGCGAAAACGTCGGCACCAATATCGACAGCTATTCCCTGCGCCAGCCGATCGGCGTCTGCGCCGGCATCACGCCGTTCAACTTTCCCGCCATGGTGCCCCTGTGGATGTTCCCGGTCGCCATCGCCTGCGGCAACACCTTCATCCTGAAACCTTCGGAGAAAGTGCCGGGCTGCTCCATGCGGCTGGCGGAGCTGTTCATGCAAGCCGGCGCGCCGCCTGGTGTTCTCAATATCCTCAACGGCGCAAAGGAAGCCGTGAACGCTATCCTCACTCATCCCGGCGTCGACGCGGTGAGTTTCGTCGGCTCGACGCCGGTCGCCGAGCATGTCTATCGCACCGGCACGCATGCGGGAAAGCGCGTGCAGGCGCTCGGCGGCGCGAAAAACCACATGGTGATCCTGCCCGATGCCGATCTCGACCAGGCCGCAGACGCCTTGATGGGCGCGGCCTATGGCTCGGCGGGCGAGCGCTGCATGGCGGTGTCGGTGGCGGTTGCGGTCGGCGCAGTGGCCGATCCGCTGGTGCAAAAGCTTAGCCCCCGGGTGCGCGCGCTGAAAATCGGTCCCGGTACCGACAAGGAATCCGAAATGGGGCCGCTGGTGACGGCGGCGCATCGCGACAAGGTGAAAGGCTATATCGACCTCGGCGTGAAGGAAGGCGCCGAGCTTGTGGTCGATGGCCGCGACCTGCGCCTGCAAGGTTACGAGGACGGCTTCTTCCTGGGCGCATCGCTGTTCGACAAGGTGCGGTCGGACATGCGCATTTATAAAGAAGAGATTTTCGGCCCGGTCCTCTGCGTCATTCGCGCGCCCGGGTTCGAGGATGCGCTGAAGCTCGTCAACGACCATGAATTCGGCAACGGCGCCGCTGTCTTCACCCGCGACGGCGACGCCGCGCGCTCCTTCGTCAGCCGCGTTTCCGCCGGCATGGTGGGCGTCAATGTCGCCATTCCCGTGCCCATGGCCTTCTTCAGCTTCGGCGGCTGGAAGCGCTCGCTGTTCGGCGACCATCACAGCCACGGCGCGGAAGGCGTGCGCTTCTATACCCGGCTGAAAAGCGTGACCTCGCGCTGGCCGACGGGCATCCGCGCCGGCGCCGACTACATCATGCCGACCCTGCGTTGAGCGGCCCGGCCAAGCCGCGGCCCTATGCTGCGCATTGCCCCGGCCGTCATTTCGGGCTATTCGCCTGAAACCTCGTCCCGTCCAACGGCGTTCATCCCGGCCATGTATTCTTTCGGCATCGAAGAGGAATATTTCGTTTTCGACCTCAAGACACGGCGCGCGGTGACGAGCGCCAGTAAGAAATTTATTGCCGCGGCCAAGAAGCGGCTGGGTGACCGTGTCACGACCGAGATGTTGCAGTCGCAGATCGAGTCCGTGAGCCCGCCCTGCAACAGCCTGGACGAGGCGCGCGAGCATCTGGTGCATTGCCGCACAGTTCTCGCGGAGGAAGCAGCCGAGCGCTGCCTTGGCATCGCGGCCATGGGCACTTTCCCGCTCGCCGACTGGCCGGAACAGGCCGTCACGCCAAGCCCGCGCTATGATGCGATCCGTGACGACCTGCAAATGGTCGGCATGCGCAACATGCTCTGCGGCATGCATGTGCATGTGGAAGTCCCCGACCCGGATACGCGCGTCGATCTGATGATGCGTTTGACATCCTATCTGCCGCTGCTGCTGGCGCTGAGCACGTCGTCGCCTTTCTGGCAGGGTCATTTGACCGGCCTGCGCGGTTACCGCCTGGCCGCCTATGACGAGCTGCCGCGCAGCGGCCTGCCGGAATTGTTCCGCACCAAGAACGACTATGATGAATTCGTATCCGCCCTGACCTGTGCGAAGATCATTCCGGACGCGAGTTATATCTGGTGGGCGATCCGGCCCTCGCTGCGCTATCCAACCATCGAGCTGCGCGTCGCCGACTGCTGCACGCGGCTGGAGGACGCGCTGGCCATCGCCGCCTTGTTCCGCTGCCTGGTGCGCGCGTTGGATCGCGACCGCGCGCTCAATGCCGGCTTCGACCGGGTCGGCCGCGCCATTACGGTGGAGAACAAGTGGCATGCGCAGCGCTACGGCGTCACTGCGATTTTCGTCGATCCGTTCCGCCGCCAGCCCCGGACCGCGGGCGAATGGCTCGGCGAAGTGCTCGATTTCATTGACGGGGACATGGCGGCGCTGAACTGCCAAAAGCAGATCGCGCGGCTTTCGCACCTCATCAGCGGAGGCACCAGCGCCGACCGGCAGATTGAGGTCTATACCAAATCGCGCGCGGCGGGCCGCCGGCGCTTGAGCGCGCTCAAGGACGTGATCGATTGGGCGGCGGCCGAAACCCAGGCTTTTTGAGCACTCCACCGAGGCCGGTTGACGGCGCCGGGGCCTGGCCCCAAAAAGCGCCCGGCCGTGCTACAAACAGGGCCTGAATCGGCCCTACCCGAGCCCAAAGAGGATTCCATGGCGTCCGAGGAGCCCGTCACCATCCCCGCCCTGCAGCAGATGAAGCGCGCGGGCAAGAAGATCGCGGGCGTGGTGGCCTGGGACTATCAGATCGCGCAGATCGCCGAGCGCGCCGGCGCCGACATGATCGTGGTCGGCGATTCCGTCGGGGCGAATCTGCTCGGCCATGACAATCCGCTGCAAGTCACGCTCGACGAGATTTTGGTGTTCTGCAAAGCCGTGCGCCGTGGCACCAAGCGCATGCTGGTGAGCTGCGACATTCCTTTCGGTCCGCTGCAGGAAGGGCTCGATAGCGTGCTGCGCGCCGCCGTGCGGCTGGTGAAGGAAGGCGGCGCCGACATGCTCAAGCTCGACGCCGCCGCCGAATTCCCCGAAGCGGTGAAGGCGCTCACCCGCGCCGGCATTCCCGTCTTCGCGCAATTCGGGCTCACGCCGCAGACCGCGCTGAAATACGGCATTCCCTACAGCACGCAGAGCTCCCCCGGCGCGCAGGCCACCAAAAAGATGACGGCGAAGCTGGTGGAGGAGGCGAAGCGTTTGGAAGACGCCGGCGCCGTGGCGCTCGACTTCACCAATTCCGGCCCGGTCGCAGGTCCCGCGGTGGTGAGCGCGGTCAAAATTCCCGTCATCGGCGGCTTCGGCGGCGGGCCCTGGCTCGACGGCCGTGTGCGTCTGGCGCAGACCGCGCTCGGCTCGTCGGCGAAATGGCTCGACTCCAAGGGTGACACCTACGTCAACACCGCGAAGCTGAGCCTCGACGCATTCAAGAAGCTGATCGGCGACATCCGCGCCGGAAAGCAGATCAAGGGGTGAGTGGCTGTCTTGGACCGTCACCCTGAGGTGCGAGCGCAGCGAGCCTCGAAGGGCGACGGTCACCACGCGCGCCACACGGTAGGCAAGTTGCACAGATCCGGGCCGCTCATCCTTCGAGGCTCGGCCTTCGGCCGAGCGCCTCAGGATGACGGATCAAACATTGAGGCGCGCCGCTGGTATCATGGGGTACACGTGGAAGGGAGTTAAGACATGCCCACCACCATCATCGACGGCATCTCCACCCGCTATTTTCTGCTCCCTCTCCCCATGGGAGAGGTAAAGTCGAGAAACTGAGTTTAGGAAGACATAGAGATGCCCACCGCAGTTATTGATGGAATTAGCACCCGCTATGAAGTCCTCGGCTCCGGCCCGCCGCTGCTGATGTATTCGCCCGGCGGCTTCAATGCCGTGATCGATACGTGGCGCACGCAAGGCGTCTACGCCAAGGTCAAGCTGCTCGATCACCTGCCGAAGAAATACACCTGCATCACCTTCGACCGGCGCGAATGCGGCCAGTCCGGCGGCCGCGTCGAGCGCGTCACCTGGGCGCATTACGTCGCCCAGGGCAAAGGCCTGCTCGACCATCTCAAGATCAAGCAGGCGCACATCATGGGCGGCTGCCTGGGCGTCAGTTGCGCCGCCGCCTTCGGCGTGATGCAGCCGGAGACGACGCTCTCCCTCGTGCTCTATTGGCCGGTGGGCGGCGCGAAATATCGCCTCTCCAGCCACCAGCGCTTTGCCGAGCATCTCGCTTATGTGCAGCAGAACGGCTTGCAGGCGGTGGCCGATCTGGTCGCCAAGGACGGCAAGCCCTTCAACGCCGACCCGCGCGGCGGCCCCTGGGCCTCGGTGCTCAAGCACGACAAGGCTTTCGCCGAGAGCTACGTCAAGCAGGACGTGGAGCGCTACAAGCTGACCGTCGCCGGCATGGCGCGCACGCTGATCGACCGCGACACCGCGCCCGGCGCCGAGCCCGAGGACCTGCTGGGGCTCCCCATCCC
>Ga0080064_1003910_pt1 | contig 18224 bp, 15 predicted proteins | sample Subgrocontami54m_FD_69260 | JGI IMG/M metagenome (GOLD analysis project Ga0080064, IMG submission 69260) | Subsurface groundwater microbial communities from S. Glens Falls, New York, USA - GMW46 contaminated, 5.4 m (SPADES assembly) (version 2) ...
TGGAGGATTACGCCAGGCAAATCCGCGAGACTGACGACCTGGCCCAGCTCGACCGCCTGCTGCGCGAGCTGATGCAGGAAACGCGCGTAATGCAGGCCGATGTGCTGCGCTCGCGCGACGAGTTGATCGAAACGCGGCGCAAGGTTCAGGACTACGAAGACCGGATCCGCAGGCTCGAAGCCGAGCTCTCGCAGGTGAGCGGAAAGATAAGGGAAGACCAGCTCACCCAGGCGCTCAATCGCAGGGGGCTGGAAGAGACCTACGACGTCGAGCTGGCGCGATGCGCCAGAAAGAGTCTGCCGCTGTGCGTGGCCCTGCTCGACATAGACAATTTCAAGCAGCTCAACGACCGCTACGGGCACAAGGCGGGGGACGATGCGCTGGTGCACCTGGTCGCCGTGGTGCGGGACACGCTCAGGCCCTCGGACAGCGTGGCGCGGATCGGGGGCGAGGAGTTCGTGATCCTCCTGCCCGAGGCCGGAATCGACGAAGCCGCCGGGATCATGCGGCGCGTGCAGCGGTCCCTTACGCGGCGCTTCTTCCTGGCGAACAACGAGCGCCTGCTGATCACCTTCAGCGCCGGCGTAGCCTTGCACGACGGCGCCGAGAGCCGGGACTCGGTGATCGCACGTGCCGACCAGGCCCTCTACGAGGCCAAGCGCACGGGCAAGAACCGGGTCGTCACGGCCGGGCAGGACGATCCCGGGCAAGCCGTCGCGACGCGTTCGGCATAGCCCGGTACCGCACTGATTCTGCGCCGCTTTTCGGGCCCCGCTGCATCGGGAGCCGTGTCGGCGCGCGCTCAAGAACCCGAGGGATCTGCCGATAAGGGCCTATGGCGAGATCGCCATTCTGGCCGGTACCCCGGGGATGCCGGAGGCGACGCTTGCCCTTCGCCAGGGTCGGGGTGCGGCTTGCGCGAATGCACAATGAGGGGACAGTGAAATGCAGACGGGTTCGCAGGAGATGCGACGGGGCGAAACGCTTCGCGCGGCGGCGCCTTGGACGGTATGGATGCTCGTGCCGGTCGGCTGCGTGCTGCTTCTGATCGCCGCCGGCACCTGGATCTGGGCCGCGGTATGCGCGGCTGCCTGGCTCGTCATCAGCGTGCCTGCGGCATGGTTCGCGGCGCGCGCATACCGGCGCCTGCGCGAGGCCCTGCAACTGGCGGAGGCGGTGCCCGTCGCGAGCGAGTCCGCCGCGCAGCGCGTCGAAGGGCTTGACCACCTGTGCCGGCAGGTGCTGCCGATCTGGTCGCGCCACGTGGAGAGCTCGCGCTCGATGACCGAGGAGGCGATCGTCAACCTGTCGGCGAGCCTGAGCGGCATCGTCTCGCGGCTCGAGGCCACCGCCGCACACACGGAGAAAACCGCCGGCGGTCTCGCCGACAGTTCGGGAGACAGCATCGTTGCGGCGCTTGGCGGTTGCCAGCGGGACCTCGACCAGGTCCTCGCGTCGCTCGCCGAGACCGTGCAGGCGAAGATCAAGATGCTGGCCGAAGTCGGCCGGCTGGCCGGGTTCACCGCCGAGCTCGATCAGATGGCCTCCGAGGTGGCGGCCATCGCCAATCGCACCAATCTGCTCGCGCTCAATGCCGCGATCGAGGCGGCGCGCGCCGGCGAAGCGGGCCGCGGCTTCGCGGTGGTCGCCGACGAGGTGCGCAAGCTCTCGACCCTGTCCGGGGAAACCGGCCAGCGCATACGGCAGAAGGTCGAGATCATCAGCAAGGCGATGCTCGGCACCAAGCAGACCGCCGAGCGCAGCGCCGAACAGGACCGGCAGACGCTCGCCCATTCGGAGACTTCGATCCGCGGCGTGCTCGGCACGTTCCGGCAGACCACGGAGAACCTCACGCAGTCCTCCGAATCCCTGCGGCGGGAGAGCCTGGGCGTGCGCGACGAGGTCCAGAGCATCCTGGTCAACCTCCAGTTCCAGGACCGCATGAGCCAGGTCCTCACCCACGTGCGCAACGACATCAACAAGCTCAAGGGTCACATCGACGAGGCGCTCGGCGCACAGGCCGCCGGTGGGGTGGCGGTCGACGCCGGAACGTGGCTGGCGGAAATGGAGGACACCTACGCGACCGACGAGCAGCGCGCCAACCATCAGGGCCGGGGCACCGCGGGGAACGCGAGCGGCGGCATCAGCTTCTTCTAGGCGGAAATCGAACAGCGCGCATCCCGGAACGGCAGAAGGAGAACCCAATGGCAAAGACAATCATGATCGTGGACGACTCGGCCAGCTTGCGCCAGGTGGTGGGTATCGCGCTCAAGGGTGCGGGCTACGACGTGATCGAGGCGTGTGACGGCCGCGACGCGCTGACCAAGCTGACCGGGCAGAAAGTCCACCTGATCATCAGCGACGTGAACATGCCGAACATGGACGGCATCACCCTGGTCAAGGAAATAAAGAAGCACCCGAATTACAAGTTCACTCCCGTCATGATGCTGACCACCGAGAGCCAGGAGGCGAAGAAGGCCGAAGGCCAGGCGGCCGGCGCGAAGGCATGGGTGGTCAAGCCCTTCCAGCCGCCGCAGATGCTCGATGCGGTTTCCCGGCTTGTACTGCCGTAGGGGATGTCGATGTTCACACTTGAGCAACAGGACAGCGGCGGCGCGTGCCGCATCGCGGTGTCCGGAGAGATGACGATCTACAGCGCGGCCGAACTGAAGAGCAGGCTGCTCGCCGCCGTCGCGGGAAGCCAGTCGGTCGAGTGCGATCTGACGGAGGTGTCGGAATTCGACAGCGCGGGCGTGCAGCTGCTCGCACTGCTGCAGCGCCAGGTCGGCGCGGGCGGCAGCGTATCGATCACCGGCGCCAGCGAGACCGTGCGCGAGCTGCTCGATCTCTACCGGCTCTCCGGCGAGCTGATTGCGATCGCGCCCGAGGCCGACGTTACTCGGGACGGTGATGCAGGGGAGGCGTCATGAGCATGACCATGGACCATGCGCAACAGACCTTCGTCGAGGAAAGCAAGGACCTGCTGGCGCACATGGAAGAGTCGCTGCTTCGGCTCGAGACCGAGCCGGGCGACGCAGAGACGCTCGCGGCCATGTTCCGCGCCGCGCATACCATCAAGGGCTCGGCCGGACTGTTCGGATTCGACGCCATCGTGACGTTCACGCACGTCGCCGAAAGCGTGCTCGATTTCGTGCGCGAGGGGAAGCTGGACCTGGACGGTGCCCGGGTGGCGCTGCTGCTCGCGAGCTGCGACCACATCTCGCGGCAGCTCGAGTCGGTGGAGCTCGGGCACCTGGGCGTCACGTCGGCGGAGGACGAAGCGCGCGGCGCCGAGCTCGTCAAGGCGCTTTCCGCGCTGCTGGGGCATCCGGCGCCCGCGCCGTCCGCAGCCGCGGCCGCTTCGGAAGCGGCGACCGCGAAGGAACAGGACACGGGGGGCGCACTCGGGCGCAAATTCTGGCACCTGTCGCTTCGCTTCGGCGCGGACGCCCTGCGCAACGGGATGGATCCGGCGAGCTTCCTGCGCTACCTCGGGACGCTCGGCACCATCCGCGACCTGGCCACCCTGTTCGACGCGATGCCGTCTTCGTCGGAAATGGATCCGGAATCGTGCTACCTGGGCTTCGAGATCGAGCTGGAGAGCGACGCGAAGCGCGCGATCATCCTGAGCGTATTCGATTTCGTCCGCGACGATTGCAGCATCCGGCTGCTGCCGCCGCGCAGCAGGATCGACGACTACATCAAGCTGATCAACGAGCTGCCCGAGGACAACCTGCGCCTGGGCGAGATACTGGTCGCCTCCGGCGCGCTCAGCCGCGCCGAGCTGGAAGAGGGCCTCGATCAGCAGGACGCCGCGCGATCCGGGCGCGTCGCCGATGCGGAACCGGGAAGTGAAGGTCCTGCGGCGGCAAATGACGGCGTGCCCCAGATCGGATCGATCCTCGTCGACAAGGGTGCGGTCGACCCGCCGCTCGTGAACGCGGCGCTCGCCAAGCAGGACCGCGTCAAGACCAAGCGCCAGGAGGAAAGCCGCTTCGTGCGGGTGCAGGCGGACAAGCTCGACCAGCTCATCAACCTCGTCGGCGAGCTGGTCATCGCCAGCGCGGGGGCGAACCTGCTCGCGCAGCGCGCGGGCGACGGCGCGCTGCAGGAGTCGACGCAGCAGGTGATCGGCCTGGTGGAGGAGATCCGCAACGGCACGCTGCAGCTTCGCATGGTGCAGATCGGCGACACCTTCAACCGCTTCCGGCGCGTCGTCCGGGACGTGAGCCAGGAGCTCGGCAAGGACATCGAGCTTGTCATCAACGGCGGCGACGCCGAGCTGGACAAGTCGGTGGTCGAGCGCATCGCCGATCCGCTCACGCACTTGATCCGCAATGCCGTCGACCACGGGATCGAAAGCGCCGCGGCGCGGACCCAGGCCGGCAAGCCGGCGCGCGGCACGGTCTCCCTCAACGCCTACCACGACTCGGGCAGCATCGTGATCGAAGTCGCGGACGACGGCCAGGGGCTGGACCGCGACCGGATTCTCAAGAAGGCGCAGGAGCGCGGCATCGTCGGCCCCAACCAGCACCTCACCGACAACGAGGTCTTCAATCTCGTGTTCCTGGCGGGCTTTTCGACGGCGGAGCAGGTGAGCAACCTCTCGGGCCGGGGCGTGGGCATGGACGTGGTCCGGCGCAACGTCGAGGCCTTGCGCGGCACCGTCAACATCGAATCGCAGCGCGGGCAGGGCACGAAGATGATCATCCGCCTGCCGCTCACGCTGGCGATCATCGACGGCTTCCTGGTGGGCGTCGCGGCGGCCTCGTATGTTGTGCCGCTGGACATGATGGTCGAGTGCATCGAGCTGGGCGATCGGGCCGGGAAGCACAACTACCTCAACCTGCGCGGCGAAGTTCTGCCGTTCCTGCGGCTGCGTGAATTGTTCGAGCTGGAAGGCGGCGCGGGCCAGCGCGAAAGCGTCGTGGTGGTGCAGTACGCAGGACAGAAGGCGGGACTGGTGGTGGACGCGCTCATGGGCGAGTTTCAGACCGTGATCAAGCCACTGGGCAAGCTGTTCGAGAAGCTGCGCGGGATCGGCGGCTCGACCATCCTCGGCAGCGGCGAAGTGGCGCTGATCCTCGACGTCCCGGCGCTGATCGGCGAGGCGTCGCGCAAGGAGAGGTCGACCACGGAAGCGGCTCAGCCAGCCGCTGCGTAACGAATGACTTTCAGCCCTTTCAGGAGACGTATATGAGCCAGACATCCACAGCGGAGCGCCATGCCGCGGGTAGTGCGGCGGTGCCCGCGGGCCAGTACCTGACCTTCATGCTCGGCGGGGAGGCCTACGCGATCGGCATCCTCGCCATCAAGGAGATCATCGAGAACGGGCAGATGACGCGCGTGCCGATGATGCCGGAGTTCATCCGCGGGGTGATCAACCTGCGCGGGGCGGTGGTGCCGGTGATCGACCTGGGGGTGCGCTTCAACGCCCAGGCGACGATGATGGGCAAGCGCACCTGCATCGTGATCCTGGAGGTGGAGAGCGATGGCGAGGCGCACGATGTGGGCATCCTGGTGGACGCGGTGAACGAGGTGATGGACATCGCCGCGGCCAACATCGAGCCTGCACCCGCGTTCGGCACGCACATCCGCACCGATTTCATCGCCGGTATGGGCAAGGTGGACGAGAAGTTCGTCGTCATCCTGGACCCGGCGCGCGTGCTCTCGGTGGACGAGATGGCGGCGATCGCGCAGGCGGCGACGGTCGAGAGCGGCGAGGAGCCTGAGGCAGGACGTTGAGCGCGATGAAGCTGGCATCTGACCACATGACCATTGACACGGCCCAGGCCGGAACTAGGAGGAGGAAGACGCAAATGAAGCTCAAGCTACTGGCCAGAATGCTCATCGGGCCGGGCGTCGCGCTGGCGATGATGGTCGTGCTCGCCGCCACCGGCTGGTGGGCGATGGACAAGCAGAGGCAGAGCCTCGAGGACGTCGCCGTGGACCAGTTCGGCCACTACGAGGCGGCCGCGCGCGCGTATCAGGCCACCGGCGACGTGCACACGCTGGTCTACCGGACCATGACCTGGATCGCGAACTACGACGACGCGAAGATCGCCGCGGTCATCAAGGAGGGATCGAGGCAGATCGACGCGATCCTGGGGCAGTTGAAGCAGGCCGTCGACAGGGACGACGCCGAGGCGCGCAAGCACGCCGACGCCATCGCGAAGGTCATGGGCGAGTACCGCAAGCTGGCGGCCGACGCCCTGGAGATCGCGGGGGGCGATGTCAACATGGGGATGAACTACATGCAGACGGCGGACGGCAAGTTCGTCGAGATGGGCAAGTCGTTCAAGGCGCTGGTCGACCTGCAGAAGGCTGCGGCGCAGCGGGCGTACCGGGAGGCCGAAGTCGCGCACGCGACCGCGCTCGCCGTCGGCGCCGCTGTGCTCGGCATCGCGCTGGCGCTGGTCGTCGTCGTGGGCGTGCTCATGGCGCGCGGCCTCGTTGCGCTGCTCGGCGGCGAGCCCGAGTACGCCGCCGAGATAGTGCACCGCGTCTCCCGGGGCGATATGGCCGTCGAGGTCGCGGTCCGCAAGGGCGACACCACCAGCCTGCTCGCGGCGATGCAGGAGATGGTCGCTCGCCTCACCGGCGTGATCCGCGAGGTGCGCAGCGGCGCGGACACCCTGGCCAGCACCTCCGAGCAGGTGAGCTCGACCTCGCAATCGATCAGCCAGGGGGCCTCGGAGCAGGCAGCGAGCGTGGAGCAGACCACCGCGTCGATCGAGCAGATGATGGCCTCGATCACGCAGAACACCGAAAACGCCAAGGTCACCGACGGCATGGCGAGCCAGGCGGCCAAGGATGCAGCCGAAGGCGGCCAGGCGGTCGGCCAGACGGTGGCCGCGATGAAATCCATTGCCGGCAAGATCGGCATCATCGACGACATCGCGTACCAGACCAATCTGCTGGCGCTGAACGCGGCAATCGAGGCTGCGCGGGCGGGCCAGCACGGCAAGGGATTCGCGGTAGTCGCCGCCGAAGTGAGGAAGCTCGCCGAGCGCAGCCAGGTGGCGGCGCAGGAGATCGGACAGCTCGCCGGGTCGAGCGTGGAAACCGCCGAGCGTGCGGGAAAGCTGCTCGAGACCATGGTGCCCTCGATCGGCAAGACCTCGAGCCTGGTGCAGGAAATCGCTGCGGCTTCGGAGGAGCAGGCCGCCGGCGTCAACCAGGTAAGCGGCGCGATCGGGCAGCTCAGCCAGGCCACGCAGCAGAACGCATCGGCTTCCGAAGAGCTGGCGGCGACCGCCGAGGAGATGAGCAGCCAGGCCGGGCAGCTTCAGCAGCTCATGGCCTTCTTCAAGCTGGAGCGTGCCGAAGCCGGGCCGGCAACGGCGTCCATTGAGGACAAGCCCGCCGCGGGCAAGGCCCCGCGCAGGCTCGCCAAGCTCGCGGCCGGTGGGGGGAGTTCCATCGACGAGAAAGAGTTCAGAGCCTTCTAGAAAGCCGGTGGTGAAACAGGCGACCAACGTCAAACCCGGCGTGTCCGGCGCTGCGGCCCGGCCGGGCCCCGATCAGCTCATGGGTATGCTGTACGCCCATACCAGTATCAGCGACGCCGCGTTCGCGCACTTCCAGGCGCTGCTGTTCGAGCGCGTCGGCATCCGGCTGAGCTCGGAGAAGAAGGCGCTGCTGTGCGGCCGGCTTGCGAAGCGACTCAAGGAGCGCGGGTTGCGCGACTACGATGAATACTACGCGCTGATCGCCAACGGGAGGGACCCGGCCGAGCTGCAGATCGCGATCGATCTGCTCACGACCAACGAGACCTATTTTTTCCGCGAGCCCAAGCATTTCGAATTCCTCTCGCGCCGCCTCGAGGAGGGCAAGCGCGCGGGAGCCTCCGGCCGGGGCCTGCGCGTGTGGAGCGCGGCCTGCTCCAGCGGCGAGGAGCCCTACAGCATCGCCATGGTGCTCGCGGAACACCTCGGCGGCGCGCCCTGGGAAATCATGGCTTCGGATGTAAGCACGCGCATGCTGGAGCGCGCGCGCGTCGGGCACTACGCGCTCGAGCGAGCCAAGGGCATACCGCCCGAGTATCTCGCGACGTACTGCCTGAAGGGCGTGGGTAAGCAGGAAGGAACCCTGCTGATCGAGCGAACGCTTCGCGAGCGTGTCGCGTTCCGGCACTTGAACCTCATGGACGTTCCGGCCGACCTGGGAACGTTCGACATCGTGTTCCTGCGCAACGTGTTGATCTACTTCGACCTGGAGACCAAGCGAAAGGTCATCGAGCGGGTCGCGGCACGGATAAAGCCCGGCGGGCACCTGCTGGTAGGCCATTCGGAGAGCCTGAACGGAATCACCAACGCTATCGTCGCCGAAGCTCCCGCGATCTACCGCAAACCCTGATTGATCGCCATGGCGAAACCGCGCATCGAGATCGTTCTCCAGCCGGGGGAATTCCACTTCGGCGAGCGGAACACGCGCATTCGCACGCTGCTCGGCTCGTGCGTTGCGATCACCTTGTGGCACCCTAAGCTCCTGATCGGAGGCATGTGCCATTTCCTGCTGCCCAGCCGCCCCCTCATTCCGCGTTCCTGCGATGGCCGCTACGGCGAGGAGGCGATGGCGCTTCTCATCGCGGCGATCGCCTCCCACGGCACCAAGCCGCGCGAGTATGAGGCCAAGCTCTTCGGCGGGGGCAACATGTTCCCCGGCAAGGGCAGGGGGGATGCCTTCGACGTCGGGACGCGCAATGCACAGATCGCGATGCAGATGCTCGCGCGCCATGGAATCGTGCCCAAGGCGACGAGCCTGGGCCAGTCCGGCTACAGGAACGTGTATTTCGACGTCGGAACGGGGAATGTCTGGGTGAGGCACGTCAGCGAACTGCTGCAGGAAGTCAAGAGGTCAGCCTAGATGCCCAAGATCAGAGTAATGGTGGTCGACGATTCCGCCGTGGTTCGCAAGGTCCTCAGCGAGACGCTCGCGCAGGATCCGGCGATCGAGGTCGCAGGGACGGCGCCCGACCCGATCTTCGCCATGGAGCGCATGGCCAAGCGCTGGCCGGACGTGATCGTGCTCGACGTGGAAATGCCGCGCATGGACGGGATCACGTTCCTCAGGAAAATCATGAGCGAGCGGCCGACGCCGGTGGTGATCTGCTCGACGCTCACGGAAAAGGGCGCGGAGACCACCATGCAGGCGCTCGCTGCCGGTGCGGTGAGCTTCATTGCGAAGCCGAAAATCGGTGCGCGCCAGTTCCTGCTGGACGCGGCGAACGACCTGATCGGCGCCGTGAAGGTCGCGGCGCATGCCAATCCCAGGCTGTTGCGGCCGATGCCGCATCCCGCGCAGAAGCTCAGCGCCGATGCGATCATCGCGCCGGCGCACGCCCACAGGGCGCAGCCGGCCCTGCTACACGCCGGCGAGAAGGGATTGGTTCCGGGGTTCGGCGCGCTGGCGCAGACGACGGAGCGCGTCGTCGCGCTGGGAACCTCGACGGGTGGTACGCAGGCCCTGGAGCGGGTCCTGACGGCGCTGCCGCGGGTCTCGCCGGGGATCGTCATCGTCCAGCACATGCCGGAAAAGTTCACCGCCCTGTTTGCGGCGCGGCTGGACTCGCTGTGCCAGATCGAGGTGAGAGAGGCGGCCGACGGCGACCGGGTCATTCCGGGCCGCGCGCTCATCGCCCCGGGAGGCCGGCACATGATGCTGCACCGGAGCGGCGCCAACTACTACGTGGAGGTGAAGGACGGGCCGCTCGTGAACCGGCACAAGCCCTCGGTGGACGTGCTGTTCCGCTCCGTCGCACAGACGGCGGGCAGAAACGCGCTCGGCGTCATCATGACCGGGATGGGGGACGACGGAGCGAGGGGCCTGCGCGAAATGCGCGAGGCCGGGGCGCACACGGTCGCGCAGGATGAAGCGACCTGCGTCGTCTACGGCATGCCCAAGGAAGCGGTCAAGCTCGACGCCGCCGAGCGCAGCCTGCCGCTGGAGTCGATCGCGCAGGCGATCCTGGAACAGCTCTAACTTGCCGGCCTTCACGCGGGGGCGGATGAGCGATCAGAAACAAACGATCACCATTCGCGCGCGCAATGACCTGTCCACGTGATCCATGTCGGATTCATTAGCGTCTGCGGCCTGAAGTTTCCCGCGTTCGGGCCGTTAATTCAATCTCAGGAAGTGGAGACGAGCGCCAAGCGCCGAATCGCGGTGCTCCGGTGGTGGGGTTGCGTTTCGACTCTTCCGAGTCGGCTACAGGCAGCAACAACGAGAATGATGTTCAGGAGAAACAGGTACTGGAAGAAGCCCGCCAAGCAGGCTGCGGAGGGCGGACAGGCGCTGGGCCGGCCGGTCGACGCAATGAAGAGGATCGCCATCAGCGACGACATCGTCTACGCGATAGCGGGAAGAGTATTTCATCCTAAGGGGACTGTCATGTTCAAGCGAAGCGCACTGGCATTGCTGGTAACCGCCGGGTTGTCCGGCATCGCGGCCGCCGAAGTCGGAGTGTCGGACACTGAAATCAAGCTCGGCATGGTGAATGCGCAATCCGGACCCGCATCGGGCCTCGGCAAGGGCATGCTTGCCGGTGCACAGGCGGTATTCAACGAAGTCAACGCCAAGGGCGGTATACACGGCCGGAAAATCAAGCTAGTGGTCGGCGACGACGGTTATGAACCGGAGAAGACGATCGATGCCACGCTGAAAATGATCGACGACGAAAAGGTGTTCGCTCTGTTCGGTTATGTCGGGACGCCGACTGCGAATGCCGCGATCCCGATCGTCAAGGAAATGAAAGTGCCGCTGCTCGGCGCCTTTACGGGCGCAATGACGCTGCGCGAGCCGGTGACACGCGAAATCTTCAACCTGCGCGCCTCCTACGACGACGAAGCCGAGGCCTTGGTAGAGCGTTTCACGAAAGGCTTTGGCGCGAAGAAGATCGCCGTGTTCTATCAGGACGACGGCTTCGGGCTTGCGGTGCTCTCCGGCACCGAGAAGGCGCTCAAGCGGCGGGGCATGGACGTGGCGGCAAAGGCGACTTTCGCGCGCAACACCGTCGCCGTCAAGACGGGGCTCGCCGCGTTGCTCGCAGCCGCGCCCGATGCGGTGGTCATGGTCGGACCGTACACGCCGATTGCGGCCTTCATCAAGGAAGCACGTGTGGCCGGGCTCAAGGCGCAGCTGGCGACGGTTTCGTTCGTTGGCACTGACAACCTTGTGGAACTCGTCCAGGCGGAGGGCGAGAATGTGCTGATCTCGCAGGTGGTTCCGTTGCCCGATGATGTCTCGCTGCCGGCGACCAAGGAGTGCGCGGAACTCGTCGCGAAGCACTCTGCCGGGGTGAAACTCGGCTTCGTCAACTTCGAGGGTTGCCTGACGGCGAAGCTGATGGTACAGGCGCTGCAGGCCGCCGGCAAGGGCGTTTCGCGCGACCTGCTCATCCAGCAGCTCGAGGCGATGAAGGATCTCGACATGGGCGGCATCCGGCTCAAAATCTCCACCGACAATCATCAGGCCATGCGCCAGGTGTACGTCACCCAGATCAAGGGCGGCAAGGTCGTGGCGCTGCAGGGCGGTGCAGCCAGCGTGGTATCGCTTAAGTAGCGGTCGGCTCGGTCCGCGGGCGGGCACGCCCGCGGCGTCGTTCGGTCGAATGGACGCGAGATGTCATGAAAGTAAGAACCAAGCTCGTCGTCAACTCGTTGCTGACCATAGCGGGTATCGTCGCGGTCGCCGCGGTGGGCTATGTCTCGCTGTTGCAGACACGCGACAACATCAACCAGCTGACCTCCCAATCGACGCCGCTGCAGGTTAGAACGCTGGAGTACCAGCAGCTCACCGAACGGCTCATATCGGACTTTCTGCGCATCAGGCTTGCCACGACCGAGGAGGAGATGAAGCGCGACGCGGCTGCCACCGAAGCGCGGCTGCAGGCCATGGAAGCGCTCAAGGCGGAGATCGCAAGGCTCAATCCGGAGAGCCGGCTGGACACGGGGAAGTTCGGCGCTGCGCTGCAAACCACGATCGGCGCAGTCGATCAGCGCTTCAAGAACCTGGCACTGTTCGGCGCGGAGTCAGCGAGCATCAACACTTCGCTTGAATCCATAGACGGGATAATCAATGCAACCAACGCCGAGTTGCAGCAGCTTTCGGCCCAGGCGGCCAAGGGGGTAGTGGAGGCGCAGAACTCGGGTGCCCGTGCCAACAGCGCCGTCAAGAAGCTGCTTACCGTGCAGGCACGCCTCAAGGAGATCGAACTGGTGATGAGCGAGGTGGACCTGGCCCGGAACAAGTTCAGATTGACGCCGTTGCGGGAGCGATTGAAGGCGGTAGTGGACTCGATTGCCGGCATCAAACAGGAGCCCGGCGACCCGGCCCTTATCCGCGAGATCAAGGAAGTCGTTCAGAGCCTATGGGTCCAGATTGCACGCGAGCAAAACGGGCTGTTGCAGTTGCGCGCCGAGATGCTCTCCAACAAGGCGGTCGAGAGTCAGTACGCCGCCCTGAAGGGGTCGATTCAAAAAAGCATTGAATCGTTGGGCAGGAAGCTCTCCGAGGCGGTCGATCCGCTTGAAATCGGGCTGCTCGACGAACGCAAACGGGGGGACCAGGCGATCGATTTCCAGGGCAAGGCGGGCCTGGGTCTTGCGGCGAGCAATTTGATCAGTATCGATTCCAAGGGTCTCAACGCGGGCGTGCGTCTCGTCATGCTCAGCGCGTCCGCGAAGGCGGTGCAGGAGGCCGGTGATTATCTGGGCAAGACGATTGCGCGCATGCAGGCCAACGTCGGCCAGGTCAAAGCCGTGCTCAAGCAGCTCGGGCAGGCTCGCATGGCGGCCAACATCGACAACGTTTCCGCCGGCATCCGCAGACTCGACGAAGGCACTGACCAGATCCTGAAGGCGAGATCCAGCGTGCTCGCGAGCGAGCAAAAGCTGGCGGAAGCGATGGAGCAGGTCAAGGCGCTTGCCGCCGAGCAATTGCACCAGGGTGAGGCGCGCGTCAAGGACAGCGCTCGCAACCAGCAGGTGGTCGCACGCGAGGCCGAGGAGGGCGTTCAAAGTGCGATCGTGACCATGATGCTGATTGCGGCTGTCATCGCCGCACTTTCCATTTTCATCGCATTGTGGGTGACGCGCAATATCGTCAGGCAGCTCGGTGGCGAGCCTGATCACGTGGCAAACATTGCCACTGCGGTCGTGGCGGGAGACCTGACGTTGACGGTAGCGACAAACGAGGGCGATGCGAGCAGCGTGCTCTTTTCGATGAAACAGATGGTAGCGAAGCTCTCCGAGGTGGTGGGAGAAGTGCAGAATTCGGCTGAATCGCTGGTGGACGCTTCGGGCCAAGTGAGCGCGACGGCACAGTCGATCAGCCAAGCAGCCTCGGAACAGGCAGCGAGTGTCGAAGAGACCAGCGCCTCGATCGAAGTGATGCGCGCCTCGATCGTGCAGAATACCGAGAACGCCAAGGTCACCGACGGCATGGCGAGCAAGGCCGCCAAGGACGCCGCCGAGGGCGGCCTGGCGGTCACGCGGACGGTGGCCGCGATGAAGTCGATCGCCGAGAAGATCGGCATCATCGACGACATCGCATATCAAACCAACCTGCTGGCGCTGAACGCGGCGATCGAGGCCGCGCGAGCGGGAGAGCACGGCAAGGGTTTCGCGGTGGTGTCGGCGGAGGTGAGAAAGCTCGCCGAGAGGAGCCAGGTGGCGGCGCAGGAGATCGGGGAGCTAGCGGGCTCCAGCGTGCAGTTGGCCGAGCGCGCCGGAAAGCTCTTGGAGACCATGGTGCCCTCGATCTCCAAGACCAGCGACCTGGTGCAGGAGATCACGGCGGCCTCCGAGGAGCAGGCCTCGCGGGTGAAGCAATTGAACGGAGCGATCGGGCAATTGAACCAGGCGACGCAGCAGAACGCCTCGGCCTCGGAGGAATTGGCAGCCACCGCCGAGGAGATGAACAGCCGGGCCGAGCAACTGCAACAGGTGATGGCGCACTTCAAGCTCAAGCGCGCCGCGGGCACACCGATCACGTCGGCCGCATCTATAGCCTAGCCTACAAGGAGAGACCCCGGGCTATGCCGGGGGATATCTACCTTTCCATCCCAAATCTCCCGATATTGCACAGTTGCGAAGTTGCAACTGTGCAATATCGGGACACCAAACTAGACCCAAAATCCCTGCGACATCTGTCAACTCGCGAGCGATAGGGACCTACTGCGAGTCTAGCTCGACCAGCCCGTGCTTCAGCGCGTAGTGGGTCAGCTCGGCGTTGTTCTTCAGCCCCATCTTCTCCAGCAGCCGCGCGCGATAGACGCTGACGGTCTTGGCCGACAGCGACAGCTCGTCGGCGATCTGCGACAGGGTTCGTCCCGCGGCGATCAGGCACAGCGTCTGATATTCGCGGTCCGAGAGGACCTCGTGCGGCATGACGTCGGCGTCGCGTCCGAGCGTGTTCGCGAGCGCCTCGGCGAGCTCGGGCGTGATGTACTTGCGTCCGCCCACCACCTGCCGGATCGCGGTGATGAGCTGGTCGGCGGCGCTCTGCTTGGTGAGATAGCCGCTCGCGCCGGCGCGGATGGCGCGCACCGCGTACTGGTCCTCGGGGTACATGGAAAGGATCAGCACCGGGAGCTTCGGGAATTCCTTCTTCACGATCTTGAGGATGTCGATGCCGTTCTTTCCCGGCAGGGAGATGTCGAGCAGCAGCATGTCGATTTCCTCGCTGCGCAGCGGCTTCATCACCTCGGGATAACCTCCGGCCTCGGCAACGGCGCGGATGTCGGTCGTCTCCGCGATCACCTGGCGCAGGCCCTGGCGCACGATGGCGTGATCGTCACAAATCAGTACGCGGATCAATTTGCACCTTCCTGCTGCACGCCGTAACGCGGCAGCGTCACCTTCAGCGTCGTTCCACGACCGGGAGTGCTCGCGATGTCGAGCACTCCCCCCATCTCGGTCACGCGCTCGCGCATACCGCGCAAGCCGAACGAGTCGCGCTTGAGGAGGGCGCCGGGCGCGAATCCGACGCCATTATCCCTTACCTCCAGCTTTACGACGTCCTCGGCGACAGTGAATACTACTCCGACCTCGGTCGCGCCGGCGTGTTTTGCGATGTTGGTCAGACTCTCCTGGAAAAGCCGGAACACGGCGGTCGCAAGATCCGGGTCCAGCTCGACGTCCTCGGTCGTGCCCGTCAGCTCGCATTCGATTCCGAGGCGCTTGCGAAATGCGTCGAGCTGCCACTCGATTGCCGGCACGATACCATAGTCGAGCAGGCTGGGCCTCAGGTCGCGGGCGATCCGGATCGAGGACTGGAGCGCGGAATCGAGATGCTGCTGCATGCTGCGGATCTTGTCGGCGAGCAGCTCGTTCTTGCCCATCTTGCCGCGCAGCCAGGCGAGGTCGAGCTTCACCGCGGTGAGCGTGCCGCCGATGGCGTCGTGGATCTCGCGCGCGATGCGGCTGCGTTCGGCCTCCTTGGCCTTCTCGACGTGCGAGGACATGCGCCGCAACTGCTCGCGCGATTCCCGGATCTCGAGCTCGGCGAGCTTCTCCCGGGTCACGTCCGAGGCGATGCCTTCCCACCATACCAGGCCCGGCGCGAGCTCGCGCGGGCTCGCGCTGATCGAGATCCAGCGTTCATGCTGGTCCGCCAGTCGCCCTTCCCAGCGGAGCACGGCGAGGCTGGCGGCGCAATCGATGAACATGGGTTCCAGTCGCTCGCGGTCCTCCTTCCGGATCCGGTCCAGGAACAGGTACGGGTTGTCCAGGAACGCGCGCGGAGCCACGCCGAACAGCGCCTGCGCGCCCTCGCTGACGTAGGAAAAGAATATCGCGCCGTCCTGGGGCGCGTAGTGAAGCTGGAACACCATGCCCGGCAGGTTGCTCGTGATGGCCCGGAAGCGCGCCTCGCTCTCCTTGAGGGCCAGCTCAGCGAGCCGGCGCGCCCGCTGCGACTCGGCCGAGGAGAGCGCGCGATCGACCGCCGGGACCAGGCGGTGCAGGTTGTCCTTCAGGATGTAGTCCGAGGCGCCCGCGTGCAGGGCCTCGACCGCCGCCTCTTCGCCGATGGTCGCCGAAACGATCAGGAAGGGCACCTCGACCTGCGTCTGCTGGAGCAGCTCGAGCGCGGCCATCGACGAGAACCGCGGCATGCGGTGATCGGATATGACGATGTCCCAGGGTTCCTCGAGCGCGGCGCGCATCTCGGGGGCGTCCTCGACCAGGCGCGAGGTGACCTGATAGCCGGCGCCGGCGAGGATCGCCAGGAGCAGCTGGTAATCGTCCTCGGAGTCCTCGACCACCAGGGCCCGCAAGGGCCGCGGGCGCGGTGCGTCGGCTGTCTGGGAGTAGGTCTGGAGCAGGGGCTGCATAGGAATACTTTGCCAGTGCGATTCTAGCGCTCCCGGGGACTTACGGCGAGTGGCATTAGCTTCGCGTCGGCCGGCCGGCCCCGATCCGCAGAGAAGGGGTGGATTTGCCCGCCTGATCTCCCCTCAGCCGTACAGGGTCCCTCGCAACAATGGCGCATGACGCCTTTCTCCGTTCCCGGTCTCCGGGAGCGTTCTAAGGGTTTGGGGCGCGATGCCGATAACGGATGATCGGCGAAAGCGACCGAGGGGCGAGCACGGAATGGCGAAAGCGACGAGCACGGCCGGCAGCAGCGGGAGCGGTGAACTAATCACGGGCAACCAGGCTCCGATCGCGATGCGGCGTGCACGCAATCGTGGTCTCGCCCTGGCCGCGCTCGGCGCGGCCGTCATACCGTTTGCCTCCAAGGGCTGGGGCATGGCGGTGCTGGCGGCCGTTTTCGTGGCGATCGGAACGGGATGTTTGCTGCTGCTTCGGCCCGAGGCGCGCAAGCAGACGACCGGGCCGTCGGGCGAGGCAGCGCAGCCCGGCGCCGCGCCCGCGATTATCAAGGATTCGTTCCAGGCCTGTCAGGGAGAGTTCCGAAGCGCAAAGAGCGAGCTCGGCCAGCTGCAGAGACTGCTCGCCGACGCCGTCGCCAGACTCACCGAGGGCTTCAACAATCTGAACCGCTACGCGGAAGCGCAGCGCGAGACCGCCCTGGAACTCGCCAAGAACGACTACGGCAGGAGCCTGGGGGACGGCGCCTCCGGCGAGTCGCTCACCATCGAACAATTCGTCCGCGACACTTCGGCGACGCTGAATTCGTTCGTCGACAGCATCGTCGCCAACAGCCGCGAGGCGATGAGCGTGGTGGAAAAGATGGACCAGATCAAGGACCAGATGGACAAGGTTTCGGCCATCCTGGGCGAGATCACCGCGGCATCCATGGAGCAAAGCTCCGGAATCGAACAGGTCAACCAGGCGATCACGCAGATGGACCAGGTGACCCAGCAAAACGCGGCCCTGGTCGAGCAGGTCGCCGCCGCGGCCGAATCGCTGCAGGACCAGGCGCAGGGGCTGATCAACGCAGTGGCGGTATTCAAGCTCGAGCACGCGGCGCAGGCCGCCGCGCGCACCGCACCGGCCGCAGCCAGGCGCACCGGCAACGTCACGCCCATGCCGGCGAAGAAGCCGGAACCGGCCGCGGCGAAAGCCGCCGCCAAGTCCGCCCCCAGGTTCGTAAAGGTCGCGGGCGGCGATGACGAGTGGGAAGAATTCTGACCTGCGCGTGAAGGGTGTGGAAAAGATGCATGCATCGGGCTCGGACAGGGAGTTCGTCTTTACCAAGGCGGACTTCGAGAAGGTGAAGGAACTGATCCACCGGCACGCCGGGATCGCGCTCAGCGACAGCAAGCAGAACATGGTGTACAGCCGCCTCGCGCGGCGGCTGCGCATGCTCAAGCTGACGCGCTTTTCCGACTACCTGGAGACGATCGCGAGCGGCAACGGAGAGGAATGGCAGTCGTTCGTCAACTCGCTCACGACCAACCTGACCTCGTTCTTCCGCGAGAAGCATCACTTCCCGATTCTCGCCGATCTGCTCAAGAGCCTGGCGGACAAGGGCGACATACGGTTGTGGTGCAACGCGGCTTCGACCGGCGAGGAGCCCTACTCGATCGCGATCACCGCGCTCGAGGCATTGGGCACCCGGGCCGCCCGTGTGCAGGTCCTGGCGACCGATATCGATACCAACGTGCTCGCAACGGCGCAGGCGGGCATCTACCCTGAAGAAAGCGTCAGCCGCGTCGATGACGCCATCCTGCGCCGCTATTTCCGTCGTGGCGGCGAAAAGCACGCGGGAAAAGGGCGGGGGAAGCCCGAGGTGCAGGCGCTGGGGAATTTCCGGCA
>Ga0080064_1004374_pt1 | contig 18223 bp, 18 predicted proteins | sample Subgrocontami54m_FD_69260 | JGI IMG/M metagenome (GOLD analysis project Ga0080064, IMG submission 69260) | Subsurface groundwater microbial communities from S. Glens Falls, New York, USA - GMW46 contaminated, 5.4 m (SPADES assembly) (version 2) ...
CACAAAGCGGAGAAGACCTCTTCCTGGGTCAGGCCGGTGCTTTCTTCCATATTCCCCTGCTCTCGACGAGTGTGGCCGCCATGAAGAACGCCAGGGCCCCGAACAGGAAACCCCGATAAAGGTCCTCGTAGGAGACCACCCTTTTTAATCCCTCGATCTCTCTCTCCCGGACCGCGATGTGATTGAAAATCCCCTCCAGCTCCTGTCCGGTGAAGGCGCGGTAAAATTTTCCGCCGCTCTGTTCTGCGATCGAGCGGAGCGTCTTTTCATCGAGTCGGGTCACGATCCGTTTGCCGTCGTTGTCCTCCAGATACTCGATGGTTCCGTTTTCTTCGGAGATGGGAATCGGCGCTCCCTCCTCCGAACCGATCCCGATAGTGTGCACCGGCACCCCTTTCTCTTTGACCGTCCGAAGGCCGCTTTCCAAGAGGGCGCCGTGATCTTCTCCGTCCGAGATCAGAACGAATACTTTTTTGTGGCGGGAAGTTTTCGGATCGATCTCCGCTTCTTTACTGAGGATGGCCATGCCGTTTGTCAGCGCCTGGCCGATGTTGGTGCCGAATCTCGGGGCCGCATCCTCCCTAAGATAGTTGAGATAGTAGGGAAGATTGTCAGGGTCGCGGGTGAGATAGGAAAGGATGAGGCTTCCGCCGGCGAAAGAGACCAGCGCGACGCGGTCGTCGGGCGGTTTTTTCTGCGAGAAGGCCTGGATCACTTCAATCGCTCGCTCCAGGCGCGAAGGGGGAATGTCCCGCGCTCGCATGGAAGGGGAGGTGTCCAGAAGAAAAACGACGTCCATCCTCTTGGGTTGGGCCACGGTCGTCTCCCTCATGATCTGAGGATGCGCGAGGGCGAAGATCAAGGAGGCCAGGGCCAGGTTGAGCAGCAGATACCGGATCCAGCTTCGCCCGAAGCTCGATAGATCCGAGATTCTCCTGAGCGGCTCCTGGGCCCCGAGGCGGCGCCGGCCGCGGGATTTGGTGGAAAGGTGATAGAGCCAAAGGGGGACGAGGAGGAGCAGGAGGAAGAAGAGCTTGAAATAGTGGGGCTGTAAAAAAATCATGGGCGAGTCAACCGCGCTTTTCAGGAGGCAGCTTGTCCTGGAAAGGGTCCCCCGGGCGCCACTTTTCCAGGATGGACTTGGCTTTTTCTTCCCCCTTTTTTTCGTCCTTGCCCTTCAGGGAGAGGAGGTATTTGACCAGTTCGTAATTGTATTTGAGATCCCAATCGCCGGGCTGGAGGAAGAGCCCTTTTTGATAGATCTCCAGCGATTCTTTCAGCAGATCGAGCGAATCCATGCGGTCTTTCGTCTGGAGGGCTTTGCGGACCAGGAGGTTCCCGGCCCAAAAGGCATACTCCTCCGTTTCGGCCAGGAAGGGGGCCCGCAGAGATCCTTCCTCTAGCTTCTCGATCGCCTCGTCGCCTTGGCCTCTTAGATAGAAGATGCGGACCTGGTTAAAGGTGAGCTTTTGATAGTCGTTTCGCAAAACGACGGCGAGCCAGGGAGCCCTGGTGAAGAGCTTCGCCGTCTCCTGGTAGATTTCTATTGCCCTGTCGGAATCCCCGCCGAGTAGGGCCTCATCGCCTTTCTCGACTTGGTAAAGCCAATAAGCATACCCGATCAATCCTCCGGAAAGAACGAAGATCAAGGTCAGCAAAATAGGCCAGATGAGTTTCTTCACGGGCGCTCGCTGGCTTCTGTCTCGAGCTCAATCCTGCGCGATTACCACGCCATTCTCAACACCTTGGTATTTTGTTGAAGGAAAAATTTTGCGGTCTCCTAGGCCTCTTTCTTGTCTCGGCCGGTAAAACGCCGCGGCAGTCCGCTTTATTTTTGGGTTTCCGGATAGGGATTTTCCATGGCCGCTCGTTTCATCTCCGCCTGCAGGTGGATCATGGTGAGGGCGCAATATTCCATGGAGTAGCCGGCCCGAAATTCGATTTTGCCTTCCTCCAGCGCGCGCTGGAGAACCATTCGATTGAAGGCCCCGTGCCCCAGCGCCTCTTCTCCCTTCTCTCCTAATGCGTGGGTTTCCGCGTCCGCTTCTTCGTGGGTGGAAAAGTAGACCGCCTGCTCTTTGCTGAAACCGTACCGCGTGGTCAGCGCCTTGAACCACTCCCCGGACCAGTGGGCCAGGGATTCTTCAAAGACGTGCAGGCCCCACAGCTCGATCAGCGAGCCGTCCATAAAGATCTTGTGGGTGAAGTCATTGAGTGCCCGGGCCTCCGGCAGGAAGGGATCTTCCAAAACCTCCTTCCGGTCGAGGCCCATCGCCTCGGCGGTCTTCAAGAGCACGAGAACGTGTCCGGGAGGCCTGGGAGAGATAAGCTCGTCGGCGATCTTGGCGCAGAAGGGGCCGAGCAGATCGAAGTGGTGAACGAAGAACGGCAGATGAGTGTAATAGGATACGGCGTTGAGACCGTTGACTTCCAGTGAGAAACGTCCCCAATTTTTGAAAAATCGCCGGATCACTGGCATAGGGAGCTTCCCCTGGCGCAGCCCGGTCATGAACGGGCCGTTGTAGATTTTTTCTTTCCAGAGCTCGTACATCTTCTCGTAGAGGTAATCGACGTAGGCCCGGGCTTCGGAGGGAGACATTTTTTCGCCGGGACGAGGCTCTTTGAGGCTGGCCATTTTTTGCCCCTTTCGTCGTCGCTGATTCTTCTGGCTGCGTATCACTGCAAGATGGGGTTGTCAACATGTTATGTTTTATCCGCGGATTTCGGGATGGTGCGGCTCTTGGGAATTGGAAATGGTTTGCGACTGGGCTACAATGCCGCCATGCCGACCCAGCCGAGCAAGAATATCGAGACCTTTCCCAACCCGAAGCCGGGCCGGGATTACGAGATCAGCATGGAGTGCCCGGAGTTCACCTGCATCTGCCCGCGCACCGGCCAGCCGGATTTCGCCACGATCCGGATTCGATACGTGCCGGACGCATTGTGCGTAGAACTCAAGTCCCTCAAGCTCTATCTTTGGTCCTACCGGGGAGAAGGGACGTTTCACGAAGCCGTGATCAACCGCATCCTGGATGATTTAGTGGCGGCCTGTCGTCCCCGGTCGATGGCCGTGGTCGGGGATTTCAATATCCGCGGCGGGATCCATACAACGATTACGACGGAGTACAAGGCCGAATAGCTCTCGCCTCCAGTTCCGTTCGGAAATCCCATGTCGGACATCAACGTCCTGGAGCAGCTGCTGATCGTTCTTACGGCGACCCTCGCGATCGTTTTTCTCTTTCAGAAGTTGCGTCTTCCTCCCATCGTCGGATTCCTCCTTGCCGGCATCATCATCGGTCCCGACGGCACTGCCTTGATTCAGAGCGGCGATCAGGTGGAAGCGCTGGCGCAAGTGGGGGTCGTGCTCCTTCTCTTCACTATCGGCTTGGAGTTTTCACTCTCCCAGCTCTTACCGCTTCGTCTTACCATGATCGGGGCCGGCATCCTGCAGATCGTGCTCACGACCCTGGCGGTGGCAGTGGCTTCCCTCTGGTCCGGCGAGCCTCTCCGGGTCGGCCTTTTCAACGGCTTTCTGGTCTCTTTGAGCAGCACGGCCATCGTCCTGAAAATTTACAGCGAGCGGAGAGAGGTCCACTCGCTTCAGGGGAGGCTGGCAACGGGGATTCTCCTTTTCCAGGATCTCTGTATCGTTCCCATGGTGCTTTTGATTCCGGTCCTGGCCCAATCCACCAGCGCTTCTTGGCCCCTGGTCGGTTGGGCGCTGGTGAAGGCGCTCCTGTTTCTCTCCGCGATCGTGTTGGGCGCGCGATTTCTATTGCCCCGGCTTCTGCGCCAGGTGGCCCTTCTCAAGAATCGGGAGCTCTTGATGCTCCTGGTGGTCTCGGTCTGTCTCGGGACCGCCTGGTTGACCGCCCAGGCGGGCCTGTCGCTCGCCCTGGGGGCGTTCATCGCCGGGCTGGTGATCTCCGAGTCGGAATTCAGCCATCAGATCATCGCGGATGTCCTCCCTCTGAGGGACTGCTTCAGTGGGATCTTTTTCATCTCTATCGGCATGCTTCTCGACCTCGACTTTCTGGCGCGTGATTTTACCGGCGCGCTCATCAATCTTTTATGGGTGGTCGGGATCAAGGCGGCAGTGATCGTTCTGGTGATAGGGGCGCTCTATCGCTCGCTCCGGCTCGGCGTGGCGCTGGGCATGAGCCTCGCGCAGGTCGGAGAATTTTCTTTTATCCTGGCCGATATCGGGCGAGGCTACGGTCTTCTCGGCCCGACCCAGGAGCAGCCCTTCTTGGCCGCCGCCATCCTGAGCATGATCGCGACTCCATTCCTGATCCAGTCCGCGCGCCGGTGGTCCTTCGGTTTGGAAAAACTCGCGGGCCTGCCGCCGGGAAAGGGAGCCGGCCCGGAAAAAGGAGGGAGCGAACCGGACGCCGGACATGTGATCGTGGTCGGCTATGGTTTGAATGGGCAAAATTTGGCGCGGGTGCTGAAAGAGGTCGGCATTCCTTATCGCATTTTGGACATGGATCCTGACGCCGTCCGTCGAGCCCGGGCCGCCGGGGAGCCGATTTCTTTCGGCGACGGGACGCGGCCGGAACTTCTCGCGGCGGTCGCAATCGACCGGGCGCGAGTCCTCGTGATCGCCATTTCGGATCCCGCCGCCACGGCGTACATGGTGTCACAAGCGCGCCGGCTCAGGCCCGATCTGCACGTGATCGTTCGCACCCGCTACCTGGCGGAGATCGAGCATCTCTACCGCTTAGGCGCCAACCAGGTGATCCCCGAGGAATTTGAGACCTCGGTCGAGATCTTCGCCCGGGTTCTGCAGGAGTATCACCTCCCCCGCAACGTGATCTCCCTTCAGGTCGATCTTATCCGGAAGGAGCATTACGGGACGCTCAGGGGTCTCAGGTTCGAGGGGAAACGGCTGGATGAGCTCAGCCAGTTTCTGACCGGCACCACCACTGATACTCTTTTAATCCTGGAAGATTCTCCGGCCGCGGGACAAGAGCTGGAAAAACTGGATCTCCGCTCGCGCAGCGGCGTCACGGTCATTGCGGTGGTGCGCGCTGGGCAGTCCATCCACAACCCCGGCCCGGGGTTTCGCCTGGCGGTGGGGGATATCCTGGTCCTATTGGGGAGCCACAAAGAATTAGATGAGGCCGCCTTGCTTCTCACGCCCCAGGGCCAATCCGAGGAGGGTGGGGGGCGGGATTGATTTCCGGGGAGATTTCGCATAAGTACTCTTTTCTGTCCGCTATTCCTAAATAAGGTCATATTTATGGTTGATTTAGGTCGATTATGAGAGCTGAGAAAAAAGAAGAGAGACGAGAGCTTACGGGGCTGGAACGGTATATTTACCAGCGCTATCTAAACCAGAGCCGCTTTGTCACCCGGGATCGGGAAGGCAACCTGCTCATGGTGGAAGAAAGGGCGGTCGATCACGCTCACATCACCCGGGAAGGAACGACCCTCCTGGAGTTGGGAAAACGGGTGCGGGTCTTCTCTGACGGCCTGTCGAAGATGACCTCCTATATCCTTTCCTCCGATCTGCTGCGGCTTTCGAAGCAGTCGCCCAAAACGGCGGACGGCTGCGAGACTCCCCTCGGAAAAGTCATATCGGACCACGGCCTCTACCTGAAGCTCAAACCGGGTCTCGTGGAAGTGGGGGTCAACGACCGCCAGGACGTGATTCTTTACTTTGATCCGAAGAGGGCGGAAGAGCCGACGGCCGGTCCGGTGCTGAACTCTGTCAATACGATCATTACCGGTCGGGCAAAGCGGCTGGTTACCCGGGTCCAGCGGGAAGAGCACGAGAGGGACGTGACGGAGGCCCGCGCCTGGCTCAAGGCCCTGGAGCGGGTGAGCGGCAAGAAGAGTCTCATGAGCCGCTACTCTTGCGCCGGCATCCAGTACTCGCACAAAGGCAATGTTCCCTATCTCTACCGCACCACCCAGCTCAATTTCTTTTCGCCCAAAGATCCGGACGTGGCTTCGATCGCGCGCCAGGTAAGGGAAAAGTTCCAGAAGATCGGCCGCGAGGCGCCCGCCGTGGAGATCATCTCTCTCACTCAAGTTCCCGCGGACGAAGCGGCCTATAGAAAATTTTTGGCTGAGTTCGCGAAGAAAAAAGGAAACCCCAAGGGGCTGGGACTTCCGGCGCGGCTCAAAGAGTCGCGCTTCTTCGACCCGGAGAGCCAGGGAGTGGTTTCCTCCAATTTTGTTTTTTTCTGCCCGCTGTCGGAACTCAGGGACAAGATCACGATCATGACGATCAACACGGACTATCACGGGGAGGTCAAGAGCCGGGGTGTTCTATCTCCTCTGATGGCGATTATGTCCCTCGTCGGAATCATCTCCGCCCACGCGGGATGCGCGATCGAGAACAGCCGGGGATCGGTCACGACCTTCACGGGACCGACCGGAACGGGGAAGACCACCGCCACTACTTTCTGGGCGGAGAAAAATGAAGGGTATCGCCGCGAGGAGCTCAAGCGCCGCTATGCCATCGATCTGGCGCAGAAAGAATCTCTCGGCCGCGAAGAAGCCGCCACGCGCGCGGAGGAGATCATGGAAAAGACCGGCATCCTCTGCCAGGAAGACTGGGTCGAGATCGTGCCGACCGGCAATAGCTGGAGCTTTTGGCCCACGGAACGCTCCCTCTACGCGCGCACCGGCGGATTTCCCGGTCTACGCTTTGTCCTTTTGGAGAACGAGCCGCTGTTGGAGAACGCGGCCTCGGATTTTGGGGCGATGGGAAGCTGGAACGATCTCGGGCGGGTCACCCACGATTATTTTCCGGAGCGGATCTTTTACGATCCTGCCTGGGGTCACATGCATTACGACCGGACTCCGCGGCAGATCACGGCCAACGTTTTCCTGGAGCGTGATCCCTCCCTCGATTTTTGCGTCAAAAGGGTGGGGGCGGAAGAGGCGGTGGACTGGCTGCTCAAGGGCCGGACCCCGGCAGGAACGTACGAACCCCTTTACAACGCCTATCCCGACTTCAGCGGCCTCTTGATGACGTTCGGCATCGTGGGAGACAAGCTGATAGAGGCTTACCGCAAGGCGCAAAAGGGAAACCCCGCGGCGCTGGCCAAAGGCTCGGAAGAACTGGGGCGGGCGATCTATGACAAGCTCGATATCCAGGTGAAGCTCTGGCTTCGTCACTGCACGGACGTGCCCACCTATATCGTCAACGGCGCTCCCGGCCTGGAGATTACCCAGGATATCAACTGGTACCTTTCTGAATATCCCGACTTCATCTCCACCGGTCAAAAGATGACTACCGATGAGTTCAAGCGGCTCATGCACGACCGCTACGGCGTGGGCTATGGCGAAAACGGCCGCTGGACCCACGTGAAGCGCTGAGGGTTTCGACCGGTATCTCCGCGATTTTTCTCCGCCGCTCTTTTTCTCGCCAAAGCCGGTGCGAAATGCCCATAATCCGTTGGTAAACCTGCAACACCTTGGAAACCCTGTCAGCCTCAGGCTGAGGGTGCAAGGCGGAGCGAGGGGTCGCACCGGAGCGTACGAGCGCAGTACGTGAGGATGCGAACCCGAAGCGACAACGCGGCAAGCGCCCCTTATCGACGGATCAGGGATGCCTCGTGCGCTTGGCACGCTTATCTCTTCCGTAAATCGTTATCCGGGCCCCAGCCGAAGAGGAGCTAGAAAATGAAACGGAACCTCGCCCCCATAGCGTTTGCTTGGCTGATGACTCTCGTGCTGCCGGGCCATCTGCGCGGCGCTGGTTTCGGCGGAACGAGACCGGGCATCTCGCAGGAACAAACGAAGAAGCCGGCCGATGGGGGCGAGATGATCCGGCCCAGCGGTTTGCAGCCGGTTTTTCCCAAGGAGGTTCGTTGTCCGGAGATCGCCTCGCCGTTCGGATCGCAAACGCGCTATGACGGCAGCCGGCGGCCGCCGTGGGAGTTTGGGGGCTACCATGGCGGTATCGACATCTCGCTGGCCGAAGGAACCCCTCTTTTGGCCCTGGCGGCTGGCACGGTGGCGGCGAAAGGGGAAGGCGGACAGATGGAAGGGAACTACCTGTGGCTGCGCCATTCACCGGAAGATACCGGCCTCAGTTATTGGGTCTATTCAAAATACCAGCACCTCCAATCCCTCCCTGAACTGCCGATAGGCGCGAAAGTAGTCGCGGGGCAGGTGATTGCGCGTTCCGGCAAGACCGGCACTGCCGGGCCGCATTACGGCCGCAACGGATACCCGCATCTGCATCTCACCATGCGCGCGAGCCCGACCGGTGATCTCGAAGTAGGCTCGCGGGGGTCGACCGGAGGAGGCGACCTCATCGACCCCCTGGTCCTGTTTCATGAAAGCGGGGCCAAGCCCGAGAAATCCGACGGACCGCCGTCCGATGATAAAAAGGTTAAAATTCCGTACGTGACGGCTGATGGCCAGCCCCGGCCGCCAGGTACACGTGCGGTATGGCCAATCGCCTGTCCGTCCCGGTAACGGGTCGTTAGTCCAATTTCCCGCGCGCCCGGCCTCGAACGCCATTCCTATAAATGAAAAAATAGCCCGGGAAAAAACCACGATTGGGAAAACCGCGCGGGCATAATGGCCGGAATTGGGGCATTGCGCTCTCAATGAATCGGGCACATTTTTTGCTCCCATTTATGTCTTGAGGAGGGCCCATTTATGGACATACTAATTAGCCCGATCGTGCTCGCGGTTGCCTTTGGAGTTATTTATATCGTGCTACCGCTGGTGATCCACGCGCTTTATTACACGCATACGAGGGTTGTCACTTGCCCCAAGACCACGGGCCTGGCGGAGGTCAAGGTCGATGCTGGCGGTCGTTCCAAGATGACAGTCCGAAATTGCTCGCTGTGGCCCGCAGTCGGGGGGTGCGCCGCCGAGTGCATGAAGTCTTGAAATGCGGGTGCGCGATCCTCAAAACGACAGCAGACCGCCCATTTTTTGTCCTTGACGCCCATCGATCTACCCTAATCAAAAGGGGTGCAAACAGAACCTAACGAAATCGCTGAAATTCTTTGGCCTCTAGGTTCTTTTGCCAGAAAAAATAAAAAAATATCTGGCACGTTCTACAAACGTCTGTGGTATAAGCGAAGCTTGTTCCAGCCGGAACATTCTCTTATTCAAGTCGTTTAAGCCGTCTTGAACGGGAACGATGGAAATGAGGACCCTTAAACAATTCGCCTCTAAGCCCGAGGTTATCCCGGCTTCGACATCATGGTATTTGGCGGACCTCGGCGAGGCGCGCGGCAAGCAGGAGCTTTTCACCAAGCAATCGCCGCAACGGCTGAAGGTCTTGCGCGAGCACGCTCTGATCAAAAGCGCGGTTTCTTGCCGGGGCAGAGGCCCGGCGGCCAGATGGCGCTATAGAGGTAGAAAGCGTAGTACCTCTAAGTGAGGGTATTAGAGAGGGTATCATCTTTTGGGGCCAGCAAGATTGCCGGGCGTCCGGCCTTCAGTCGGGCGCATTCGCGGTGGTAAGAATTGGGTAATACCGCATTAATCTGGCAATAAAGGCGCCAGGACATCATGACCAAAGCCGCTCAGCCCAGAGAGATTTGCCAAGTTAAGATTACCCTGAAAGAGATACACCCTCCTATCTGGCGGAGGGTGCTGGTCCCGGGCGATATCACGCTCGCCAAGCTTCACCGAGTGATTCAGAGAACGATGGGCTGGTCCGATAGCCACCTCCATGAGTTCAGGATCGGTGACGATCACTACGGCCCGCCGGACTCGGATTCTCCTTACAAGCTAAAGAACGAGAAGAAAGTCAAGCTCAGCGAGGTGGTCTCCAGGGCGGAGGAGAGGTTTCAGTATGACTATGACTTCGGCGACGGATGGCAGCACGAAATCCTAGTCGAACTGATTTTGAAGCCGGACCTCGACCTCTCGTCTATCACCTGTATCGGCGGAGAGCGCGCCTGCCCGCCGGAAGACTGTGGCGGGGTTCCCGGCTATGCCGGGTTTTTGGAGGCTATCCGCGATCCCAAACACGAGCGGCATGAAGAAATGCTCGAATGGAGCGGCGGCGAATTCGATCCAGAGGAGTTTGACATGCAGGACATCAACCGAAGTCTCAAGAGTGCCAGATAAAGGCTGGTATGAAGATCGAATATGATACCGCGCACGATCTATTGAACATTGAATTTCTGGCCGATGTCCCTATCGATGACTCGCTAGAGGTCGATGGGGTCGTCATTGATTACGCCAAAGACAAACGCATCGTCGCCATCGAGGTTCTGGACGCGAGCAAGCGAACGACCCGCAAGCCTCTGGACCTCATAGGCCTGGCCATCGTGAAATCTTCCGGATCGGGTGCCGTTCGGGAAAAAGGGGAGACGTATGGCGGAAAGGGAAAAAACAAGGATAAACGCGCTCGGCGATATTCCGGCTAAGGAATTACGGTAAGCCCCAGGGCGCGGAAATCGTCGTCAAAGGCAAGAGAGGGGATACCATCGAGAAGCGTGGTTACAACCACAAATGATATCGCGTCGCAGAAAGAAAGTTTATGGTCGCGGCCGTACCGGCGGAAGATTCGTTCCGCTTCGGCGCGGACGTTGTCGGCGTAATTTACGATATGGAGACGAGGCTTGATTTCGGTGAGGAACGTCAGCGCATCGCGGTGGCTTCGGCGATAACGAAGCAAGGTTAATGTCTCGCTGACGATATCCCAGGTGACATAAAGACCGGACCCTGACGCAGCCGCGTCTTTCGAGAGATCGTCGGCTTGTCGGTGGTTGACATCGTCCTGAGCGAAGCAGGCGTAGAAAAAAGATGTATCACAGAAAAGACGGGCGGGAAGCGCCATCAGCGGCTCTTTGCGGCGGAACCATAGAGATGCTCTTTGACGTGCGCGGATACGTCCGTTTTTCGTCCTCGATGCTTCGGCAGTTTACGCATCAGCGCGACCAGCTTTTTGGCGGCGGCGCCAGGCTCCGGCTCGGGCAACGGCGCGCGCAGCTCGGCGACGACCTCTTCCCTGACAGTGATCTGGATAGTGGTTCTTGGGTCCTTCCGAACCGTTTTCACGAGAGCCGGGAGCTTGCGCCGGGCTTCGCTGATGGAAATCTTCATGAGGGGAAGTGTACAAGAGCGTACAAGAAGGGTCAACAGAAGGTGGACCTCGGATGTTATGGCGTTGTACTATGGCGGGCCGCCCGAGGCTGGAATCATTGAACCTTCGAACCCTTTGAACCACGGGAGCCCGGTGGGCGGTCGGGGGGTACGACCCTTGAACGTTTGAACGACGGGAGGGTTGGAGTGGTTTGAACTGTTTCGATTTTGGTCCGTGACCTTGGATGTCAAAATGAGAATTTTGATCGACGGCCAATGTAGATTAGTTCGATGGCTGAGAGAACGCGGCGCATAGTCGATTACGCGGAGAGGACAGTCCGTCTGACGGCTGAGCGGATGGGTCATATCCACGAACATCCGGAGATGGTGGGCCAGGAGCGCCGCATCCGGGAGGTTTTACAAAAGCCCGACGTTGTTTTCACCAGTCACAAAGATTCTTCAGTCCATGTATACTACCGGCATTATGAGCGCGGGCCGGTCGGGTCAAAGCATCTGATGGTAGCGGTCAAGATCCTGGAAGAAGACGCTTTCGTGATCACGGCCTTCTTTACGGACGAAGTCAAGGGAGGGGAACAGGTATGGCCAAAAGAGTAGCGCGGTTAAGAGTGTGGTTTGATGAAGAGGGAGATTTTCTTGAGGTGACCTTTGCCAGGCGTAAGGGATCATTTCGATCCATAGGCCCGGACATTTTCGAGCGTGTCGACGCGAAAGGGAAGGTGATCGGTTTTGCGATTTTTAACTTTTTGAAGCATGACCGGAAAACCGTCGAAATTCCCTTGGAGGAAGCGAATCTCGCCATCGGACGATGACAGTGCCAAAGACAAGCGCATCGTCGCGATTGAAGTGTTCGACACGAGCAAGCGGACAACTCGCAAGCCTTTGGACCTCATAAGCCTGGCCATCGTGAAATCTTCCGGATCGGATGCCGTTCGGGAAAAAGGGGAGACGTATGGCGGAAAGGGAAAAGGTGAAGATAGGTAGTTCAAGGTTTAAACGGTTCAAAGTTTAAGGTGACCAGCGTGGACTTTTGAACCTTTGAACTCTTGAACGGTTTGAACCGTTGAATTTTTGAACTAGGTTTGTGGAAGTTCTATGGCAGTAAAGTATTTCGAAGATCTTGAGGTCTGGAAGGAAGCTCGCCGTTTGACCAATGAAATTTACGGGGCGACTCGGAATGATGGATTCTCAAAGGATTTCGGTTTGAGGGACCAGATTCAGCGAGCGGCGGTCTCGATCATGTCCAACATCGCCGAGGGATTCGAGCGAGGCGGAAACCAGGAGTTTATTCAGTTTCTCTACATCGCGAAAGGTTCCTGCGGTGAGGTGCGAGCGCAGCTTTATGTTGCTTTGGATCAACACTACATCAACAAAGAACAGTTCGTTCAAATGTTCAACTCGTTTAAAAAGTTGTCAGCAATGATCAGCAGCCTGATCGACTATCTCAAGGGAAGCGGCATGCGCGGGGAGAAGTATAAAAAGAAACCCTACAAATCGCTACGGGAAGAAGTAGAGGAGTTAACGAAACCAAAACCTTGAACCTTGAACGGCTTTGAACGTTGAACCTTTTAGGTTGAACCTTGAACTTGGAACATTGAACCAAAGAAAGGATCGTGACCTTGGATGTCAAAATGGCAAAAATAAAATGACCTGATCTGTCACGAGTGTGAGGTACTCTGGAGCAAATGAAGGATTATTACTCGTTCTGGGGCAAAGCCCGACCTGAAAACCCGACTGGACCGGCCTACCATCTCCTGGCTTATCAAAGTCTCGATGTCGCGGCGGTGAAACCGTTAATAAGTTCAAAAACGCCTATACTAAAACGATCGGCGGATCAATGGTGTGGACCCATCCCAAGAACAGAGATTGAAATTTCCGACTGACTCCTCTCTTGGAAGATGAATAGAGTATTGGCAAATCTCTGGGCGAAAACCCCAAAGAGCGGCGCTACGGGGTGGCATCCTCTCATGCTGCACATGCTGGATGTCGCCGCCAGTGCGGACGCCATCCTGGCGCGTGAACCGAAATCTACTCGCATAAGGATGGCAGCAATCTTTGGGATGATGTGGGAAGAGGCCCGAGCATGGCTCTTGCTTGTGGTGGCCTGCCATGATCTGGGGAAGGCCTGTCCGGGTTTCCAGTGCAAGTGGCCGGACCTCCTCGCCTTGACGGGGCTGCGGCTCCCTCGAAGCCCGAATACTGAAATCAACCACGCCTTCGTGAGCCAGATTGCCCTGACTAAATTGTTGCAGGATAGAGACTGGCCGGATGAATTGGCGGAGTTGGTGGCCGATGCGGTGGGGTGTCACCACGGGAGCAGGGCTTCTCCAACCACCCTCAATGACCTGGAAGGCGATAGGCGTGCGATTGGCAGTGACGACTGGGCACAAACGCGCCGGAGTCTCTTCGGAGCGTTGCTGGAGATACTCAAACCCGCCAAGACTCCCACCAAGCAGACGCTCACGGGCCCCGACTTCATGCTGTTGTCGGGACTGACGAGCTTTGCTGACTGGATTGGCTCGGACGACGCCAAAGATCGGTTTATCTACGGAACCCCCGAGGACTGCGAAGATCTGCAGGGATGGTTCAATAAGCGCAGGGCTCTTGCTGAACGGGTCTTGGACGCAATTGGATGGGAGCCCCGAACCCCGCTTTCCACGGAGCCAAAGACTTTCGAGCAGGTTTTTGACTTTGCTCCCCGCCCCTTGCAACAGGCCGTCGCCGACGCCCTGGCCGATATGAAGGCACCCGCCATCCTGTTGATGGAAGCGCCCATGGGCGAGGGCAAGACCGAAGCAGCCCTCTTTGCGCATCTGGAACTACAGCGTCATTTCGGGCACCGTGGCTTGTATGTGGCTTTGCCAACCAAGGCCACCGGGAATGCCATGTTCAAGCGAACCCTGGAATTTTTGCGCAAGCAAGGAAGGAATCGAAATCTCGACCTGCAACTAGTGCATGGTGCGAAACTGCTCAGCGACACCTTCCAGAATCTGCGTCTTTCGGGCATCCACGATCCTACAACGGGTGGCGAGGTCCGTGCGGGAGAATGGTTTACGAGCAAGAAGAAGGCGCTCCTCTCGGAATATGGCGTGGGTACGGTGGACCAGGCCCTATTGACCATTCTGCCCGTGCGGCACAACTTCATGCGCCTGTGGGGTCTTGCAAACCGTGTAGTGATCTTCGACGAGATTCACGCCTACGACGCCTACACGGGCACGCTCCTGGTTCACCTGCTGCGCTGGCTCCTGGCGCTCGGCTCGTCGGTTGTTCTTCTCTCGGCGACCCTGTCGCCTTCTATTCGCCGCAAGCTGGCAGAGGTAGTGGATGCCGACTTTCCGGAACCAGAGGCGGAATACCCCCGCCTTTCCATTTTTCGCCCTGGTGCGGTGGTTCAAAAACATTTCGCGGCCGACCCTGCGCGGCGCCTGACTCTGCGGCTGTTAGGGATTCCGTCGGATCTTTCTAAAATTTTCTCTGTTATGGGGGAGCATCTTGCCAGTGGCATGGGGCTGGCGCTGGTCAATACGGTGCAGCGAGCCCAAGAGCTGTACCGCCTTTTCCCCGAGGGTGAGCCTTTGGAGCGTGAAGGGCTGCGTGTCGGCAAGCGGCTCTCCGATGGGACGGAAGTGTTCCTCTTCCATGCCCGTTTTCCGGCGGAGCGGCGTCAGAAGCGTGAGGAGCAGGTCTTGGAGACCTTCGGAGTGAGTGGAAATCGGGATGGTCGGAAAATTCTGATTGCCACACAAGTGGCGGAGCAAAGTCTGGATCTCGACTTCGACCTAATCGCAACCGACCTCGCGCCCATCGACCTCGTGCTCCAGCGGGCGGGGCGCCTGTGGCGGCATGCGAGGGAGACACGGCCTGTTTCCGAACCGGTACTCTTGGTGGCTGGCCTTGAGGAAGACGAGCCGCCATCGTTCGGAAAGCCCTTGTGGTGGGGTGCTGTGTACCGCGAGGATATTTTGTTGCGTACATGGAGTCTGTTGCACAAGAGACAGAAACTGACGCTACCAGATGAAATCGACACCTTGGTGCAAGCGGTGTACGAAGAACAGGTGGGCGTGCCGGAATCTCTTCAAGAGCGGCTGGAAAAAGCCCTGATGACTGGTGACGGAGAAGCCATTGCTAAACATGGGCAAGGGAACCAGGCGATTATTGGCTTACCCGACGATGCATCGTGGAATGACCCAGCGAGATTCGTTCTTTACGACGAAGACGAACCCGGCGTGCATCGAACCCTCATGGCCCAAACCAGGCTTGGTGAAGACTCGATTGTTGTGATCCCGTTGTGGACGGAAGACGGATTCCGTCCCGAAGCGATGCCGAACTTCGACCTGAGCAAACGGTGGTACCTGCGGGCCGTGAGCCTTTCGCGCAAGGGCGTGGTCAAGAAACTTCAGGCTCAAGGGGTGCCAGAAGGCTGGAAGAAATCGCCGCTCTTGCGCAATTGTTTTCCGCTGGCACTGGACGCGCAGGGACGCTGGTCAGAGGATGCGAAGGTGCGACTGGATGACGACTTGGGATTGGTGTACGAACCTAAGGAGAGCGAATGAGCCGATTCAACCTGATCGACGAGAAATGGATCCCGGTGCGATTCCCCGATGGATCCCGCGACGAACTGGGCATACGCGACACCCTGCTGAGAGCCAAAGAGATCGCTGCTATCGAAGACCAATCACCATTGGTGGTGGCGGCCTTGCATCGCTTTCTGCTCGCGGTGCTGTACCGCGCGCTGGAAGGACCGACCGACATCGACCAGGCCAAGTCGTTGTTCAAAGAAGGTCTGCCCGGAGACAGGATCAAGACCTATCTGAAAAAATGGCGGGACCGATTTTGGCTGTTTGATGAGAAATATCCGTTTGGGCAAAACCTGAATGTCGCGAAGGATGAGATTGAGCCCTGGACCAAGTTAACGGCCGAATACAACGCGGCATCCAACAAGGTTCTCTTTGATCACACCGACACGAAAAAACCCGGTGCGCGGGAGCCGAAGGAATGTGCTCGTTGGCTGCTCTCCACCATGACCTTTTCGATCAGTGGTGGTAGGGGTTATTACCCATCACCGTCACCGAACGCGATGATATGCATTCCACTGGGTTGCAATCTCGGTGAAACGCTCTGTTACAGTCTGGTCCCGTACCAAAATCGGGACGTGATGCGCGGGGATTCGGCGCTGTGGGAGCGCGAGCCGAAGAAGCTTCCTCTCGGAATTCCAAAGCGAATGGCATCTGGCTATGCAGACCTCTACACATGGCAGTCTCGGATGATCCTCCTTCTTGAGGAGCTACCTTCAGGTGAAGTGACAGTCATGAGGTTTGTTGCCGGACAGGGTTTCGAGAATCCATCCAAGAATCCTGACCCAATGCAGCCATATAAAGCTGACAAAACCCATGGGAAGTTGCCTGTCCAGTTCAGAGAGGATCGCGGAACATGGAGAGATTTCGACTCCTTACTCCCTGATAATACCGACCTTGCTCCCCTGACAATTCAGAATGCTATTAGATTGGCAGGCAAGAAAATTAGATCAATGCCGGAATCGGTTTTGGTACTCGGCTTGAGATATGATCCCCCAAACGCGAATTTGGACTTTTGGCGCATGGAGCGCTTCGCTCTGCCCGAGGCTTTGGTGGGAGATCGCTTCATACGGAATGAGATACGCCAACTCCTCAAAGATGATGCAGAGGAGGCTCAAAAAACCCTCTGGTTGGCCTGTCGCTCCTTCGCGCGAGATCTTCTGAGTCGAGGGGAGCGAGGACCGGACGCCAAGGATATCAAGAGATTCATAGAGCAGATGCCAGTGACTGCTTGGTACTGGTCCACCCTTGAATCCCGCTTTTACGAAATCCTGCGGGAGTACACTCTTGAACGGGATTCCGAGGATATCCGCTGGGAGTGGCTGAAGTCGGTTCGGGACACTTTACGGGCCGCCTGGCAGCAACATAGCGCGTCGGTATCCACGGGTGATGCCTGGGCTATCCGTGCCCTCGTGAAGGCCGAAGAGCCGGTGCGGAGCAAACTGAAGGAACTAAACGCCGAGATTTTGAAACTCGAACCGCAGAAGGAGGTCGCATGAGCGGATTCATCGAATGGCTTGAAGATCTGAATGCAAAGGACACCAAGGTGCGGGCGGTGCTGCGACGAAGCCTCGCTTTTGATCCCGGAGTATTCGTGCCTGCGTATCCCTATGTCGAACCATTTATAAAGGATGCGGACAATTCCTGGCGACGGCAAATGCTCTATTTGGTGGCCGGTGTCTGGGCCGCACACTGGCGGGAAGGTCAAATGGGGCAACTGATGTCCATCGGAACGGCTTGCGCCACTTACCAAGCGGCAAGTGGATCCACGAGCACCGAGCGTCGATTCATCGCACTACTCGATTCTGATCGCGACCAGTTGCCACACCGCCTGCGCCAGATGATTGCCCTTCTCAAGGAACAGGTCGTCGACTTCGACGCCCTATTAAACGGGCTCCTGTACTGGAACGACGACCAGAAACGCACCCAGAACACCTGGGCCCGCGACTTTTACCGGAATATAAATCACGAATCAAAAACAGAACCCACTTCCCAGAAGGAGAACGCCTCATGAAGACTTTGATCGAAATCCACGCTTTGCAAAATTTCGCCCCGTCGAATCTGAATCGCGATGACACTGGTGCTCCAAAAGATGCTCTTTTCGGTGGCACTCGCCGCGCCCGTGTGTCCAGCCAGTGTTCCAAGCGCGCTGTGCGGGAATTCTTCAAAGAAAAAAATGATGCGTTATTTGCCAGCAGAACAAAACGCATTGTTGATACTCTCAAAGAAAGGCTCCAGCCCAAGCTCGCAAATGCGAAGGGGTTCTCGGACGAGAATCTGCTAAAAGCAATTGAGGCCGCAATTAATTGCATTGGTGCCGGCGACAAGAAGGTTAAGGTCGAGAAGGACAAAAAGAATGGCCAGATGAAAACAGATGTTCTCCTATTTCTCAGTCCTGCCGAAATCGAATCTCTGGCGGTTGTTATTGAGGGGTCGTTTGATGCTCTCCTCAAAGGAAAAGTCTCCCCTGAAGTAGCCAAGCTGGTCACAGATGCAATTGACGGGAAGGAAAACAAGTCCAGGTTGACACTCGACATTGCGCTATTCGGCCGCATGTTGGCTGTAATGCCCGAGAAGAACCAGAACGCCGCGATCGAGCATGTTTATGGCGTCCT